>Ga0307377_10002809_pt1 | contig 20211 bp, 31 predicted proteins | sample TR3MG_FD_202535 | JGI IMG/M metagenome (GOLD analysis project Ga0307377, IMG submission 202535) | Soil microbial communities from Risofladan, Vaasa, Finland - TR-3 | ecosystem: Environmental > Terrestrial > Soil > Coastal area > Acid sulfate soil | place: Finland: Risofladan, Vaasa | collected... | reverse complement strand
TTCAATGGGCTTTTGTTGCAAATGTCGATGGTGAACTAGTTGTATCTGAAGACACTGCTTCGAAAGATATTGCAAAACTTGCAGATTTAAGAACAGTGCGGGCTACTAAATTAACAGAAAGCGATTGGACACAATTAGCGGATGTACCACTTGGATCTAGTGAAAAAGCAAATTGGGCAACATATCGGCAAGCATTGAGAGATATTACAGAGTCATATCAGAGTTTAGACACAGTAGTGTGGCCTGCCGAACCAACCCCTGAAGTATAATGTAATTTAAAGGAATATAAATGGCAGATTTAAAACTATCTAGAAGTAAAGAAAATATCAAAGCAATTGCTAAAGAACTAATCTTAGTGCAAGAATTTCTTTCTGACGATACATTTGTAGTTCCCGAGGGTGTCACACAACTTTCTATTACTTATGGCGGAGCTGGTGGAGCTGGTGGTGGTGGTGGTGGAACTGCTGCAGCCGTTCATGGCGGTGGAGCTGGTGGTGGTGGTGCAGGCCAATTAATATTTGATCAACTTATTAATGTTATCCCATTAGACATCTTAACAATAACAATTGGTGTTGGTGGTATAGCAGGAGTAGGGGTTAGTGGTAACAATGGAACATCAGGTTCTGCTGGAACTGATACAACCATAACTGGAACTGGAGTAAATCTTCTTGCTGAAGGTGGTGCTGGTGGTGGGTATGGCGGTAGAGGAACTGTTGCTGGAGCATCTGGAGCATCTGGTGGAAGTACAAGTCTTCATTCTGGCGGCGGCGGTGGCGGTGTAGGTTCTAATAGCGGCGGCGGTGGCGGCGGCGGAGCTTCATTTTGGGCAAATGGCGGTGGCGGCAGTAACGGTTCTGCAGCTGGTACAAGTGCCGGTGGTGCTGCAGCACATGAACCATTTGGTGGAGCTGGCGGTGGTGGAAGTGGCGGAGCTGGTTCTTCTTCTGGTAATGGTGGTAATGGGGGATGGTCAAACTTTGCAAGTGGAACACCTGGTGTATCTGGCTCTACACTTGGTGGCTGTGGTGGTTCTGGTGGTTCTGGTTTTAAAGCCGGCGGTATTGGGGGACTTGGAATTGCAAGTACAGGCAATGGTTTTTCTGGAACAGCAGCCAATGCAAATTCTAGTGCTGGTGGCGGAGGGGGCGGCGGTGCAGGGAATGCAACTTACTCTGGTGGTAATGGTGGTGACGGTGGAAGTGGTTATGTTGTTATAAAGGCTTTAGAGTCTTAATCTTAAATCTTCTTAATTCTAGATAAGAAATACTTAGCTAAACCTTCATTACCCAATTCAACAAGCATGTCATTCCAGTCTAATTTGGTATCTTCAACTAAAGCATAATGTGTAACAGCATTTTCCTCAACTAATTTCTTCAGACCCTTTAAACCAGGTTCATCCGAATCAAATGCACAAACAGTTTTTATGCCAGCTTCTTTAAGCTCTTTAATTTTATCCATCTGATGAGATGTAGTACCACAACCTGATGTTGCGACTACTTTCCAAGGATTCTTTATAACACTACCGTACATCTTGTCTAGGCTCTGTTGAAGAGCCAGTACATTGAATGCACCTTCACACAATACTAAACCCTTGACTTCAGTTATGAATGCTTCTTGGTTCCAGTTATAGAATAACAATCCGGTTCTGCTTCCAGGTAAAGTGAGCATCTTAACGGGATCACCATCTTCGTTGATCCACGGTTCTATAAGTCTCATCTGAGCACCAACAAAAGTACTACCAAAATAATAAGGAAACACAATAGACTTTTGCTTGAGATCGAAATACATATCACCTTTAAGATCGAGGCCACGGCTCCTAACATAATTTACTCCTTCTTCTGCACGTGGGTCAGATAGTGGTACATAACTAGATGGCCAATCTAATCTAGATACTTCATTGGGTGCAGCTTCTGTAAAATCAAAATCAGCTTTAAGAAATTCGTTTAGATCAATACCAGCTGTGTGGCAGTAGTCCCTTAGACCATAACCACGCTGGCATTTACCATTGCACCAAACCCAAATACTACCGTTGTCGGCGTCGGAATGCCAGTGCAAAGTATTGTTGCTTCTTTTGCATATTAGACATTGTTTAGTATTCATTTCTTTTTCCCTATGTCTTTCCATAACTTTAAATCTTTAAAATCAAATGTTTGTACTATTAATTTACTTAAATCTATATTTTCAACCTGTAATATAGCACCATAAGTTAGTGGTAATTTACCCAATCCTAATCTAGCTAAAGTTTCAAGTAATTTACAAGATATCTCATCATGAATAGCCCTAAATCCATCACAACTCAATGCTTTAGAGAGTGCATCTACTTCTTTTGGTGTTATTTTACTCATCTCTTTGGTCCTGATCTTGGTCTTCTGCCAGTAGGCAAATCTGGAAATTTATACAAGTTTAATTTAGCTAATGTCATTAGAAATTTGTATCTAATAGCATCGTGATTGCCATATAGATTATTAAGTAGATTCTTGATCTGTGACATCGTCAGCTACCTTATCCATTAGTTCATCTACCTTGTCTTGTTGTGTGGCTAATATATGTTCAGCAGTCATCTCTACATATCTACCTTTAGTAAAAGCACACTCAACTTTCATACCTTGAAAACCAAAGCGATCCTTTTTAATAAGGAACTTAGTTGACTTGTTTTCAAAGTCAGGAATAACTTCTAATACGACGGTTGCCGGCTCCAATATTCCTGGACATTCTTTAATCCTTGAATCAAGTTCGACATTTGTTCTCTTAGCCATTGAATGCAATTGTGCAAACATAACCACTGGAATATTAGAACTCCTTATATATTGACCAAGCCAAATTCTAAGATCATTCAACACGTTGTATCTAGATCTCTGTGGATCACTGACCGAGTATTGTATCAACTGGAAGTAATCAATCATAACAGCACTATAGTCAGCATGTTTAACTGCTAGAAGTGCATTCTTAACACCTTCGATCTTAGTAGACAATCCACCCTTATAGTTTACATCAATTACCTTAACATACTTAGATATTTCAGGGAATAACAATGCACACTCTTTTTGGTGCTGCATTGGTAGTGTACCCTTCTTGTAATCATTAAAGTTGTATCCAAGTTCTAGACAGGCAATCCTATACATCACATCTTGTTGTGGTTCTTCATTTGATATAACTAACGTCTTTTTGCCCTCTTTCCAAAGTGGATAAGATATGTTAGCTGCGATTGTAGATTTACCGTTTCCAGTATATGCACATATAAGATATAGATTCTCTCTGGTAAATGGTATTGCAGCAGACAAAGCAGGATTAATAAACGTAATCTTCTGCTTTAACATCTTATTGTAAGAGGATATATCTTGATACATCTTAGATATAGATTGTTTATCTCCAAATGATTCAACTTCATCTAGTGAGACATTGATATCTGTCGGTGCATTTACTTGTACTTTTGGAGTAGATGGTGTAGCATTCAATGCTTTTGCAATTTCTGCATCCGTGAGCTTACTCATTATAGGTCCCCCAAATCAACGTTCATATCATCAAAATCAACTTCATCTTCATCAATGGGGTCTATCTTGATTTTAGTCCAATCTAATGTGGGATGACTATCAGCATATTTTTGTTGTTTACGGTATTCCTGAGCACTCATGTTGCCATACTTAATATCTTCTTTTTGAGGAGAAGTGCCATCAATATCGTATAGAGAATAGAATACCTGTTTGCCGGTTGCAGCAATGTTTTGTTTCCATTCAGTTGTAAATTCTAATTCATTTTTAGCTATGCCCGCCGTTCTCTTTAGGGAACGATATGTTGTTTTTGCAATATAATCTGTGGGGAGATGAGCCTTGATTGCGGTATCTAATAGAGCATAAGCTTCATCGAATGGAACCTTAGATCTGTGCCAGCTACTAAATAGTTCATCAAAGTTACCTGCTACTGCAGCTCTGGAGCGATCCTTACCAACAAGTTCTGCTTTCCACTTATCAAATATAAGTTCAGCTTTATTCTTGCGCATCAGCAACCTCCAAAGTTTTCACTTCTTTAGTTTTAATGTTTGTAATTTCTATTTTAGCAGAATGATTCACTTTGTCGATAAAAAGTAGTTTTATCTCATATTCATCGTTGATGATGAATGGCTTTTTCTTTCCAAGCCAATATGTAAGTGAATCTTTAAGTTTATCCTTATAAGATTCCATGCTCTTTCAACCTCCTAAAAAACGTTTACAAATTCATATATTAATTATACAAAATGATAATATACAACTTAGTATAATAGACAGATGAAAGCCGTAATAACGAACAAATTCACTGTCATTCAAAATCCGTCTGCAATTATTGTACGATCATTGACCGATTTGATGTCGTTTAAAGACAAACAGAAAGAATATCTTGTAAAGCGGATGGAGCGAAACCCATTCCAAAAGAACACCGGATATATAGCTAAGCTTAAGAAAGAAGTTAATTGTAGTTTGCTTAGAGAGATGAATGGTGGACATGTTGCTTTCAACTCTGGCCTATCTTATCTCTTGGATCAAAACCATATGGAAGTGGAAGATCGTAGAGTTGATACAGGGTCCACAATAGCCTTGCCGTGGAAAAAATCCCCACATAAACTTCGTACTTATCAAGAAGAAGCAGTTGATCTTGCGTTGGTGAATTGGCGAGGAATAATAAACTTCGCAACTGGACTGGGGAAGACATTGACTGCTGTACACCTTGTTAAAAGATTAAAACGAAAAGCTCTAATAGTTGTTCCATCAGATTCAATCGCAAAACAATTCTACCAAGAATTATCAGACGCTTTTGGTGAAAACCGTGTTGGATTCTACGGTGGCGGAAAGAAGAAGATTAAAGATATCACCGTTGGTATTGCCGCTTCTGTTATTAAGAACCCTAAAGATTTTACAGATCTAGGTGTTATTATATTTGACGAAGTACATCACATTGCTGCTACTACCTTTTATGAGATAGCAACTGCCCTTGGAGACGTAGGACGTATCTATGGACTAACAGCGACAGATTATAGATCAGATGGAAAAGACATTATGATCAATGCTGGGTGCGGGGATATTATAATAAATAGAGATGTTAAGTGGGGAATAGAGAATAAATGGCTAGCTAAGCCTAGGTTTATAGTTACGGAAGTAGCTACACAAGGTGCAGATATAGGCTATGATAAACTTAAGAACTATAAAGAACATGTTCTCAATGATAAGACAATGAAAGATCAGATTCAAAATGATATCCAGAATTATATGAACCAAGGCAAATCTGTTCTGTGTTTGGTTGCTGAAGTATCACATGGTGTAGAACTATCTCAGCAACTTGGTATACCCTTCGCTCAGGGCAAAGATAAGAAGAGCCAGCAATACGTGGAGGAATTAAATGATGGAAAAATCACAGGGCTCATCGGTACCGGTGGAAAAATCGGTGAAGGTTCTGATACTAAGCGGGTTGATGTTCTTATCCTTGCTAACTTTATGGCATCTAAAGGACCAGTCATCCAAGCAGTTGGAAGAGGATTACGAATATACGGCAACAAGACCGAATGCATCGTCAGAGACTACATCCCGATGGGATCAAAAATGCTATCCCGTCATGCTAAACAACGAATCGGTTATTATAAGGATATTGTAGGGCATGTGGAAATACGTTAAATTTCTTTCTGTAGCAGTGTCTATCGTCGCTTTCTTATATATACTTATTAATATAGGTTGGATACAGGCATTCGGATGGGTATATTCTTTAGCATTTGCTTTGTCTGCTCTTCCTCAAGCAATCAGGTCAATCAAAGAAGGTCACTCAAGTGGAGTTGCTGATGGCACTTTACTTCTATGGATGTTGGGTGAAGTAGCTGGACTAGTATATGGCTTTGGTTTATGGCAAATGCCCATTGTCTTTAACTGTGCTATAAACACTATTTTTGTGGGTATAATCGTTTACTATAGAATAAAACCAAAGGAAAATAAATGATCAAATTTTTAACAGCACTACTATTAATTTTAGGCCCGATTTCCGCTACGGCAGTTGTTGAAGTAACTAATCAAGTTGAACATCAAGCTGTCACTAATCAAGTAAAGCCAGTGATTATAATGTTCGGAGCTGAGTGGTGTCCATACTGTAAAGAAGCTATGCCTGCTTTTATCAAAGCTGAGAAATTATATAAGGGCAAAGTAATCTTTGTATATATGGATGTAGATAAAGTACAGATTGAAGGTATACCGTACCTACCTTCCTATGTGACGTCTTTTATTACAGGGGAATTTAATAATGAATCCTTAAATAAATTAAAATCTAGGGATGTTAAAGGCTTAGTGGAATATATTGAAAAGTACCACGGTGTTAAACCCTAATATGGTAAAATATACTAAAGGAGCAAATATGAAATAGATTAAAATACCACCTTAAAGAATCTCTATAAATCAAATTAATAAGATCAACTTTAATTTTTTATGGAGAAAGTCAATGAAGACAAAAATCAAATCAATGAAACAAGAGCAAAAAGAGAGAGCTCTAGAAATAAGATCTCTTAAATCAACAAGAAAACAATGTGAAAACGGATATGTATCTGGTCTAGGTTCTATACAAATGAGATATAGGATAGAGCATATAGCCTATTGTCTACTTAGGGGTAGATCCCCCGAACAAATAGAGAATAGATGGAAACCCGATAAATTGGATGAAAAGAAGTATGTTTGGAAGCAAGCAGAAGCTTTAGTCGAGAAAGTAAAGGGGGAACAGAATGAAGCTGTATGTATTAGTGCGGAGTGACTTATCTAAGTCTCAGCAAGCTGTTCAAGCTGGACATGCTGTAGCTGAGTTCCTACTCTTTCATAAAGATACAGAATGGAAGAATGGAATACTTGTATATCTAAGATCTCCTGGAGATTGGGATCTTTACAACAATATGGAAGGAGCTCTAAAGAAAGGAGCTCCTTACATGCCTTTCTATGAACCAGATATAGATAATGAGATAACTGCATTGGCTATACTTGGTACAGATGGCATCCCAGATATGTTGGATAATTATAGATTAGTATAATTTAATCGGTTCTGTAGCTCAGCGGTCAGAGCGGCCTTCTCTAAAAAGGTGCGTCGGGGGTTCGATTCCCCTCAGAACCTCCATTTACTCCTAACTGACCTTATTGATATAATATAGCTATAGAGGAGGTTTCTATGGCGAATATTAAAAAGTATAAGAAGGGTGAGAATGTTAAACTCTCAAAAAACTTTCACTTGCGTGAGTATGAGTGCTCATGTTCCCACTGTAGTGAAACTCTTGTAGACTTAGATCACGTTAGAAAACTCCAAAAACTTAGAGAAGACCTGGGTGCGTCAGTTCGCATTACTTCTGCCTACCGTTGTCCAACGCACAACGCTGCAGTAGGAGGCACTGCGGACTCTCAGCATAAGAAAGGAACTGCAACTGATATTCAAGTATCAGGAATGGAGCCTGGAGCAGTACAAGATGCCTGCGAACACTTTGATGGATTAGGACGCTATGACAGTTTCACACACATAGACTCTAGAGGTTCTAAGGCACGCTGGGATAAACGTACTAGAAAAACTGAGCATTTGCCTAAGGGTCCTTCTGAAGACGATATAGACATATCCCTGGAAGATATTGAAAAAGACTTAGGTTTGTAAATGTCTACCGCCATACCGCTCATACCAGAGATGAAGGTAGGATTAGTAGTGGTAACTCCAACTATTATAAAGAACATTACAACCAACAAAAAATATGTGGTTCAAAGATTAGAGGAAGGACATATCATCATCTATAACGACCTAGGTGAGTTATGTACCTATAGTGCCTATGAGTTTATAGAGGCCGATCTCTATTACACAATGTGTCTATTCTCTACTGTTATAAACATCTTTAAGCTTGGAAATAAAGCTTACAAATAGTTTTAAAATCTTACTTCTTTTGTAGATGAGTGAGGTATAATTCCCTCAACCGCACCTTCTAGCTAGTCTAGACTAGATCTTTACTATTCAACTCTATTCTAAGAAAAAGGCAGACACTATTCCTAATTCATTCCTGTATAATCCTATAAAATCAAACGGAGGATATATGGCATTAAATCCAGAAAACAAATGTGCAGATCTATTTAAAGATGTTCCTAAATTAGAAAATCCAGTAGTAGATATGTTTAATATGCAACGATCTTTACAAGATAGACTTGCAGCAACAGGTAGAGCATTAGATCTTTCTAAGGCTACACATAAACAAAAAATAGATGATATATCTGTTCAATGGCGAAACATGACATTAGAGTTTGCTGAACTACTTGAGCGCTGTCCCTTTAAAGAGTGGAAGACTTATCCTGACGAAGTATTAAATGGCTTCAAAGATGAAGAAGATATGTTAGAAACGTACTATGAATATATAGATATGTTTCACTTCTTTATGAATATTGGCCTGGCGTTAGGTATTGACGGAGAAACATTTGAGAAATTGTATATAACAAAGAACAAAGAGAATTTTGACAGGCAAGAACGAGGATACTAATGGACATGAAAATGGTATCTAATATATTAGAAGAATTTGATGGCGTTAAGGTTGTAAGTTATTCTAGTAACATGAGTATGCATGGTAATTTAAACAGTGAAATAACAGTTATGGCATATGAAGATTGTGAAAATGAAATGCCTCCGGCTTTAATGAAGATAGCCAAAAATGTTAATTATATTGCTCAATTAGAACCTATTGATATATTGGGCAAACTTGATGTGGCTGAGCATTCTCCTACAACTATGGAAATGACATTTAATGTAGACCGAATGTTTATTTTTAAACTAAAAGAAGCACGAGCAAACTATGTGTATAAGAAACTCAATAAAGAAGTCGATGAAGATATTGAAAAATGGCTGTGTGAATAATGAACTATAATAGTGTAGACCTATTACATAAGCTAGGTGATGAATTCAAAGCGTTAAAATTGCCATTTTCTGTTAAAGTGTTAGAACGAATCGAGATGCCATCTTTAACTCTTCCTCATCCTTATTTTGTAATGTTGATACAGATCAATACAGAAATTTCAGAGGAACTATGGCATAATTTAAGACACCTTGGTAAGTGTGAAGAGATTAGAAGAGAGCCTATGGTTAACCTTGAAGAGATTAGAGAATCAACTGCTGGATATTTCCAATCAGAAGAGGATGCTTTCAATTTTACAATGAGCTTAGATATAGAACATGTAAAGATATATAGATTAAGTATAGATATTCAACTAGAAGATTGGAAAGTAGATGGCTTTATAGCAGAGCTCAGACATGCCACTAAAGATTATAGGCTTAAGATATATGAAGAAGAATTTGATAAAGAAGTGGACAATCACTTAATTGAAGGTGAGTATAATAAAGAGAATGATGGATATAAATAACTTGTTTTCCACTAATATAAGAATTAATAACATTGATCCCCTAGATGCTAATGCAGTGTGGCCTAATCAAATAGAGGTTACTATCTGCCGCATTCCTATTCGCAAGCGAGACGGTTACTCACCGGAGAACCTTAAAAAGCTCGCAGAAAAACTTAAGAATAATACAGTTAAAAATGGAGTTATTTTTTTTATTTGCTATGCACCTAATGAATGTAAAGCTAGACCATTTGAAGTAGCAAACATAATGACTGAAGCCGGCTTCAATCATATAGACAATATCATAATTGAAAAATCATGGTTACCAGGTAAACGCAGCGAATCTAACCTAGTTAATTCTCACGAGTATGTATTACATTTTTGCAATGGTAAAGTTTGGAATCTTGATAGACTTCCTATTAAAGAGTATTTGAAACTAAGTGATGATGCTTCTTGTCCAGGAAATACATGGAAAGTAGAAACTGGTTCCTTAGAAGAGTCTTATCCATTGGATCTCGCACAGCTTCTAATACAGATGACAGATGCACTACCAGGTTCTGTTATATTCGATCCTTACATGGGAACATCTGCTTCTTTGCAGGCTAGTTTAAAATATGGACACTCATTTTATGGTTTTGAAATAGATCAACGCAAGTTAAAGAGATATAAAAAAGTAATAAACCAACATCAGGGGAGTAGTGATGAAATTTAATACGGTATCTGGTGATGTAGAAATCATACACCCCAGAGATCTTCTTAAAATATTGCCAGTGGATAATGTTCATCAAACCGTTCAGCAATACCATACAACACTACCACTACCGCCGGCTACTTGGTCTCCGTCACCAATTACGACTGCCACCTATAATAGACAGGTTAAAATGATTGAGCCATTTGTTGATGTAGAGGATTTTATCTTAGACTCTTTAGTTAGAGATATATATGGAAATGTTGTTGAATCAAGTGGATCAACATTCGATGATGCAATGAATGACGCAGCCTGTGAATGTTTAAATCAGTTCGGTAGTCCAACTCATGCAGTAATATTTAATCCTAATGTTATAATTATGGGTGATTTTACAGAACCTGACAGTATAGTATTTAAGCAGATGGGACCCAACCATGGTGCCTTAATTATATATAAACCTAAGCATTTTGCTGCCATTCATTCAAAAGAAAAATGTCCATATATAATGGTTGAACCTAAATATGGAAGATATGTATCCAATGTACTAATAATGGATACAATTAGGAGATTGGGATTAGTATGAGTAATTTTAGTAATAAAAAAAGTATATCTAAAGCGATGTCTAATCTAATAAACTCTGGTGCCAAAGAACCTAAAAAGTTATCCGTACCAAAACTGAAAGTTGAAGACATTTGGGATAAGCATAATAATCACTTTTCTCCATTTCTACAGAATATTATGAGTAATAAGATTCTAAATCTATGTCATCAATACGATGAGCCGACTAATATAGCAACTGCTAAGTTAAAAGCTCCCCATGATCCATATCCAGATGATGCTTCTATAAAAAGTAGAGATTATGCCATTCGTGTACTTGGATGGGCTCCAGAAAAAATAGATCTATATAGAACACTATGTAGACTAGGAATGGAATATGAATATGATTGGATTAGAAAGATAGCTTTAGTAAAATATTTTGGATGTACCTTAGACAAGAACAGGAGAGATTCAACGGCTGCTAAAGCTTTAGCAGAAGTTCTAGAACCACTTGCTAAAAGAGGCTTTATTAAAGGTGCTTTGTGCAAGCTTAGTAAAATAAGACTAATGGATCATTTGGACAGCAATGAGAGTTCTAAAAAGATTATTATGACATATGTTGCTGTTACAGATTTGGGTGAGCAATATTTACTTGCTAACCCAACAGATTTAGAATTTTGTGAAGGTGGATTACCACCTAAGTTACTTTAATGGAGGATGAATGTCACTTTACGAGAAAAGCAAAGCCAAAGATATAATTGCCGATAAGGAGCGACTTGCTAGTATTGTCAGCAAGACCTTAGATATTATGGCTACTAGTGTAGGTTCAACTCTTGGACCTGGCGGAAATGCTGTTCTTATTGAGCGAGACGGACTTCCGCCTTTAGCTACAAAAGATGGTGTTACTGTAGCTAAGGCTTTAGGCATGGATAAAGCTGAAAATAATATTATTATAGAAGCTGCCAAAGAAATCTGTATCAATACAGCCAAAGATGCTGGTGACGGTACAACTACAGCCATCGTGTTAGCTAATGCTATAGTTAAACACGGTCAAAACTTTGTAAGAGAAAATGCGAAATACAATCCACAGAGAATTGTAAATGATCTTGAAGACGTTTACGAAGATGTCATTGTTCCCTATATTAAGAAGCAATCACGACCCGTAGATAACGAAGATAAGCTTAAGAATGTAGCTACTATTTCTGCTAATGGCGATCTTCGTATTGCTAATGTAGTTGTAGAAGCGGTATTATCTGCCGGTGATGACGGTAAAGTTCTTATTGAAGAAGCACAGGGCAATCAAATGCGTGTCGAGAATATCGATGGCTATATAATTACATCTGGATTGAAAGAATTAGGACAACTAGGTCCAATGTTTATAAACGACAAGACGAACCAACAAGTTAAGATGGATAACGGATATGTATTCCTTTACAATGGATCCATCAACGATCTCAAGGTTACAGCATATATTCAAGATGCTATTGAGGGTACTGAAATGTATGGTTCTCCTCTTATTATAATGGCTCATGACTTTGCAGATTCCGTTATGGATAAATTGGCTTTAAATATTAAAGGTGGAATTACTCTATGCCCAGTTAAGACTCCTAGGTCTGGTTTGCCAAATTCACGAACTATATTCCTTGAAGATATGGCTGCCTATACTGGTGGTAGAGTTATTGATCCTTCTAATATTGATGAAATGGACGAAACTGTTTTTGGTCAATTTACATTTGCTAAATGCAATATGTATGAGACCTTCATCACTTCTCTCTCGGACCCTAACGACATAGAAAGCCGATTAAACGAACTAAAGGCTATCGAGGACTCTTGCTTTTCTGATATGGACAAGATGCATGTTCGCGCCAATATTGCAAAATTAACTGGCGGCATCTCTACCATCTACGTAGGTGGTGTATCTGATCTTCAAGTGAGAGAGCGTAAAGCCCGAGTAGAAGATGCTGTTGAAGCTGTTCGCTCAGCAATTGCTGAAGGATATATAGCTGGTGGATGTAAAGTTCAAATTGAATTAGCAAAGTTGATAGAGAAGCACCCAGCATACAAACCATCTTGGAATATTATGGTTCAAGCTCTTAAAGAACCTTTTAGATTGTTATTGGAAAATTGCGGTGAAAGTTTTGATGCAATATACCCTTTAATTAAGGGTGATACCATATTTGATGCTAACTTGCATAAACTTGTTAATCCTTATGAAGCTGGAATTATAGAGCCAGCTAAGGTTGCAAGAGTTGCTATTGGCAATGCATTATCAGTTGCTTCACTGCTTATTACTTTGGGTGGGATCGTTGTTACACCTCGTGATAGTGGTCTTGAAAATCAATTGGCAATGTCTAAACAAGCATTTAAAGACATGATGGCCTCACAGGGACAGTAAAAATGGGATGGAAATACAAAGACGAAAGTCTTAAAAAGATATACGATGAAAGTAAAAAAGACTTAAATATGTCTTTTAAAGAATTTAAGAAGATGGCAGAAGAATTTGCAAATCAAATAATTAAAGATGCCAAGAAGGAAGTTAAACGTGCTAAAGAAACTATTAAATAATAAATGGGCTATTCCTGTTATAGCATTATTAGGCGGTATAGTTATCGGTGCTGTATTTTATCCCTCTAAGACTATCACAAGAGAAGAAACTGCTAGATACGAAGCTAAGATAGAGAAATTAGAAAATGAGAATAGGGAAATAGAACAAGATTTTAAGGCTAATTTTATAGCAATGGAAGAATCACATAAGGAATATAAGCGAGAATCTGAATCGAAGATTTCTTCCTTACGTACCGAGAACACCCATCTTAAACAGAAGACTAAAGAAAGAATAGTTAAGATTATTAAACCAGATGGAACTATTACCGAAGAAATCGTGAGAGAATCTGATACGGAAATAGTATCTCAGATCATTACTGATATTAAACAGGAGTTTAATGAGAAAGTTACTTCTATCGAGAGTAAGTGGAAAAAGGTTCATGAAACTAGAGTTGTAGCTATTCGCGATACATATGAAAAGAAACTATCAGATAAGCAACATATTATAGATACCTATTCTAAGAAAGAAACTATCAAAATTAATGAACGAAAATTTGGTGTATCATTAGGATATACAACTTATGATAAGTACTTTTCTAGCATATCTTATGATCTTGCTGGTCCCTTATTCTTAGATTTCCACCTAGAATCAGATAGTAGCTTTTCAGACTCTGGAGCAGGTGTAGGTGTAGGATTTAGATTCTAATGCCTAAATATACTTTCATTTGCGAAAAATGTAACAATACAAAGCAAATCTATGTTTCTAGCTCTACGAAGCAGTGTCCCTGTACTTGCGGAGCAGAGATGAAACGTGCACTGCCAAATATCGGTGGTATTCAAACTAATGAACTTGTAGATAAATACTCCAATAAGTCTCTTGTTGCAGATCACAAAGAAATCTTAAATGAAAGAAAACAAGATTATTACTGGTCCGTAGAGGTTCCTAAGATGGTTGAATCTGGTATATATGAGTTAGATACTATGCTTGAAAGAGAGTGGGTATACTATGACGAGAAACATAATCTTATCACAAGAACTAAGCCTCCACAGAAATCTTAGTATAACCATCTATAAGGAGAAATTATGAAAACTTTTTTATTTATAGTTGTAGTTGCAATCATCGCATTAGGTGGTCAATTTTTGGCTGCTCAAGATTTTCAACAGCCCACACCTGAGCAACAAGCCTGGGTTGAGTGTGTTCAAAGGCGAGCCATGGCATATGTTAATGAAACAATAAACAATCAAGAGAAAGCAGAAGCAGATCTCTGTAGATTTTTAGGTGCCGAGACTGGTGAAGAGTGCGATTCTAGGGTACAGGCACTAACGGAACTTGGTATGATTCAAGGTGAAATGAATCGTTTCTTACTCCAAACGGTACTTGTTCCAGCTTGTGGAAATCCTCCTAGATAAGGAAGATCATTGAAATTAAAAAGCTTAGAAATAAATAATATTCTATCTATTGAGAATGCTTCGCTAACATTTGGCGACAGTGGACTTATTCTAGTGGAGGGATTTGATTATGATACTGGAAGAGCAAACGGAGCTGGCAAGTCGTCTATATTTAACGCTTTGTCGTTTGCTCTATACGACAAAATACCGCGACGAATTACTAAATCCGAAATTCTTCGGAACGGAACTAAATCTGGCTGGAGTCAAGTTGAGGTCCAAGTTGGCACAAGAACGTTCGCTGTACGAAGGTCGCGTCCCACTGGATGTACATATTTTATTGACGGAGTTATTTCCCCTATAACTCAAGAGGAGTTCGAAAAACACATAGGCATGAACTATGATCAATTCCTTATTACAATGTATACAGCACAAGATTCAGATAACAAGTTTATAGCACTAAATGACTCTGGTAAGAAAGATTTTATCTTAAAGATAATGAACTTAGAATTCTCAAAATATAGAGAAGACACAACTAAGGGTATATCTAAGCTAGAAAAAGAAGAAAACTCCATAAATGCAAAGATTGAAGGTTTTAAATCCAATATCAATATCTACAAATCTAACGTCATAGATCCACTAGAGATAAACTCTCAATTGTTTAGTTGCAATGAGTCTATAACCTTAGCCAAGGCAGAGATCAAGAAACTAGAACATATCAGAGAGCCAGATTTAACTAAATACGTAGAAGCAGAAACAAAGATACAATCCAAGCTTATGAATCTTAGATCTTCTAAAACCTTATTGGAAATGAAACGTACTGAATTACATAAACTCAAACATTCCTCACCAGATACCAATTGTCCAGAGTGTAATGAAAGTTTAAATATTATTGATGGCAAGGCATTTAAGGTTGATAACTTCTCCAAGACAGAAGAGCAGATAAAGATTGTTATTAGGCAGATCAATGACTATGAAGAAGATATTGCTCAAGAGCCTAATATACAAAATCTTCTTAACCAAATCAAACATAAGAAACAGGAAGAATATAAAGATTTTCACGAAGCTCAATCTCGTATAGCTACATATAAACATTCAATCAACATGGAACAAATGATAATTAAAGACCTGACAGCTAAACTTGAAAAAAGCAATGATATTAAAATCAAGATAGCTAAGATTATAGGTGATACTAAAGTCTTACAGACAAGATTAGCAGAGATAGAAACAGAGATAATAATTCTAAAATCAGTTGAAAATATATTTGATACCACCGGTGCACCGGCATATATAATGGATTCTATAATAGATTCTTTTAATGAGTCTGTAACTGACTATATTAATGAGATTTGGCCTAATGCCTCATACTCTTTACAAACCTACAAGTATAATAAAGATAAGACTATTAAAGCTAAGTTCTCGGAGTCACTCACTATAAATGGAAAAGAGCGATCAATTGGCTCTTTATCTGGTGGAGAAATTAGGGCCCTTTCTTTAGCACTAGATTTCTCTATCATAGAGGTGTTGGGATCTAAATATAGCCTATCTCTTAATCCTGTCATATTAGACGAACCATTTAATGGTCTAGATTCCACTGGACGAGAGATGGTCATTGATATCCTTACTAAATTCTCTGAGAATAGGCAAGTCTGGGTAGTTGATCATGCTTCAGAGTCAAAGGCTCTATTCAATGATATAGTTAGAGTAGAGAAGCGCGCTGGTATATCAAAAATAGTCTAAACCCTGGTATAATACTAGCATGAGTACTAAGTCTATTAAAAAGAAGCTAGAAGAACTTAAAAAAGCTATGAGGAATGCTGGTATCGGTGGCCTGGGTAGCATTAAGTCTGGTGCATCCCTCCCTAATATCAATACATTGGTTCCTAAGCCAGGAAATAATTCTCTAGCAGGTAAGACGGGTATTCCAGGTGTTAAGCAACCATCTAAAGTAAACCCCATTAATTCAGCAGAACAGACTCAAAATAAAGATATCAAAGATATGAAGATGAAAGAAGCTCAAGCCGCAATGGGCAAGAAAGCACCACAAATGATTAAATTTGAGAAGAATGGCCAGTGGAGTTTAGTTGAAAAATCAAATTATAAGGGCTATAATGAAGCCGATAATGCTAAACGTAAAGCCAATAATTTAACTATAGATACAGATGTCAAAGCTATGCCTAGAGTTAAAGAATATGGTGGTTCTGGGCCAAGTGCTGCCTCACGCGAGGCTGCCGCATCAAAACGTGCCTCAGCAAAGAATGAAGTTAAATGGACGCATAAGCATCCAGAAACTGGCGAAACAACTACGGTTTCAATGACACCAAGGAAGTTGAAAAACTACCAAATAAAGATGAAGGCATTAGTTAATGAAAAAGCAAGCAAGTCCAAACGTTAAAAAGATTGTCGAGGCTATTTATATATTATCTCTAGCGGAAATGCTTCATCGTCGACTGGTAATGCAAAAACTAGAAAATCTATTAGTTAAAAATTGCATACCTATGTGTGACTCTAAGTATAATCCTCCTAGCTAAAAGGAGCAATATTGAAAAAATTCATCTTAGATACAAATGTCATCATTTCTGATCCACAGTGTATTAAAAAATTTGAAGAAAACGAAATCCATATACCTCTAATTGTAATTGAGGAATTAGATAAGCTTAAAAAAGGTCAAGACGAAAAAGCACGAAATGCTCGTATGTTTTCCCGCACACTTGATAAGTTAATGGCTAAAGGTAGACGACTAAATAATAAGTTATCTACTGGTGTTGAACTTAAAAATGGTGGAAAAATATTTGCCACTATCGTTGCTAAAGAAGATGATGTCCCTATGGGCATGGACCTAAATATCAACGATGATATGATCCTATATACCGCTCTTAAATTAGATGGCATTGTTGTTTCCAAAGATCTCAATGTAAGGTTGAAAGCCGATGCACTTGGTATACCTGCAGAGGATTATAAAGCTGCAAAAATGGAAATTGAAGATGGTGGAGCATTAAAGGGAAATCGTATTTTACGATTAACTAATGAGCAAATAAAAGAATTTCGTGAAAATAAGTTTGTTCAATTTACTGGAAACTATCCAAATGAGTATTTAATTATTAAAGAAGATTTTAATGAAAAGAATTCTGCATTAGGTAGATATTGCAAAAGGTCAGGTGGAATTGTTCCACTTATCCAACCAGAATCTTTATGGGGAATAACTCCACGCAATGCTGAACAGCGCTTTGCATGTGATGCACTCTTAAATGATGAAATTAAACTTGTATCATTACTTGGTAAAGCAGGAACTGGTAAAACACTTCTAGCTGCTGCTGCTGGTTTATGTAAAACACTAGAAGACTCTGCATATAAAAGAATATTAATTTCCAGACCTATTGTTCCTATGGGTAAAGATCTAGGTTATTTACCTGGTGATATCAATGAAAAATTAAATCCATGGATGCAACCAATCTATGACAACTTAGATCATTTGTTTGGCAACCAACAAAGGAATTCTAATCAATGGCAACAGTTAGTAGACCAAGGGTTGATCAGGATAGAAGCGCTAACATATATACGCGGAAGATCTATTCCTTCTCAGTTCTTAATTGTTGATGAGGCTCAAAACTTATCACCCCACGAAATTAAGACCATCATCACAAGGGCAGGCGAAGGAACTAAAATTGTTCTCACTGGCGATTGTGAACAGATCGACAATCCATATTTGGACTCTATTAATAATGGTCTAACATATGCTGTAGATAAGATGAAACAAGAGACTATAACTGCCCATGTTGAGTTAAGTAAGGGTGAACGCTCTGAGCTTGCCGATATAGCAACAAAGCTTTTGTAGTATAATCACTATATGGCCAAGAAGAAAAAGAAGAAACCGAAATATAACCAAAACTCACAAGTACGTTCTGCTATCCGCAGGACGTTTTCTAGGTCACCACTTGTACAAGAGGTTCTTCAGTCAGTTAGATCAGAACATGACCAGTATAATAAAGATGGTTCTCTAGGTAAGAAGAAGGCCGTAAGATATGAGTGTGCCATGTGTGGAAAACTATTTATGCGCACCCAAGTTGCAGTTGATCACATTGACCCGGTCATACCATTAGATAAAGAATTCACTGATTGGGACACATTTGTATCCAGATTATTCTGTGATAAGAAAAACCTCCAGGTTCTGTGTTCATATAAAATTAAAGATAAGGGTAAGCATAATGATAAACTCTCATGTCATCACGAGAAGACCCAACAAGAAAGAGCTATCAGAAAGCAAAAACTAACTGAATAATATATCCTGTATAATCTCCACACGATATTGAACAATCACGGAGGAAAATAATGGCTAAAATTAAATGGGAAAAAGTATTAACAGAATCATGGGTAAGTCAGAATGGCAGTCTTTCTGAGGATGAAGCTAAGGCAAAATTGGTTGATTCTGAGTTTGAGATCAGAGCTGCTCTAGAAGAGCGAGACAACCACGATCAGCTTAATGCTGCTAAAGAGATCGTTAAAGATCTAAATGCTGGATTTTCTTCGGCTATTAAATATGAGAAGGCTAAGATTGAGTTCCTTCTTGAGCAAATTGAAGCCAGACGATCAGCCAGCACCACATAATTAACTATACATTCTGGTAAAATAGATTTATATCTATTAGGAGACAAATATGAGCTTAAAAACTGACTATTTTGATGGGGCAAACGGCTTCAATACAAAGATGAATGATGCATTCGTTGCCGGACAATCATTTGTGACTGCCAGCTTAGCCGCCTTAACTACTTCGCTTCAAACTAACGCAGCTAAGGGGTTAAAGACATTCACTGTCACTTTAGAGACCTCTTTTGAGCCCGCCAATTTGAGACTCAACGGCATCCATCAACAATCATATTTCGCCGGAATTAAACACCAATTGGGTACTGAAGAAATCTATGATTATGAGATTACTTTAGTTTTGAATGTCTCAGATCAGACAACTACTAGCGTAGATTTCAATTTCGCTTTTTGTAGCTAAGCGCACACACATTAAATTAGACCATATGTGATCCCTGTATACGTATAATTCGTACAGGGATTTTTTTATCTAATTCTTAACCCCCTCTTAAGATAGAGGTCTAAGGAGCATAATGAATTTTTTATGGACAGATGTTGAGACAACCGGTCTCAACGAAAACAAACAAGACATAATTCAACTAGCATGTATACCCATTATAGATGGTGTCCCTCAGAAGCCATTCAATGAATTCTGTCAACCAATAAATTATAAGACAATAGAACAAGAAGCTCTTAATATCCACGGTATTACAGTAGAGCAGCTGAGAACATTTCAAACACCCGAACAGATGATTGAGAAGTTTATTGCTTATGTTGAATCATTTGGTGTTAAGTTTACTATAGCTGGTTATAACGTACCGTTCGATAAACGATTCCTTTCAGCTACATTTCGTAAACTTAATAAGACTAGAGAATTCTTTGGCATGTTCACAATTGATGTACATTGCACTTTTAAAAGAGCCAAAGATATCAAAACTAAGATAGCATCTAAGTCTCTTAAATTAGCTGCATTAGCAGAATTATATGGGATCACAATTAATGCCCACGATGCTCTATCTGACATACAAGCAACCATAGAATTAGATAAAATTATATCTAGTCTAATGGGCGAAGATAATACATTCTATAAACCAGAAATAAAGGTGAACGACGTTAAAATCAATGTTGGTTTTC
>Ga0307377_10002808_pt1 | contig 20215 bp, 45 predicted proteins | sample TR3MG_FD_202535 | JGI IMG/M metagenome (GOLD analysis project Ga0307377, IMG submission 202535) | Soil microbial communities from Risofladan, Vaasa, Finland - TR-3 | ecosystem: Environmental > Terrestrial > Soil > Coastal area > Acid sulfate soil | place: Finland: Risofladan, Vaasa | collected... | reverse complement strand
CTATTGGCTTATCATATGTATGGGGTGACACGCTGTTCAGTTTCAGTGTGTTCCTAACCGGAGTTATTTGCGTGGTACTAGTAACCAGAGGAAGTATCTGGAACTATGCTTATGGTCTGTATAATGCAGGTGGATATGCTTGGCTGTCCTATAAGAACGGCTTGTTCGGAGAGGTTATGCTGAACGCCGGTTATTTTATACCCGCCCAGATCATCGGTATATTCATGTGGAAGAGGAACCTCAAGGAAGGCTCTACAATAGTGATGAGGAAAATGCACGTACTGGTTACCGGCATGTGGCTAACTTTAGCTGCGTTAGGAACTGTTATCTATGGAGCCATACTTGCCAGTATACCTGGCCAAAACACGCCGTTCTTTGATTCGTGCAGTACTGTCCTATCGGTCATTGCTATGTTGCTAATGATGTATAGATACAGGGAGCAATGGATTCTATGGATCATAGTTGACATTGTCAGTATAGCCATGTGGTCATACAGGCTTAACAGTGGTATGGAAGGTGCTCCAGCTATGCTTGTTATGTGGTCAGCATATCTGATCAATGCCTGTTATGGCTGGTACAAATGGAACAAATATTCTGTAATGGAGGTAGCAAATGCATAACGTGGCTATAGTAGATCTTGGATTATTTGGTAATGTTATAGAGGTCGTGAATATGGGGTTGGCAAACGCCCACATAATAGCTAAATATATATGGGAGAGTAACTGTGAAAAGTGCCCGCTTCGAGAAAAAGCCGAAGACCCTGCTCACGGAGATGTTGTCAGGTGTGGACATCCAGAACATATTAATTACATCAATGTGGACAATTGTGTATATCGTCGTTGTCCACTAATCAAAAAACGAGGAGATCATGATGTGTAATACACCCCTACAAGAACCTGCGCTCTTTGCTAACTTTACTGAAGTTGCAAGTGCTATAAATAGATCTCTGGTAGCGGCCAAGGCTATAGCTAAATATGTATGGGTATACAACTGTGAGAGGTGCGGACTGCGAAAGTTTGACCCGTACTTCAAGGTCGTTATGTGTAAATATCCAGAACAGATTAATTGTACCAATAAAAATAACTGTACATATGAGTATTGTCCACTAATCAAAAGACAAGGAGGCCATGATGTGTAATGCACCCCTGAAAGAACCTGTGCTTGGTCTATTTGAGATGGCCATGAAGAAGGTGAACAAAGCTTTGGAGGCAACCGATATTACATGCAAGCACATATGGGAAAGTAACTGTAAAAAGTGCAAGATGCGAAAGCCTGACCCGCCCTTCAAGGCTATTCTGTGTAAATACCCAGGGCGACTTAACTATGTAAACAAGGACAACTGTACCTTTGGGAGCTGTCCGTTTGTCCATAGGAGGTAATATGTATAACGTAGGTGTATTTCCCGGTAAGTTCTTTCCACCACATCGTGGCCACCTGAATTCTATCATACAGGCGGCCACTGAGGTGAACCGTTTGTATGTGGTGGTCTCTGATAACATGGACATAGCCAAAGAGAAATGTGACAAGGACAAAATACCATATATGCCATTGAAGCTAAGGGCTAAGTGGCTGTCTATTGAGTTACAGAACATAGACCACATCAAGGTAATCATTTTGGATGAGACTGGTATAGCGCCATATCCTGATGGGTGTGTACCATGGGCTGAGAAATTGAAGAAGACCATGCCAGAGAAGTTTGACGTGATCTTTGGTGGTGATGTTGAGTACAAATACACCTATATGCGGAACTTCCCAGGCGTAGTGTACGCGGTGCACGATCGTGATAATAGTCGGTACCCTATCAGTGCTACTGAAATACGCACAGATTACTTGGATAATTGGGACTATATATTAGGTAGTGCGAGAGAATTCTTTGCCAGGCGTGTTCTGATTACTGGTACTGAAAGCTGTGGTAAAACTACTCTGGCAAAATACCTTGCTAAGATGTTTTATACATCCTGGTCTGAGGAAAATGGCAGGTATTATCCAGATAGATATCTAGGCGGCAATGATAAGTTGCTGTCAACCGAAGATTTTTTCCGCATAGCTTTCTTGCAGCAAATGCAAGACGAAGAAGCCCTGGCTTTAAGATCCGCCAACAAAATAGTATTCTTCGACTCGGACGCGGTGGTTACTCAGTTCTATTGCAGGATGTACACTGGCAATGGTAACAAAGAAATCGAGAAGTTCGTTAACCCTGACAAGTACGACGTGGTGTTGATACTCGCTCCCAATGTTGAGTGGATAGCAGATGGAATGCGATGGAAATCCAAACAGGAGGAAAGGATGAAGTTGCATAATGAGTTGGGAGATATGTATGTGGTACGTGGCTTTAAAAGGATAATCACAATAGACTCGGATTCCTACAATGGAAGACTGGCAGAGGCCACGCGCATAGCCGACAAACTATTAGCTGACCGGTTTTATATGAGCCGGCAAAGGTAGGAGGGCGACAAATGAATCTCGTATATAGGATGTTTATGTATGATTTTCTTTATATTCTTGGTGATGCTCTTATCAAAAAACATAACCCTTGTGGCATACAGGTGTTTGGCCCTGGTTCAGCTACGTGCGTCCAAGATCTTGAATGGTGCTGTCGCGGGTGTAGATATATCGGCCCCAATGGATGTACCGTTGCTTGTCTTGGGTGTAAATTGAACCTCTGTGAGACAACGCGCCCAGCAAATCTTGAAGTCTATATCAAACTTGTAAACATGTTAAACATTGCTCGCTATTATCAACTATCGGAAATCAGAAGTTCCAGGCAAAAAATCTACCACGAACTGGCAGATAAAAATTCGCTGAGATATGCAAGGGCCACGAGATATATATAATGTCTTAGTGAATTAATAAAGAGGAGACAAACTATTGACTGACCGATTCTATATGAGCCGGCAAGGGTAGGGGGAGTAATATGGTAGAATTCAATTATGAAGAGCACATTATTAAACACGACGATGACTGGGGGCTGGGCCAAATTGATCTTGAGATAATTTTAAAGATGATGTTGATCGGTAATGACATTGGTCTGGCTTTTACTTTGGCCAAAAAAGTAACCGCAATGGACGACAAGGCGTGGGAAGAGCAAACAGTTACAGCTGCTAAAGGATATTTATTTGTGTATCCATCCGATAATAGGGAGTTAGGTGATTTCTGGGCCAGAGTGAACGAATAAAAACGGAGGCCAAAATGACAGAATTCAACGAAGAGATAATGAAGAAAGTCGAGCAAAAAGAGAGAAATGATAAATATTTCGACAGATGTCTGAGCACTCGTACTTGTCCTAAATGTGGTGCGGAATTAACTAGTAATTACTGTGGAGGCTTATTTACCCTATATGGTAAAACGGAATACAAATGTACCAGTTGTGGGTTCACACATATAGGAGGATGAGATGTTAGAAATAGTAGGTAAATACACAACGGCTAAAGTAATGATTGATAACATAGATGAGATGACCACAGGTCAGATCATTCAGATGATTAATCATCCCGCTTTCACCAATCCTGTGGCTGTAATGCCAGACACTCATTACGGAAAGGGATCAGTGGTAGGATTCACTATGCCTATGACTAACAAGGTGATCCCCAATGTGGTAGGCGTAGACATAAACTGTGGCATGCTAATGTTGATATTCAACGACAAAATCGAAATAGATAGAGAAAAAGTGGATGAATTGATCAGATCTTCTGTTCCCTTCGGTAAAGAAGTGAGAGAAAAGCCTGCCTATAACATGGAGAGAGATTTTCCGTGGAACAAAGTAATAGAGCTGAACCTTATGTTTTGCAAAGCGTTCAATGACAGGTTTAAGATCAAAATAGAGCCTACCAAGTATGACTATAAATGGTTCGAGAACAAATGTAATCAGATAGGTATGAACGTGAAGAGAGCTGTCAATTCAATCGGGACTCTTGGGGGTGGTAAATGGTTGCTTCCAGCCCAAGAGGATAATCTAAATATACTGAAACTCTCTCTGATTGGCTTGGAAATCCGTAGATATCGGATGACAGGGGCGAACCAAAAGGACGCTGAGAGACTAAGTGAGAGGGCCCGTAAGGGAAGCGATAGTCCGACCTCCAGTATAAATATCTGTATGTGAAGCTGGAGAGGTAGGCAGAAATGACCTACCCATTGTCTCGATAAAGTGGTATTATCTAACTTCTATATTATAGAGGCTATGCCTCAATAAAGTGGTATAGGAGAAAAGTATGTTAGATAACATCACACCAGAGGAAAAAAGCTACATAATTGGCTTTCTACAAGGAGATGGTCATCACAGAAGTGAATCAAGGAATAGGGGGAGCATACAGATAGAACTCTCTGCTAGAGATAAAGATATTCTTGATAAGCTCAATGATATATTCAGCCAGTTAGGCTATTATGTAGGTCGTGGGAAAAGGACAAGGGATACTAATTTCAAAAAAGATTTCAGTGCTTCCAGCCTAACTCTGTATGATCTGGAACTAAGAAAAGAATTGAGAGAGTACATACCAACTGGTAAAAAATGTAGAGACATAAGGCCGCCTATAAGTATGCCAGACTTTGACAAGCGTGCATACATAAGAGGATTGACTGATGCCGATGGATCCTTAGGCATGACTGGTGATAATAAGCCGTTCTGGTCTCTATGTACTAGTTCTGAGTACATAAAAAAACTGGTAATATTAGATATAAAAGAAGCTCTCAATTTTGATAAAAGGCTTTCCAGGAATAAGAGGGATGACGTATATAATATAGTATTGTACAGCGAGGATGCTGTTGCATATACCGCGTTGCTGTATAACAATGCCTCTCTTAGGCTCGACAGAAAGTACGACAAGTTCTGCGAAATACAGAAATGGATTAGAACTACTCCAAAAAGTTCGGGTAGAAAAAAGTATTGGCTGGGTTATGAAAACAAAGTAGTATTGAGCAACAATCTATCCTTGAAAGAGAAATGTGTCCTTTTAGAAAGAACTCCGAGATCCATAAAGATGAAGCTCTGGCGACTGAGACAAAAGTAACAATCGATGAATCATTTCATAGAATTTGGTGTGTCCGAGAAAACCGAAAATATTTGCGCTACTATTCATACCGGATCAAGGCAGTTAGGCTTAAAAGTGTGTGAGTATTGGCAGAATGCTCCAGCGAGAAGGAAGCAGGAAGATAATCAGATTAAATTCGGCGAGGGGTTAAAGAATATCAAGGCCACTATGAAGGGGGAAAAGATATCCAAAGCCATCAAAAAACTAAAGGCTGATCTTGGTATGGACAATAAGGTGGCTAGGGGGCTAGACTACCTTGAGGGTGAGGACATGCAGGGATATTTAGCTGATATGGTGTTCTGCCAAATATACGCCTACGAAAATAGGAAAGCGATATCGACTGAAATTATCAGGATTTTGGGATTTGGTGATCCTATAAGGCTAGAAACAGTACACAATTGTATCGATTTCAACGATTTCGTCATAAGAAAGGGCGCTGTATCAGCTCATAAAGGGGAGATCTTTATATTACCCTTTAACATGGAGGACGGTATATTGCTCTGTAAAGGCAAAGGCAATGAAGAATGGAATCAATCAGCTCCTCATGGCGCCGGGCGTATTGGATCACGGGCGGAAGCGAAAAGAAATTTCTCAGCTGATATAGCAAGGAAACGGATGGAGTCCAAGGGAATTTACACGTCAGCCGTACCGGTAGATGAAGTGAAAGAGGCCTACAAAGACCCCAAGATAATTGAGGAGGCAATCGAGCCCACAGCAAAAATAATAGATAGGATAATACCTATCATGAATATGAAAGATAGTATATTGGGCTTAAACTCTTTGACAATGTAATAGTTATGTAATGGGAGAGTCATATGCGTGTTGGCAAAAGCATAATGGACATAGTAGAAGAAAGGGAAAAAACAAAAGAAAACCTTAACAGATGTTTAAATACGCTCGTTTGCCCTAGGTGTGGTTATGATTTAACAGTAGGTATTTCATCCAATGGTAAAAAAGAATTGTTTGTATGCATTTCGTCGGCATGTACATTCTCAGCCGAAAGAGTTATATCTGAGAAGACTTAAAAGGAATGAAAGTAATAATGTCAAGAGACAAGGAATTATGTGTAGGGTGCCCATTGATAAAAGCCAAAGAGGATAAAAAGTATGAAAGATAAAATAATAATAATATGCTTTGCAGCGATCGCATTTTTGATAGTCGTAGTGGGCGTTTCAAAGATGGCGGATAAACCAATTGTGTTTGAAAGTGCGTACTTAGCACTTTATGATGGCCTGCCTTATTACCAGTATAACCATGGGTATGCTTCACTCAACGATGACCAATTAGTGTACTTCCTAGCTTACAAGTGCTTTGATAAAGCAGTAGTCGTATTCAAGCTGGAGAAGGAAGGGCCTGTGTTTTCCATGATATATTTACAAGACCCAGGGATCCCTGAATTCAAACGTGGTTGGATAGATGATAATTGTGATGGCAAATTTCGTCTGATGAATGTAGAAGATGAAGCTGTCGTACCAGAATGTTATAAGGAGGACTAATATGGAAACATTGTCAATGATCATAATAATGACATCGGCTGTGCTATGGATGTTTGGTGTGCCTATTGCTCTGATAGTCATTGCTTTCAACCTCGCACTAATTCGCAGGGTCGCGGAAGCAGAGGAAGTCGAACCAGAACTCCTTTATAACTGGGATGCTGTAAACAAGAGGGCTGAGAAGGAGGAAACAGAATGAGCAAACCAGCGATGTATGAATGGCCTGAGAACCAGATATGTGGCGAGTTAGTTGGAGGAGAAGATGTTTAATTTTAATTGGCTTATAGGAATTTCTGTTTGGTTTATGGAGCTTGCCCTGCCTTGGAAAATTTTGCTTGTTAGCGCTGTTCTGGTAGGATTGGCGAATGTTGCTGTCCTTCCACTTGACTACTGGAGCCGTAAGAGGTGGGAAGCTGAAGAAGAATTCAAAAGATCGGAAGAGCTGTGTGGAAAAATGCGTTAAAGGAGAGTATTGAAATGAGTAAACCAGTAATGTACGAGTGGCCAGAGAGCCAGATATGTATGGACTGCAAACATGGAGAGTTTGTAATGTCTGACACCCTAGTCAACTCTAACCATTTATGTATGGTAGGGTGCAGTAAGAACGATGGTGTGAACTGTACCAAACTTAAACCTGAACCGGAGAAGGAATAATGAAACGAATAAACATCCAATGGGATACCGATAAAGTTTATGCCATGGGCAAAGACAGGGTAATGAATGGGGTAGTAACCGTATGGGAAGGCAAAGAAATGTGTGATATGAAGCTAACACATTCCTTTAGGGTTACCAAGTCTAAGTTTTCTACACGGCTATCTCAGACTGACAATAATCCGTTGCCGGAACTGACTGGTGTGGAAGACGATATACTACGCACAATGATCAGTTCTTTCTATTTAGGGTTTACTAAGGACGGGTATTGTTGCCACTGGTTAGAACGAACATAAAACTTAAGGAGCCTAATATGTCAATATCAGCAACAATAAGATTAAAAACTGGTCCTGTCACAATCGTAGGTAGTTATAGACATAGCCCCAAAGGGCCGAATCATGCTGTAATAAAAAATGATTCCATCTCACCTTATGGGGCACTATGTGGATCTCACCAACATATATCAACACGCGTACATGGTGTTACATTCAAGGCATATAAGAGGCCGTTCAGTACATACGTTGGTATAACTTGCAAGAAATGCCTGCGGATAATGGAAAAGTACGGGGACAGGGGTCAAGGAGCCAGGGGTCAAGGAGCAAGGGGTGCGGAGATGAACATTCCTGATGGGCCTAGGCAGAAGAAGTTCTTTTTGGTATTCTATGACGGTGGTGAGACCCGCAGTATATTCGACATGTATGAAATGCTGGATGAGATAAAAAGGTATGGATCAGACATCACCAAAATCTTATTAATAGATTCATATAGAACTATCTCGACAAAAGCTGTCCTGGTGGATGAGGACGGTAAAGAAATAACTAAAAGGAGTCTGGAATGAAACGAAAAGGAGCAAGGGGTGCGGAGATGAGCATTCCTGATGGGCCTAATCAGAGGAAGTTCTTTTTGGTATTCTATGACGCTGGTGAAACCCGCATCATATTCGACATGTATGAAATGCTGGATGAGATAAAAAGGCATGGATCAGACATCACCAAAATCTTATTAATAGATTGTTATAGAACTATCTTGACGAAAGGTATCCTGGTGGAGGACTTTTATTGATGAGGACGGTAAAGAGATAACCGAAAGGAGTTTAGAATGAAAAGGATAAGCATTCAATGGCACAAAGACACTATACTGGAGAGCCTCCTCATAGGTACAGTAACCATACTTGAGGGAGAAACGCCTGATGATATGACTTTAAGTATCTCTTTCCAAATTGAGATAGACAAATATAGCATATCCATGAAAGGTGTAAATGGAAAGGACTTACCAAGGCTATCTAATGAGCAGAGAGATGTTATCCATACAATGGCCGGGTGTTATCGTGATGGTCTGGCTCACGCTCATAGTGTTTTCTGCTGGACCCAGTTATAAACTATTCAAAGGAGATAACTATAAAAGGAGGATTTTAACATGAGAAATATATCATTAGCACTACTATTATTAGTGTCCGGGTTGTACGCTGTAGTGAGCTGTTCTCACACAACAGTGGGGGAACAAGACGCTACTACTATCACGAAGTCTTTTCCCGCACCGGTGTTAGATGTGGACAGCAGAACTGTTAAATTCGAAGACCATACCTACCACTTCAGCAACAAGTCTATGTGGGTGCCGGATGTTAGTGGCGTACTAGTACTCGCAACTATGTATGAAGCGGGAGAATATGGTAGCATCATGACGTTAAGCAAGTGTAAGCACTGTTTGCCATTCTCATGGCTCGTAATACACGACACGACTGATGTATACGCTGACGTTAACTACATGATATTTGACAACGACTGCGATGGTACTTTCGATACGAAATATGTAGGTAAAGAAACTAGCGCAATCATACCAATGCCGGAATGCTTACATGAAGAGGGCGGTATATACGGTTTCAGACAGTCTAGTTAACTGCTAGAGAAGGGAGATAATTATGAAATGTTATATATGTGGAGAAGGCATGAGAGTTAAAGGCGCTAACAGAAAAAGAGCAAATGGAAGATTGATCCACAAATTATGCCCGACTGAAGCCGCTAGGCGAAGAGCTAAGAAGGGTAAAAAGGAGAAGTAAAGTGAAACAGCTGATACTACTAATATCTACATTATTGGTACTAGTCAGCTCTCAAGCTATAGCAGAAAATGGACACCATTGGTATTACTCACGCACTGAAGTTGATAATCTCTACGAAATACACTACAATAGAGAGGGCAGACTAGAAAATCACATACATGAAGGGGAAGACAGAAAGTATATTGCTGAACTACAATATGATAGGCGCGTACTAGTACCGCCGGGCTTTATACAACATACACTACTCCACCTCTGGTTGGCTATAGAAAACGGCTGGGTAAATTATATATTCTGGCCTGATCTGAACCACGGACATCTATTTGTGCCGATAGAGCTCTGGGAGAAAAATTATATAGGAAACGGAGATAAGTTCAATGATCAAATGACGGACTTGTTGGGTAAACATATGGATCAGTTGGGTATTTTATACCACGCTGCTGAACATTTCTGCCGTAATGATCCAGCTAATACAAAAGCTATGGAGACTCGGAATGTAGTAGGTTGGTTTGATGGTAGGCCTATTGAACTCACTTATCCAGATCCGAAAGAAGCTCCGATAGGTCGTTTAAAGGCAAACACAGCTGATGAACCAAAAGGATATAGAAGTAGATGGTTTATATCCGTATCAGCCAGTAAAAACGGATTCTTCGCTATCTACCCCAACGGGAAAGAGATAAGGCTGGATATAAGTTTTGATAATAGGGATATATACGATTCTACTACGTATCCCAGAAAAAAGTCTAAAAATGGTGACTGGAGGCTGTAGAATAGGAGAAGAGATATGCACAAACTATCAATATTTGTACTAATACTAATCATGACTGGATGCGCTGGTGTTGTGCCGGTGAAGGCAGAAGATCCAGTAAAGGCAAATCTAAGAGCTTTCTGTGAGGAGAAGTCGCTCCTTATACAGAAACTACTCTTTGAGGTGGTCGATGATAACTACGAACTAAATAGTATGATACATGAGGGTGTTGGGGACTTTGTGCCTGTCCTATTCGCCCAGTTTAAGATGGAGAACCTCAGTATTATATTATATGCCACTCTAGTGGAGATATTACGCACTGCGGAGAACGATCGGGTACTCAGCCTGACCCCCACTCTGTTAGATCAGTATATTGAGCTCATAAGATACGGTATGATAAAAGCTAAGATGTTCGAAGGTATGATTGAGGGCCCTAATAGTCGGTGGTTAGTAAGCAAAGATCAACTGGTACTAAAAGTAGCGGCAGTGCACCTCAAGGTAGCGCATGATCTTTTAACAGACATAAAGAAAGGATTGGAGGAACTAAAATGAGAATACCATGCGCAGTATGCGGTCACTTACATGACAGTGCTGTTACTCCATTTCTGCACGACACAGTCCCATCAGCAGCCGCCACCACAGACCCCAGTAATCTAAGATATGCCAGGGCAGTGAATGGAGCATTCAAGTGTGAAAAGTGTGGTGCAAAGAACGATGTTTGCCTTATATGGTCAGCATCTGTAACGGAAAAATTAGTTGTAGATTAAGGAGAGGTGCGACGATAAGAGCATTTTTTGGAACAAGAAAATGGCAATATAGGACAAGGAGGGCAATATGCTTAAACCAGTATCTACTATTTGGATCGTTCTTGTTTTGCAATGGATATCAACTATACTTGTGGGATTGTTTAAGACCTGCTTTTTTCTGTCAGTGGCAAGCACCACCCTGAGTATAGCTCTCTCTATGACTATGATGTGGTGCTTAGCAGATATGCTCTGGCTTCACGAACGGGCATGGCTCAGGGATAGGAGAAAAGACCAATGGAGGGTATGACAATACAACAAAGGGTAGTAATGTATATGCTATGGAGCATAGACATTTTACTTGCTGTAGTATTCATCTTTGGATAAAAAAGGGAGAAAAGATTATGAAATTATTTAAATTTTTAACCGTATTATTTTTGGCTGGCGTAATGTTCAGTGGTTGCGCAGGTATGCAACTGAAGAAGGAAGCCGCATTAGTGCCAGCTGGGCACATGAGAATAACTCTTATTAACGACATAGATGTCCTTATGTGCTACAACACTGTCTGGCTGAACCATAATGTTCCAGGCATACTTGGACCAACACTGGTATGCGGTGGTGAGATACAACCTGGAGTGTCCTATTCGTTTGATAGAAACATAGCCTCGTGGCATTTCAAAGGCCCCCGTGTCTATAATACGAGTTGGTATCAGTGCAGAGCTTATCAGTCCGACAAAAAGTATAATAGTGAGGTAGTTTTTGAAATACCCGAAGATACTGCTATTATAAAGATATACACTAAGCATTACGAAATAATACCGAGGTAGTTATGAAAAATCTATACAGAATAGCTCCAGTGTTCGCAGTATTTGTCTGCTTGATTGCTCTGTTAATAGCTCTGCAATCTTGCGGTGACGAGTGTGATTTGTATCCCTGCAAACCACAGTGCTGTGATTATTACATACAACATAACCATGAATGTTTAAACATTATTGATTGTGAATAGGAAATCGATGAAACCGTAAACCTTTAACGGAGGAGAGGCCATGAGAAGACTTACTTATGTAGTAGTACTGGCAATAGCCTTAACAATTGGCATAAGAACAATGGTACAGGCAGGGGAAGAGAACTGGAAGATAGACTCTATAGGGATTGACTATCAAGAAGGTGGAGATATCTTGCTACCAGAAGAATGGCAGGGAGACCACTGTACCAATCTCGTGAAGCGCTATTCTTTACGTGTAGAGAGTGATTCGTTAGTTCCATATCTATTGAATAACAGTTGGGACAAATGGACCCTGGGACTAGAAGGGCACTATTCGGCGCACAAAGCTAACGAGAAACCAGATTACGGGCAGGATGCTGGCTTCAAAGAGATAGGATTCAACGTGACAATAAAAAGGCACTTATTCAATAAATTGTTTTATGTTGGATTTCGTGCTGGATTGTCTTATGTCGACGAGTTTCCTGAGTTCGAGAACAGAGATTGGAAGCATGGCGACATGAACTCTAACATAGGCCACTCACATTACTTAGGCACTTGGGGTCCCATGGTAGGAAAAGACTGGCATGTGAATAAAGCTTGGTCAGTACGGACAGAACTCAGAGGAACTCATACCTCCGACCCATTCGGGCCGGATAGTGGGAAGAACTTCCTCGCGGGAACCCTAGGTGTAACCTATAGATTCAAATAGATAAGCAGCTCAAACCATTTATGAAGGAGAAAAAACAGTGTCGATAGAAAGAAAAATAGTAGTAGGACTAATAGCCTTAATGTGTATACTGGGAGTTGTGTGGGCCGATATGGCGTTCGCATTCAAGAACGAGCCCACTGGTTTCAGGAATAACAAGTGGGGAACAAAGGTAGAGGATCTAACCTTTAAAGCTACAAAAACTGAGTCTCTGGAAGAGATAAAGGTAGATTTTTATACCGTGAAGCAACCAAGCAATAGTTTTAAAGGTATGATTGTCGCTTTGGATAGTAGACTAGTGATGGTCATTACCAGGCTTACAGATCCGAGCAAAGCAGAAACCTTTGCAGAGATTATGGTAGAGCTATATGGCCCTCCGCATAATATTACTAGAACGACAGTTTTATGGACAGGAGAGACCTCATCAATAGAATTCTCGCCGAACGAGGGGGTAGTCATCATCGGTAGCACGACAGGCATGCAGTCTGTAGATGCATTGTTGGACTGGTATTTAGCTAATGCAAAGAAGCGCGGTATCTAAGAGGAAACAGATCAATATAGATTATTAGAAGGAGACAGCAGCGCCTATGTAAACGGGAGCAATCCCTACTACATTGAGCATAAGCTCTATTCTGGAGCCTTTTTAGCAAACCCAGGATAAGAAGGGCGAGCCCATGTTCTACACAGGTGATATGGTGTATCCTCGTAGGAGAGGAGGTAACCAATAGCCATAGATAAGCGGGTGGCTCCGCATATGACTGTTATTAAATGATGCGCATCATCAAACAAAAAAAACTCTAAATTCGCTAGTAAATCAATCGGAGGGACTAGTAATGCTCACATAGTATTACAGCTTCCCACGGAGAGGTGTGCTCCGAAGGCCCCCAATATATGGTTGGGGGCCGTAATCACACCACATCTTCTAGCTAGATCGGAGCGCTATATCGCGCTATGTGCCTGTCTAGTTAGTTCAAATTCAATATTTTAATCTTTTTCGGTACGGGCTGAGCAATCTAACACGCTCAGCCCGTATTCTTTTCATTTGAGAAGAAAGTTATGCCAGATAAAGAAATAAAAGAATATGAAGATGAGGTGTTTATTTATGGTACTGATGAGGACGAATCCAAGTCTCTTGTTATCGTGGGGAAAAATGGTGACATGTTTTCACTCATAGCACAAATGTATTGCGGTAAAATAACGGAAGAGAAGAAGAAAGAAATGAAATCCATAGGAATATTCAGCGTTTATGATTAACAACCTACCATAGGAGTAAGGCGATGAAAGTCATAGTGGCCGGGAGCCGACACATCACAGATTATCAATTGGTATCTCAAGTTATTTCCGACACACTGGCCAAATACAACATACAAATCACAGAGATAGTTTCAGGCTGTGCTGCCGGTGTTGATTCTTTAGGTGAACAATGGGCCTTAGAAAACGGCATAAAAGTAGAACCGTTTGAATCTAACTGGGACGACATCACCGTACCTAACGCTCTGATCCGCACTAATAAGTGGGGCAAGCAATATAACGCTCGGGCCGGCTTTCAAAGGAACGAAAGGATGGCTGAGTATGGGAACGTTCTGATAGCAATATGGGACGGCAAATCAAGAGGAACAAAAGACATGATAGACCGTGCTACAAAGCATGGATTATTTGTATTAAAATATATAATAGGGGGTTAAAATTATGGGTATTTTTCTAATTACTTTGGCTATAATTTTCTTGATAGGTATGATAATCTTTGGGTACACGTGGAATGATTATAACCACCAGCCCATAAAAGAACGTTTGAACAAAACATTGGGGTATACCATGATTTGGGCAGCCCTCTTCGCTTTTGTATATGGAATAGTTGCTATAGTGTCCTTGATTGGGTCTTATGATTCCTATCTTGATGTGAGAGCCTATTATGACAACCTGATAGCTCAGTACAAGGGCGCAATAGTCTTATACGAGGACAAAGCTGTATCACTCGACATGGAAAAGGCTGCTAAGTATGCTCTTACCGACCTTAGATTCCAAGGATATCAAGAAAAAATGGGCACTTTTGTCATGGACCTTAGAGAAAAGGTTACAATATATAACAGGTGTATAATCAAAAAGCGCCTCATGAAAAAGAACTTTTTCTATAACTGGTATATAATTCCGCCAGATGCAGATATGAAAACTATCGACATTATAGGAAGAGAATAAGGAGAACAAGATGTACCGTCTACCAACAACTATTACTGTTTTGTTAACCGTTCTGTTTTCCACAGCTGCGCTGGCCTTCGATAAGGAACCAGTGAAGATAGACGTAAGCGATGTATACTTGAGCTACAGCTACGTAATAATAACCACATTTGGGTCTGCATTGGGGGTAGCTCGCGTGATAAATGAAGCTGACCCACTGAAACCTTGCCATGTGAAGAGAAAAACTCATTTCATGCTTAGAGGCGTTGGATTCGTGGTTAAGGGAGGTTATATAGTTACTGCGGCCCACGTAGTGCGCCCTTTAGAGGTAAAGACTACTGGCGGTTATAATTTTTACACCGTATATAAGCCAATTAAGGTACTCAATAAGCACATTGTAGCTGCGCCTGATACTGAGATAGTGAATCTTACGAGTGGAATCCCAGTAGAGGTATATCATCTGGATATTGAGAACGACTTAGCTATTCTGAAATACGACAAAGACGCTTACGATTTATTCAAACCGGTCCCATTTGAGATGGTATATACCATGAGCCGAGACCGCGGCGGGAGCTATGATCTCATACAACCCGGTGATGCCATTTCTACCATAGTTAGAAAGAGAGATGAGGACGAAGAGTGGGAATGGACATTCGAGGTGCGCAACGCAAAGGTAATGTCCGGTGGGGTGCACGAATCCGTACCCAAAAAACATGTAGTAGAATATACAATTAATGACTTTTCTACGGACATATACGTATATCCAGGAGACTCTGGATCGCCTGCTATTGTGTTTGAGGGCGGTAAACCAGTGATAGTGGGGGTGATTAGGTCTACTAGGGTAGAAGGCCCATTCAGGGACAGGCCAGATGTACCGCTAACAGCTGTGGCTAGAATAGACAGTATAAAACTAATTTTAGAAGCGGAGTAGGAGGAAAAATGTTATTAGCAACATACGGAACATTTAGGCAAGGGGAAGCACTCTCTGATTATTTAGACGGTCTAAGAGACCGAGGAACTACAGAGATCACTGAGTTAACAGGGATCAAATTGTTTGTGTTGGGAATGGCTCCCGGCGCAAAGATAACCAATGATCCCAATGACAAAGCGATGGTCGAATTGATCGATGCTGATATCAGTGATAAGGAAGCCGCTTATGTTTTGGAGACGCTTGACCGGGTAGAGGGAGTAGCACGTGGGATGTATGAGAGGAGTCTCATTGAGACCCCCAAAGGCCCCGCATTGATTTACACCAAGTGTGGTGATATTGATGGATGCGTGGAGATCACTGACTGGATGGAATGGCAAAAGAACAGCGATAAAGAGAAAGCGAAGGCTCTTAACGCCGCTGGAATACAGGGTATAGTACTGAGAAGTAAGCTGTAAGGAGACTCAGAATGGGCCGGAGAAAGAAACTTCTAGGCAAGACCGAAGAATACTTTGAAAAAGCAGACAAAGGTAGAAAGAAGGAATGGCAACCCAGGGGAGAATCAATTCCGCCTAACAAAGTGATTCCTAAGAAAGGTTCATACAAGCGAATTAAGTTCGACTGGGAAGAATTTCTTATAATGGAGGAATTAAATGGAAACTGACGACAAACTATTGTTATCCAGGGAACTACTCAAAAGTATGGGGTCAAGGGATAGGTATCTTAGAATGATGGGTAAAACTACCATACCCCCTGTTTTCGAAGGCCTAAAGGAACTACTCATAGACGAGGCTGATAAAAGCGTAGATGCGCTAATGGGTGTCATAGCTGTAATTTATACTTCTACCTTCAGCGAACAAGACCTCCAAGGGTTGGTAGATTTCTTTAATTCCAAAGCCGGCGAAAGATATGTGGCAGCTGATATAGAAATGGAAGGTAAGTTAACAGCTGCGGGATCAGAATGGTCCCGAATTGTTTTACAAAAAGCTGAAGAAAGATACCAAAGTGTATATCTAAAGAAAAAAGCTGAGGAAGGTATAAATCCTAGAGATTACATTCCACCGCTGAACATCAAATTTTAATAAGAGGTAATCATGGCACACTACACAGAAAAGCTTGAGTATGCAGAGTATAAGGCTAAAACAGAGCTAAAGGACTCTGTTGGCGCAGTTAAGTCACAATTCACTACATGGAGAGGTGATCTTATAGATGAAATCATAGTAAATGCTCGTGCACACGGATTTGAGAAGGGCAACACTATTATCATAGAGATAATTCCCAATGACAAAGACTTCACTAAAGGCTTATTCACAGAGGTCTAATGTTATTATACAGCAGAAGCCACAGTGACGAAAGGAGATCCGAGTATAGTGGTAAGTGTATTGAATGCGGAGCTAACCTTTACCTCAAAGATGGTCGTTTAGTGCCTGATCGCAAGGTACCAGATGGTCATCTTTGTAGAATCAAGGAGAAGAGCGATGAGGCTGAAAGATTTTCTCGAAGAAGTACTAATGCGTGAAAGTATATCGATAGGCGACAGAGCTGAGCTTGACTGGAACTGGTATGAATACACTCGATACGCCGAACTAACTTCTATGGTAGATTTTCAATGTGGCTTTAGTGAAAGCGGTGTTTGCAAAAAATACCGGCTAAGTGGAAAGCCGAACAAAGCTCAAACTGAAAGGGCAAGTGTATGCTGTTGTTCTGGTTGTAGGGGATCTATAGGGCATATGAGATGCTTGCCTAACCACTTAGGTGTATTGAGGAAGATCGCCGAGCTGTTTGATGAGAAGACCGGGTTCTGGCGATCAGGCAAGGGCTGCGTCCTACCAAGAAAGCACAGATCTCTTACTTGCCTATTTTACCGATGTGACACCAAGCTTGGAAGGGGCCACCCCCTCTATCATCTAGAACGCATGATGAAGACTTGGTGGAAAAGAGACCAATACGGCAACCTAGGTCCTCCTAAGATGCTCGAAAAGTGTTACGAGGATGGAAAGTGGCCTTGGATACGCTACGAAAACCTGCTGGACATGTTCAAAAAGCAAGCGAGAAAGGAAAAGCAGAAAAAGAAAAAGGAATCTAAATAATGGAAATAACTGAAGGTTGCTTACTAAAATTCGACGTTGCAAAACTGATAATAAAGCCCCCCATTAAGGAGGGTGATGTTATGGACATAGAAATACTGCTCGTCAGCGACACTGTACCAGCTAGCATAAAAGGGTATGTAACAATAGATGAACGGAATAACTATTTTCCTAGATCCCACGGGGCTGACCCAGCTACCACGATAAGCAGATCAGCAAAAAGAAGACTTCGTGTAGGAATGAAGCAGTTAGCCACACAGATAAGAGGAGAACTAAACAATGGCTAAACTCGACTTGATGCGTAATGATATGGAGCTTTTAGAACATAGGACGTTAGTGTGGAACAATGCGGTCGGGGAAGGGAGACCCCCGAATCTTGCTTGTCACAGATTTCCTTGCCTTGCCAAAGTGGTGGCCCTAAGATACGCCTTTAATCTCGGGTCCATAGGTACGCTTGTAGTATCGTGCACCAGAGAGGAAGCTAAGAGGATTGTTTACCCTAAAACCAACAGAAACCGTAGCCAGATCGGGCTCACTATTATCGAAGGGCAGCATCTTGCGAACTCTATAGATGAGCACATAACACACACTTTTCAGCGTTTGGGAGACCGCCATCTTGATCTTTCTAATCCCATACAACGGGCGATGATAGATAGTGCTATATCCGACCTTGATGGAGTTAGTGGGTTAGCTCTTGTGACTAGTAGAGTATACACTGCTGTAGACAAGCTTAAACTGATAGATTTTTTCACAGTTGACGAACTGGCCGCTCGCAATCTCGTTTATCTAAATAAGGGGCCATCTAATAAACTTAAAGCCCTGTATCCTAGGCTCAAATATCAGAGCGCTAAAGCTAAGTCAGTAGAAAAACACGTACAAGAAATAGATATAGATACTGATTTTAACCGGTTTGCACATGACTGTGGGCTTGCGCATTATAACTCGGAGTAAGTAAATGGGAAATTTAATTTTCTGGACATGCGCACTTGCAATTGCAGCGTTCCTGGGCTATAAAACTGGTAAGTGGTCCAAAGAATGGGAAATGGTGATGCTACAGAATGATAACACCAAGCTGATAGGAGAAGTGCACAGATTGGAAAGAGAGATATATAGATCAAACATACAATTTGTTGGAGAAGTATTTACCAAAAACAATATAAAAGAACAGGAGGAACAATTATGGGATTGATATTAGTATTTTTAACTACCGTTGCTATAATAACTGGATCTACCTATTGGGCCAATTATAGTAGCAGAGATGCTGGGACGTGTGCTGCTGCAGCGGCTGTGATTAGTGGCTTTTTATTCGGATGTGTATTATTAATAAGCATAGGCGTTTCTTATGCAAACTACGTTGGCCTTCGGTCCTCGTATGACGCTACCATACAACAATATAGGCAAGCCGTTACGGTTTACGCAGACCACGCTAAGATAGACGTACAAAAAGCTTCTTTGACGGACTTCAAGTATGAAGGATACCAAGGGAACGTGGCTGACTTCATCAAGTCTCTAAGGAGAAATGTAGTCTGGTATAACCAGGGGCTAATATCCAAGCAAGTAATGAAAAAGAACTGGTTCTTCGGATGGGTTATTGTAGCACCGGACGACGATATGAAAGTCCTTAACATGGTAGAGTAGAAGAGAGGTGTCTAAAGATGGATAGACGTGTAATCGCTGGGTTGGGGTTTATAGTAGACGACCCTATAAACATTGATTCTCTGGACAACTGCGCCATATGCGGCAGGCTTACCGAAGGCCAAATATGTGATAAGTGCAAAGAGGATATGTATAAGGAGGGCTGCTGTGACTAAATCAATGTTCGCTATGGCTACGGCTATAGTACTAATATCATTATCAATATTACTACTACCGTTCTTTTTTGCCAACGCTATGGAGCCCCGCAGTCTTTATTCAGGAGAGAAGTGCGGCACCGCAATATCTGGCCTATGGTGGGGTACTCCGACCAGTGAGGTAAAGTGGATAGCATTTAGAGAGAAGGATCCAAAGACTAATGTAAGTGTATACGATTGGAAGCCTAACTACACTTACCTATTTTATGATTATGCAGAGCCAGTAAATTATGCTAATGCAAAATCTATTGAGTTATGGTTTCGTAATGACAAACTCTGCGTGGTAAGAGCTGAATTCGATGGGAAACGGTTCGCAAAAGTGATGACCATAGCAAGCAATATATATCATTGGGATTATAGCCGCTTTCACCAAAACAATCAAGAAAGATTTGCTGAATTCGTGTTCGTCTCTTGTGATACTCAGGTAGTAGCCCTGAAATACAAAATGGGCAACAAGAAAAGATATCTGGTCACTTGGTATTATAAACCTTTTTGTAAAGGACTCATCAGGGAGGATGCACCATGGATTACACCAAAATAACAGAAGCGTACGGAAACCTTATCAAAGCGATAAAAGAAGCAGGAATGCTGGTGTCGGTTTCCAAAATCAGGGTTAAAGAGGATGGAGACAGAGATGTTTTCATCAAGATAAAAGCCCATAAAGCCAAAGTTTTTATACTTAAGGAATAATCTTATGGCAAGAATAAAAGAACATATGGAAGATTGCGGGAAAGTGCTTGGTAAGCCCTACAGAGAGGTCCACGAGTTCCTG
>Ga0307377_10002807_pt1 | contig 20221 bp, 14 predicted proteins | sample TR3MG_FD_202535 | JGI IMG/M metagenome (GOLD analysis project Ga0307377, IMG submission 202535) | Soil microbial communities from Risofladan, Vaasa, Finland - TR-3 | ecosystem: Environmental > Terrestrial > Soil > Coastal area > Acid sulfate soil | place: Finland: Risofladan, Vaasa | collected... | reverse complement strand
GGCCCAGCCAGGCGCGGCGCAGTTGGCGCAGACCGTAGGCCATTTTGCCCAGGTTGCGGCTGTCGTGCGAGTCGGAATCGATCGTAATGCGGCAACCCAGCTCTTTGGCCAGGCGCAGGTCGCGGTCGTTCAGGTCCAGCCGTTCAGGAGCTGCGTTGTGCTCCACGGCCACACCCAGTTCCGCTGCCCGCCGCAGAACCGCACCCATATCAATCGCAAACGGTTCGCGCCGCAGCAAAAGCCGCCCGGTCGGGTGGCCCAAAATGCGCACGTTGGGGTTCTCGATCGCGCGAATCACCCGCGCCGTCATCTCCTCGCGGCTTTGCTCCAATTTTGTGTGCACGCTGGCGATCACCACATCCATCTGCGCCAGCACTTCGTCAGCCATGTCGAGCGTGCCGTCAGCCAGAATATCCACCTCAATGCCCGTGAAGACGCGGATGCGGCCTTCCATGCGGCGATCGACTTCCTGAATGTTCTTGATGTGTTCCAGGGCGCGCTTTTCGTCCAGGCCACCCGTCATCGCCAGAATCTTCGAGTGGTCGGTGATGGCAATATACCCGTATCCGACGGCCAGAGCCGCCTCGGCCATCTCGATAATTGAGTTGTGCCCGTCGCTGGCCGTCGTGTGCATGTGCAGGTCGCCCTTGATGTCGCCAGCTTCAATCAGCTGCGGCAACTCGTGACGCACAGCCGCCTCAATCTCGCCCAGGTTCTCGCGCATCTCGGGTGGCATCCAGTCCATCTCCAGCGCGGCGTAAATCTCTTCCTCCGTCGCCGCGGCCACAACCGACTCGTCATCGAGCCGCGCCAGAGCCCACTCGCTCAGCGTATAGCCCATCTTCAGCGCGCGCTGGCGCAGCGAGACATTGTGCGCCTTGGAGCCGGTAAAGTACTGCAGCGCCGCGCCGTAGCTGGCCGAGGGCAGCAGACGCACATCCACCTGCATCCCCTGTTCCACATGGAAGCTCACCTTGTTCTCGCCCTGGGCAATCATGTCCTGAATCCCTGGGTATGCAGCCACATACTCCACCGCGGCGGCTGTGTGCTCCGGTGCGCATGCAGGACCGGTCGCCAGCAAATCCAGGTCGCCACAGGTTTCGCGCCCGCGGCGCAAGGAGCCGGCCGGGGTCACCCGTTCAATTCCCGGAAAGGCCAGCAGATACGCGGCAATGCGTTTTGCCTGCTCCTCGGCCACGTCGATGCGGAAGCGGCCCGAGCTGCGGCGGTAGTCCTCGATGCCTTTGCGCAGCTTTGCAATCTGCTTCTCGCCCATGCGCGGCAAGCCGGCTAGTCGGCCTTCATCAATCGCTGCGGCCAGCGCGTCAATGCTGGAGATCTTCGCCGCGTCCCACAGCAACGCTACCGTCTTGGGCCCCATCCCCGGCAGTTTCAGCAGTTCCAGCAGCCCCGCCCCGTAGCGGGCCAGCAACTCGTCGCGCAGCGGCAGCGAGCCGCTCTCGGCAATCGACTGAAGATTCGCAGCCATCCCCTTGCCAATGCCTGGAATCTCCAGCAGGCGGGCAGTATCGGGCGTGGCGGCAACCAGATCGACTGTGGTTTGCGCGGCGGCCTCAGCAGCGCGGCGATAGCTGCGGATACGGAAGCTGTCGCCGCCGTCGATCTCCAGCAGATCGGCGGTCTCCTCAAGCAATCGAGCAATCGTAAGGTTGTCCATCCGCTCAGCCTCCGAGAACAGTATCACGCAAGGCAGAGGTCAAATGTCGGAGCCGAAGACACATCCAACTTGTTGGTCGATCCTGTTGAAGAAAAGGAGCAGTGCAGGCAAGCCTGGATCGATGGAACTGGGGGACAACCTCTATCGCCACAGCAATGATAGTGAAAATCTACAAATTCGAACTGTGTCCGTGACATGTCCGGATAATCCTGGCACAGAATTCCCCTTCCGCCTCAGGCGGTGCTGGTGGAACGCCCGGCCGTACGCGCTTGACTAGGCTGCGCTGTGGGCGCTGTCCCTGAATCGAATCACGCCATCTGCCTGCGGGCCTTTCTGGCCCTCGACGATGTCAAACTCGACTTCATCGCCTTCTTTGAGCGTTTTATATCCGTCCAGTTGAATCGAGGAATAATGGACGAATACGTCCGGCCCGTCGTCGCGTCCGATAAATCCATAGCCCTTGGCGTTGTTGAACCACTTGACCTTGCCTTTGTACTGAGCCACAGGCTCCTGCCTTCCTTGGGTCGTGCGGGGAATCCGGCTGAGACAGCGGAACTGCTCACTCCGATAGTTCCTAAGACGACGAAAGCGGCAGAAAGGTTGATTGGCATTGCGGTAAAGTTCACCACAAAGTGAGACGGGCCGGCAAAATGCACCGGTCCGCCGTGAATTTCAGTTGCGCGAACGAGACGCGGCTATTTCTTCCGCTTACCTGCCGTTTGGCGCACATATAACAGCACGCTGGTCAGCGTTTTGCCGTCCAGAATAGCGCCCTTGTCGATCATTTTCAGCGCGTCGGAGAGCTTCACCAGGCGAAAATCGATCTTTTCGTCCTCTTCCGGGCGCGCGTCTCCGGCAATCAGGCCCTCAGCCAAAAACACCATCATGGACTCGCCCAGAAAGCCGGGGCTGGCGTAATACTCCACCAGCGGCCTCCATTTTTTTGCGCTGTAGCCGGTCTCTTCGGCCAGTTCGCGCTTGGCGCCTGCCAGCGCATCCTCGCCGGGATCCAGCTTGCCCGCCGGCAGCTCCCACAAGAACTGGTTGGCCGCGTGGCGGTACTGGCGCTCCATCACAATCCAGGGATTCTTCTTGCTCTTCGAGCTGTCCATGGCCATGATCACCACGCTGCCGTTGTGGCGAATCACGTCCCGCTCGCTCGCATGGCCGCCCGGCTCAATCAGCTTGTCGTGCAGAACGCGGAACAGCGGCCCAGTGTAAACGACTTTCGAACTGAGCAGCTTTGCCCTTTCCTTCATCTCCACGGGCTCGAACGCTTTTACGCCCTTCTTCGCCTTCCCGGCTTTCCCGGCCTTCGGCTTTGCGGCCTTTTTCGGCTTGATCGTTTTTGCGGCCTGCGGCTTTACGCCTGTCTTGCCAGCCTTGGCGGCCTTCTTTTCTTTGGGCTTCTCCGCCTTGGCTACGGCGGCTTTCGACTTTTCTTTTTTAGCCATTGCGACCTCTTCTCTCCGCGCGCTCAAAGTCGTACTGAATGAGCGGCGATTCAAGACGAGTATACCCACCGCAGGGCCGATTCCGATGAATTCGTGACGCAGTAGTGCATCGCAACAGCCCGGCGTGGCATCCTTAATGGAGCCGCTTTTCCCCTCAGCGCCCGTGGCCCAGGCCTCAACGCCAGGCAAACGCGCAGAGAGCGATTCAATTGAAATCGAATTACCGAAAGTGAACGAGTTGCCAAGCGCAGACTGTTATCCCATCACCGTGATGCCCGCCATGAGCCGGCTGTTTCTGGACTACTGCGCCGGGGCCGCGACGGCGTGGGCGTTTTACGCCTCGAATCCGCAGCCCAAAAGCTGGCACCAGCGTCCTGCCCTTCCGCCGCACTGGCCGGAGCTGGTCGGCCTGCTCCGCGCGCAGAATCCTGCTCCTTCGGCCGTCGGAGCCGCCGCTTTGGCCCTCGACGCTCTCGCCCAGGGCGCCGGAACCGTCGTCACCGGCCAGCAGGTCGGCCTTTTCGGGGGCACGCTGTACACGCCCTTCAAAGCAGCCACTGCCGTAGCGCGCGCCCGCCAGGCCACTGCAGCCGGCCATCCGCACGCGGCCATCTTCTGGCTGGCCACTGAAGACCACGACTTCGCAGAAATCGATCACGTCACCTTCCCCGCCGGCCGCCAACTTGAAACGCTGCGCTATGCCGAGGGCAATGAGACTGCCGCCGCGCGCCCCGTCGGTGGCCTCATCCCCGTCGGTGGCCTCATCATCGACGAGCGCATCACCCCGCTCCTCGAGCGCGCCTGGGAACTGCTCGAACACTCCGACGCCATGGAGGCTCTCGCCGAGGCCTACAAGCCAGGCCGCACCTTCGCCCAGGCCTTCGCCGACTTCTACACCAAGCTCTTTGCCGCCCAGGGCCTGCTGGTTCTCGACGCAAGCAGCCGCGACTTCCACCGTCTCGGCGCTCCCGTTCTGCGTGCCGGCATCGAGCGCGCCGATGAGTTCAACGCCGCTCTGCTCGACCGCAACCGCGAGCTTGAGGCCGCGGGCTATCACGCCCAGGTCAATGTGGCGCCCGATTCAAGCCTGCTCTTCCTCATCGACGACAAAACCGGAGCGCGCGTAGCCCTCAAGCGCCAACCCGAAACCGCAGCCGAGCCCAACGGCCTTTGGCAGGCCGGCAGTCAAAACTACTCCACCGCCGATCTGCTCGGCATCCTCGCCGCCGAACCGGAACGCATCTCGCCCGCCGCTTTGCTGCGGCCTGTCTTTCAGGATTTTCTGCTTTCGAACTCGCTCACCCTCGGCGGAGCAGCCGAGATTGCCTACTTCGCTCAGTCCGCCGTGCTTTATGAGAAAATCCTCGGCCGCCAAACCGTCGCTGAGCCCCGCTTCTTTGGAACCTTGATTGAGCCGCCGATTGCCGAACTCCTCCGCAAGCACGAACTCACCCTCGAACGCGTCTTCGCCGAGAGCCCTTCATCCCTCGCGCAGTTGCTGGCCGCGCGCACTCTGCCCGTCGAAGGCAAACAGAAGTTGGCCGCTGCTGGAAATGCAATGGATGCAGAACTGAATGCGCTGGTGGCGTGGACCGCGGCGCTCGATCAGGGCCTCGGCCAGTCGGCTGAAACCGCCGCCGGCAAAATCCGCTACCAGATGAATCGCCTCCGCACCCTGGCCGCCAACTTCCAGTTGCAGAAGGAGGCCTCGCTCACCCGCCATGCGGACGCCATCAGCAACGCCCTTTGCCCCGGCGGCGTCTTGCAGGAGCGCACCCACGGCGGGGCCTACTACTTCGCTCGCTATGGCCTCGACCTCGCCGAAACACTGTGCACCCAGGCAGATTCCTGCTCAGGCCACTCCGCCATCTGGCTCTAAGACTGGGGCGCATTTCAGGCGTCGGGGACCAGAAAAAAGCGAGATCGGGGTCGGATGCTTCGCCTGTCTTCATCCAATTGGATCTTTCTCCACCCACCTTTCACCACTCCTCATCGAACCGCAAACCTCCCACCCCACGGCGGCACCTACTGATCCCTGAAACCTGATCCCTGACCCCTGCCTTTATAATCCTCGCGAAAGATAAACGAGGTTCCCATGCGCACCGTTCTTGCCTTCCTTGCCGCCGCCCTGCTGGCCACCACCGCCGCCCACGCCCAACTCAGCCCCTGCGCCACCGCCGGCAACGACAATGGCTTCCTCAACATCCAGACCATCCGCCTGTGGCCCGGCCCCGCGCCCCAGGCCAGGGGCAACGCCTGCGAAGACATTCCCACGCTCACCATCGTCAACCCCCGCAAGGGCAGCGCCAATGGCTCGGCGGTCATCATCCTCCCCGGCGGAGCCTACCGCGGCCTCGCCGGCGACCTCGAAGGCGGCGAAGTAGCCAGCTGGTTCACCGCCCGCGGCTTCCGCGCCTTCATCCTCAGCTACCGGCTCACGTCGCACGGCTACCTGCTGCCCGTCCCGCTGCTGGACGCGCGCCGCGCCGTGCAACTGGTGCGCGCGCACGCCAGCGAATATCAGATCAATCCCAACCGCATCGTCATGATCGGCTTTTCCGCCGGCGGTCATCTCGCAGCGCTCGCCGCAACCCAGCCCGTGGCCGGCAAGCCCGATGCCGAAGACCCCATCGACCGCGTCTCCAGCCGCCCCGATTACCTCGTCCTCGGCTACGCATGGCTCGGCGCTATCACGACAGACACATCGCACCTCAGCTACTGCAAGCTCTTCAACGTGATGGATCAGTGCGATGCCCTGAAGGCCGCCTACACCCCGGCGCTCTACGTCACCAAAGACACGCCGCCCACCTTCATGTACCAGACCTTCACCGATCAAACAGTTCCCGTCCAGCAGGCGCTGACTTTCTTCGATGCCCTGGTCAAGGCCGGCGTCACTTCGGAGCTCCACGTCTTCGCCAACGGCCCGCATGGCACCGGCCTCGGCAAGGGCGATCCTGCCCTCGACAAGTGGCCCAGCCTGCTCGAAAACTGGCTCCGCCCCCAGGGTCTTTTGACGGTAGACAAGGATGCGGTAGAGGGGAAAGAGTAAAAGTCAGCCATTGGCCACCAGGCCCCAAAAAGAGCCCCAGAAACTAAGAGGCGGGCCGCCGGAATCAGGAGTGGAATGACTTCCCGAAACCGGCTGCCCGCTGGACCCTGGACCGGGTCTAGGTGGTATCCTTAGTTTAGGCTTGTTCTCGGCGAAATCAAGCCCTATTTTTGGGCAAAATCCCCATTCCGTGACCCCGGTCACAGAGCCCCGTCCAATCGGCTCCAAAACGTTGACTTGGGGGCTTGCCCCTGATACAAAAGTTGTGTCCCGCAAGATAGATTTTCATCTGACAGCCGCATCGAATTCTTACCAGCATGCAATTGATTTTCCAACAACTCGAAGCCATGTTTGTGGGTGCCATCCCCACGGCTATACTTTTCATTTTGCTGGTGATTGCCTACCAGATTCTGGTGCAGGGCCCGCTCACGGCCACGCTCAAGCGGCGCCACGCGCTGACCGAAGGCGCCATGGAAGACGCGCGGGAGGCGATTGCCAGGGCAGAGGCGCGGGCCGCCGAGTATGCGGCCAGAATGCGCCAGGCGCGTGCGGAAGCCTCAAAGGTCCGCGAGCAGCGCGTCAAGCAGTGGAATGCAGAGCGCGACGCCGCGCTCGATGCCGCCCGCAAGGCCGCCGGACTCAAGGTGAGCCAGGCCAGGGTTGAGCTTGAGGCCGAGGCGGCCGCCGCAAAGCAGACGATCCTGGGCACGGCCGGCGATCTCGCCGCTCTGGTTGTCCGCGCCGTCGCGCCCGTGCCCGCCGGGGGTTCCCGTTGATCAAGTTGATCAGATTCTTGCCAGAGTGTTCTTCGCATCCGCGCTTTTCACGTCGTTTTCTGGGGCTTTTCCTCTTGATGGCGCTGGCCGCCGGGGTTGCGTTTGCCCCCCGCGGGCTGGCCGCGCAGCAGCCGGCTCCGGCCTCAGCTTCTCAATCCAGCGTGCAGCCCTCGGCTTCCGCAGAGGCGCCAAAGGCTTCGTCTGACGCTCCCAAGTCACAGGAGGAGCAGGACAAGGCTTTTTTGCTCAATGGCCCCATCGTGAAGTGGACGGCGAAAACCTTCCATCTCAGCGTTGAGTCCGCGTCCTGGATCTACCAGATTGTCAACTTCATCCTCATCGCGCTGCTGATCGGCGTTCCAATCATCCGCGTCCTCCCAAAGCTGCTGCATAAGCGCTCGCAAACCCTGGGTTACAACCTGCAAACGGCGCGCGAAGCAACAGCGGAAGCCAACGCCAGGCTAAGCGCGGTCGAGGCCAAGCTGGCAGGGCTGGATGAAGAGATCAAGCAGTTTCGCGCCCAGGTTGAGGCTGACAGCGCGCAGGACGAAGCCCGCATCAAGGCAGCAATCACCGAAGAAAGCGCCCGCATCGTGCAGGCAGCCGAGCAGGAGTTGACCGTCGCCGCCGCACAGGCACAGCGCGGCTTGCGCCATTTTGCCGCGGAGCTCGCCATCGAGAAGGCCGCAAAGCAACTGGCATTGACGCCCGAGACCGACCGCGCTCTGATCGCCGAATTCATCGGCCAGGTTTCGAGCTCCTCAGCCGGCAACGGCAAGGGAGGGCAGAACTAGATGGCCGCCTTCGTTTCCCGCTACGCCAACGCCTTTGCCGATGTGATTACGGCAGCCAAACTCGATACAGCCGCGATTGACGCACAGTTGACCGATTTTCTTGCCACATGGGACGGCAGTCTGGAACTCCGCGAGTTTTTTGAGAACCCTGCCATTCCCGCCAATGACAAGGTAGCCATTCTCGACAAATTGAATGTGCAGTTGAAGCTCCAGAAAGAACTGCGCAACCTGATCGCCGTGCTCATCTCGAACGGCCGCATCGGCCAGGTGAGTGAAGTAGCCGAGGCATGGCGCACTCTGCTCCAGCAGCAGCACGGCATCCGCCCGGCCCACATTGTCACCGCACGCGCTCTCGACAAAACGGAACAGGACGCGCTCGTTGCCGAGGTCGCAAAACTTGCCGGCTCGCGCATCGACGCCAGCTTTACCGAGGACGCATCCATCCTCGGCGGCACGGTGGTGCGCATCGGCTCTACGGTCTACGACGGCTCCGTACGCGGACGGCTCGACCGCTTGAAAGAAGCATTGATCGCTGGTTGAACTAAGACCTGCGCTTTAAGAACTGTGAACGGTTAGGAACAGAAATGGCTCAGATCAAAGCAGACGAGATTACACAATTACTTCGCGAGCAGATCGCGAACTACGACTCCAAGGTCCAGGTCGACGAGGTCGGGACCATTACATCGCTTGGCGACGGCATCGCCCGCATCCACGGTTTGGACAAGGTGATGGCCGGCGAGCTGCTCGCCTTCCCGCACGGCATCGCCGGCCTCGCCCTCAGCCTGGAAGAAGACCAGGTCGGCGCGGTCATTCTGGGCGACTACACCGAGCTCAGCGAGGGCAACGAGGTCAAGCGCACCGGCAAGATTCTCTCCGTGCCCGTCGGCGAGGCCATGATCGGCCGCGTCGTCAACGCGCTCGGCATGCCCATCGACGACAAGGGCCCCATCGCCACCACGGAGTTTCTCCCCGTCGAGCGCATTGCCCCCGGCATCATCGACCGCCAGGGCGTCCGCGAGCCCATGGCCACCGGCCTCAAGGCCATCGACGCCATGATCCCCATCGGCCGCGGCCAGCGCGAGCTCATCATTGGCGACCGCCAGACCGGCAAGACCGCCGTGCTGCTCGACACCATCATCAACAACGCCAAGAACGACCTGATCTGCATCTACTGCGCCATCGGCCAGAAGCGTTCCTCCATTGCACAGGTTGTGCAGACGCTCACTGAAGCCGGCGCCATGGGCCACACCATCGTCGTCGCGGCCTCCGCCTCAGAGCCTGCGCCCATGCTGTTTCTCGCGCCCTACGCGGCCACCGCCATGGGCGAGTACTTCCGCGACTCCGGCCGCCACGCCCTCGTCATGTACGACGATCTCTCCAAGCACGCCATGGCCTACCGCGAAATCTCGCTCCTGCTCCGCCGTCCGCCGGGCCGCGAAGCCTATCCGGGAGACGTCTTCTATCTCCACTCCCGCTTGCTCGAGCGCTCTTCCAAAATGTCCAAGGAAAAGGGCGGCGGCTCGCTCACCGCGCTGCCGGTCATCGAGACCCAGGCTGGCGACGTCTCGGCCTACATTCCCACCAACGTCATCTCCATCACCGATGGCCAGATCTTTTTGGAAACAGACCTGTTCAACTCCGGCGTTCGCCCCGCCGTCAACGTAGGCCTCTCGGTTTCGCGCGTCGGCTTCTCGGCCGCCATCAAGGCCGTTAAGCAGGTTGGCTCCACGCTCAAGCTCGATCTCGCTCAGTACCGTGAACTCGCGGCCTTCGCGCAGTTTGGCTCCGATCTCGATCCCCTCACCCAGAAGCAGCTCAACCGCGGCCAGCGCCTCACCGAACTCCTCAAGCAGCCGCAGTTCCAGCCGCTCACCTGGCAGCAGCAGGCGATCGTGCTCTTCGCCGGCACGCAGGGTTATCTCGACGATCTCAAGGTCACCGACATTCGCGCCTTCGAGGACGGGCTCTACAAATACCTCGATAACTCGCAGTCCGCGCTCATCGCCGACCTCACCCAGAAAAAGCAGATCGACGACGACATTCGCGCCCGCCTGCACGCGGCCCTGAAAGAATACGCGACCGACTTCAAGGCGGAGTTGGCCGCGGTCACAGTGTAAGAGCAGGTATCAAGACGATGGTGCAGTCATTTAGGGACTTGGTGGTGTGGCAAAGGTCAATTCAAATGCCTGTTTCCATTTATCGCCTAACTCAAGGTTTTCCTAAGGAAGAGGCCTACGGACTGACTAGCCAAATGAGACGCGCCGTGGTTTCAATCGGCAGCAACATCGCAGAAGGACACGGCAGATTGAGTACCGGGGAGTATAGACAGTTTTTCGGTATGGCAAGGGGCTCGAATTTTGAGATCCAAACTCAATTGGAAATTGCACGCGCACTCGGAATCGGCGATTCAAAGCTTCTGGAAAGCGCAGAAAGCCTATCGCTCGAAGTTGGAAAAATGATTTTTGGAGTCTTGGAGGGAATCAAGAATTAGGATTGAGCGACAGGCCTTTACTGACCCCTGATCCCTGACCCCTTGAGCGAAAGCGAATATGGCAAACGTACTCGATTTACGGCGTCGCATCCGCAGCGTCAAAAACACGCGCCAGATCACCAAGGCCATGAAGATGGTCTCGGCGGCCAAGCTGCGGCGCGCGCAGGAGCGGGCGCTCCAGGCGCGGCCTTACGCAAAAATGATCACCAGCGTGCTCGAGTCGCTCACCCGCCGCGTCGAGCTCTACGACGAGCAGACCGGCAACCTCCGCCATCCGCTGTTCATCACCCGGCCCGAAAAACGCGTGCTGCTCATCGTCGTCAGCGGCGACAAGGGTTTTGCCGGCGCGTTCAACACCAACATCCTCAAAATCGCCTTCCAGTTCATCTCCGGCAATCCCGACAAGCAGATCGACGTCGAGGCCGTGGGCCGCAAGGCGCGCGACATGATGCGCCGCCGCTACCCTGTCGCCATCTACAACGAAGTCACCGACGACCAGGGAGTTACCCGCCAGGTCCGCGACCGCAAGGCCCCGGTCGAGGTCACAGGCGATCATCCCGGTATGCTGCTCAAGCTCGAATCGAGTCGAGTTCACGCGCTCGCCGCCAGCGTCATCGAGCGTTACGTGAACGAGGAGATCGACGCGGTCTACATCGTCTACAACGAATTCAAGTCGGTCATCGCGCAGCGCCTCGTGGTCGAGCGCCTGTTGCCGCTCATCGATATCAGCCGTCCGCAGATTACCGGCGCCGTCGAGCCATCCATCGAAGAGCGCGAGCGCGCCGCTCAGGCCGCACTCTCAGCTGGCATCGAGCTTGAGGCCGCGGACACGACCGAGGCCGACGAAGAAGCAAAGAAATTCGGCACCGCCAATGTGGACTACATCTACGAGCAGCCGGCCTACGAACTGTTCCACGGCCTGCTCCCGCAATTCATTTTTTCCGTGCTCTATCACGCCATGACGGAGTCGGTCGCCGCCGAACACGCCGCCCGCATGACCGCCATGGACTCGGCAACCAACAACGCCTCCGACATGATCGACTCGCTCACGCTCCACATGAACCGCGTGCGCCAGGCCGCCATCACCAAGGAGATCATCGAAATTGTTTCCGGCGCAGCCGCCCTTTAAACGCAAGGTGCCCGGAGCGAGCAGTGGCCTTCAGGCCCCTGAATGAAGTAAGAAGTTTTCAAGGGCTTTAGCCCCGGATGTGAAGGGTACGGGCTTTAGCCCGTACGGGATGCGACCAAATGAAGCGGGCTTTAGCCCCTGAGGGAATGAAACCTCAGCAAAGAAGGCAGAAAAAATGGCAGAAAACATAGGCAAAGTAATCCAGATCTCCGGCCCAGCCGTAGACGTTCAATTCGACGAGTCAACCATGCCGCCCATCTATCAGGCGCTGCGCGTCGTCTCGGACGGATTCACAGTCCCCACGCCCATCAGCGTCATCCTCGAAGTCCAGCAGCATCTCGGCGAGGGCCGCGTGCGCACCGTCGCCATGGAAGCCACCGACGGAATGGTTCGCGGCATGAAGGCCATCGACCTCGGCGGCCCCATCAGCGTGCCCGTCGGCAAAGAGACGCTCGGCCGCGTGCTCAACGTCATCGGCGAGCCGGTCGATAACCTCGGCCCCATCGGCGAAAAGCTGCGCATGCCCATTCACCGGCCCGCGCCGCTGTTCGACGAGCAGTCCACCCACGAAGAGATGTTCGAGACCGGCATCAAGGTCATCGACCTGATCCAGCCCTTCCTCAAGGGCGGCAAGATCGGCCTCTTCGGCGGCGCTGGCGTCGGCAAGACCGTCGTCATCATGGAGCTCATCAACAACGTCGCCAAGAACCACGGCGGCTACTCGGTCTTCGGCGGCGTCGGCGAACGCACCCGCGAAGGCAACGATCTCTGGGTCGAAATGACCGAGTCCGGCGTCATCACACCCGGCGACTGGGCCAAGTCCAAGTGTGCCCTCGTCTACGGCCAGATGACCGAGCCACCAGGAGCGCGTCTCCGCGTGGCTCTCAGCGCCCTCACCGTCGCCGAGTACTTCCGCGACGTCGAAGGCTCTGACACGCTGCTCTTCATCGACAACATCTTCCGCTTCACGCAGGCCGGCTCCGAGGTCTCCACGCTCCTCGGCCGCATGCCCTCCGCCGTCGGCTACCAGCCCAACCTGGCCACGGAAATGGGCGAACTGCAGGAGCGCATCACCTCCACCAGCAAAGGTTCCGTCACATCCGTCCAGGCCGTCTACGTGCCTGCCGACGATTTGACCGACCCCGCGCCTGCAACCACCTTCGCTCACCTCGACGCAACAACCGTGTTGAGCCGTCCCTTGTCAGAACTCGGCATTTACCCCGCCGTCGATCCGCTGGCTTCCACCTCGCGCATTCTCTCCGCGCGCATCGTCGGCCAGGAGCACTACGACGTCGCGCAGGGCGTCAAGCGCATTCTCCAGCGCTACAAGGATCTCCAGGACATCATCGCCATCCTTGGCATCGACGAGCTCTCGGAAGAAGACAAGCTGACAGTAGCTCGGGCAAGAAAGGTGCAGAAATTCCTCTCGCAGCCCTTCCACGTGGCCGAGCAGTTCACCGGCATACCCGGAGCTTACGTCAAGGTTGCAGACACCGTGCGCAGCTTCAAGGAGATCATCGCCGGCAAATACGACGACATCCCCGAGCAGGCCTTCTACATGAAGGGCGCAATCGAAGAAGTGCTCGAAACCGCCGAGAAACTCAAGGCGAGCGTATAAAAGGCAGGTGTCAGGGATCAGGTTTCAGGGATCAGGAAAACGCGTTTTCCGCAACATTGTTTTTAGCTGAACCCTGATCCCTGACCCCTAAAAATCCTGAAAGGATTTTTATGGCAGACGAGACAAATCAACTCCGCGTCCGGCTCGTCACTCCCGAGCGCACGCTCTTCGAACACGCAGCCACCGCGGTCGAGTTGCCGTCGAAGACCGGCTACTTTGAAGTCCTCTACGGCCACGCTCCGCTCATGGCCGAGCTCGGCGCGGGCGACGTCATCGTACATGGCGGCCCCAATGACCAATCCGGCCTCGCAGACGGCGAATCCCGTTACAACGTCAGTTGGGGCTTTGTCGAAGTGCTCGGCGACCGCGTCACCATCCTCGCCTCCGACGCCCTCAAGCCCGCTGAGATCGATGTAAAGCGCGCCGAAGAGCAACGCGACCGCGGCCAGCAGATGTGGAAAGAAGCCGGAGAAAGCGAACACGCCTACACAGAAGCTCTACGCGTCATCTCCGAAGCCGAAGCCAAGATATCCTCGGCAACCGAGAAGCACTGAGTCCTTCCACGATTCAACCGCCCTGAATGAAAACGCCCTGCTCAATCGAGCAGGGCGTTTTTCTGTCCGCAGAAATCAACAAAGAATCAAATCACATCCACCTGCAACGCTCGACTTCGCAGAATTCCCGCCCGCCCATCGCAATCGTCGCCGGAATCGGCACCCCGCCTCGCCCATCTCACCAGTGCTTGTGCTCCGAAAGCACATCCAGCTCCGACCCCGCCAGCAGAAACGCCCCCACGCCAAAGTTATAACTTGAGCTGGCCTTATACTCCCCCGGCGCTTCGCCAATCGGCTGAATCGCTCCCAGCCGCCCGTCCGCATAAACATGCGTCAACAGCCCGGCCCACGCCCTATCAACCACCGGCAGATAAATCTCCGCGTCCAGCATGCGATGGTCGATGCCCCACGCAATCGCATAAGTAAAAAACGCCGAACCCGACACCTCCGGCTGCGGGTAGCTCTCCGCATCCAGCAGCCCCGGCCGCCATAGCCCATCGCTTCCCTGCACCGACGCAACCTCCGCCGCCATCTCGCGCAGCTGCGCAATGTAGTGCGGCCGCAACGGGTCGTCGTCCGGCAGGGTCGCCAGCACCCGCACCAGCCCCGCCATCACCCAGCCGTTTCCACGCGACCAGAAGATCTTCTCGCCATTCTTTTCGTGCTTGTTCAAGTAGCTCGCATCGCGCGAGAACAAATGTTTCTGCTTGTCGTAGAGCAGCCTCTCCGTCTCTCCCCACTCGCGGTCCACGTATCCGTCGTAGGTAGGGTCGCCGGTAATGTCCGACAGCTCAGACCCCGCCGGCGGAGCCATAAACAGCGCATCGCACCACCACCACGCCGGCTTTTCTGGATCGTTCAGCAGTGCTACCGCGTCGTCAAACTGCCGGCGCAACAGCGCAATCTGCGCCTCGTTATGCGAGGAGCGATACACCTCGATAAACGCCTGCGCAATGGCGAAATCGTTGGCCGGATACAACGTCCGCTCCAGCTTCCAGCCAAAATGATCGCCCACCGAAGCAACGTACTTGCTGTAGCGCGGATCGTGCAGCGTACGCGAGGCAGCCATCAATCCAATATCCAGCGTCCCAAAGTCCCAGGAACGGCTCGGCGGCTGCGCATCCACGCGCCCCAGCTCCCAATCCGCAACCTTGCGCATCGCCGCACGAATCTGTTTCGAGTGCAGTGCCGGCGAAAGATCCGTTGCCAGCGGCCCAGGGTTGTCTGGCTGGTCTCCCGGCGAGGCCACCGGCGCCGTGTTCGCCGGCTGTTGCGCAATACAGGCCACGCTCGATGTTCCCAGCAACACCGCCATCAGAACTCCCAGCAACACAGCGGTCGAGCCCGCGCCCCCCAGCCTCATGCACAGCCAACGCATCTTCATCTCCCCTGATTTCCCCGCTATGATCCTGCGTCGTGTCACCTTTTGCGCACAACAGGCCACTCACAATCATACGATCTTGATCGCGCACTTGCCGACTGTGCCTCTGCCTCGATAAAGTGACACCCACGGGCTTCTTTCGCGCCAGCACTGCCCTCTGGCGCCGCGAATCGCGTTTATCCTTCTTTCCAAAAAGGACTCTGCATGTCTTCCCTGCCTTTAAATGCCGTCGCCAATCGGGACATCGACTCCACTCTGCGCGAAAACCGCCTCTTCCCACCCCCGCCCGAGTTCAGCGCCAAGGCTCACATCAAAAGCCTCGCGGAGTACGAAGCTCTCTACAAGCAGTCGATCGAAGATCCTGAGAAATTCTGGGCCACTGCGGCCCAAGACCTCCACTGGTTCAAGCGCTGGGACAAAGTACTCGACTGGAACCTTCCCCTCGCCAAATGGTTCGTCGGCGGCCAGCTCAACCTCTCCTATAACTGTCTGGACCGCCATGCCCTCGGCGCACGCGCCAGCAAGACCGCCATCATCTGGGAGGGAGAGCCCGGCGAAATCCGCCGCCTCACCTACGCCGAACTCCTCATCGAAGTCCAAAAATTCGCCAACGCCCTCAAGTCCCTCGGCATCGAAAAGGGCGACCGCGTCGCCGTCTACATGGGCATGACGCCCGAGCTTGCCATCGCGCTGCTCGCCTGCGCGCGCATCGGTGCCGTTCACTCAGTCATCTTCGGCGGATTCGCCGCCCATGCCATCGCCGACCGCGTCAACGACTCCGCCTGCGTCGCCATTCTCACCCAGGACGGAAGCTATCGCCGCGGATCTGAAATTCAGCTCAAGCGCACCGTCGACGAGGCCATGGCCGCATGCCCCACCGTCAAGCACGTCGTCGTCTACAAGCGTACCGGCTCGCCGGTAACCATGCTCGAAGGCCGCGACCACTGGTGGCACGACCTCGTCGCCGCAGCCACCCCCACCTGCCCCGCCGAGCCGCTCGATTCAGAACACCCGCTCTACATCCTCTACACCTCCGGCACCACCGGCAAACCAAAAGGCCTCGTCCACACCACCGGCGGCTATGCCGTACAAACCTACCTCACCAGCAAATACGTCTTCGACCTCCGCGAAGAAGACGTCTATTGGTGCACCGCCGACATCGGCTGGGTCACCGGCCACTCCTACGTCGTCTACGGCCCGCTCCAGAACGGCACTACCGTCCTCATGTACGAGGGCGCCCCCAACTTCCCAGACTTTTCCCGCTTCTGGAAGATCGTTGACGACCACAAGGTAAGCATCTTCTACACCGCGCCCACCGCCATCCGCGCCTTCATCAAGTGGGGCGACCAACACGTCGAAAAGCACAGCCTCGCGTCGCTCCGCCTCCTCGGCACCGTCGGCGAGCCCATCAATCCCGAGTCGTGGATGTGGTATCGAGAGAAGATTGGCCACAACCGCTGCCCCATCGTCGACACGTGGTGGCAAACCGAGACCGGCGCAATCCTCATCGCGCCCATCCCCGGCGCAGTGCCCACCAAACCCGGCTCAGCCACGCGCCCCTTCTTCGGCATTCAGCCGGAGGTCGTCAACAAAGCCGGCGTGCCCGTCCCCGCCGGCCACGGCGGCCTGCTCGTCATCCGCAAGCCCTGGCCCTCCATGGCCCGCACCGTCTACGGCGACCCCGAGCGTTATCAAAAAACTTACTGGTCCGACGTCGAAGGCAGCTATTTCACCGGCGATGGCGCACGGCAAGATGCCGACGGCTACTTCTGGCTCATGGGCCGCGTAGACGACGTCATCAACGTCAGCGGACACCGCCTCGGCACCATGGAAGTCGAGTCCGCTCTCGTCGCGCACCCCAAAGTCGCTGAAGCCGCCGTTGTCGGTCGTCCCGACGCTCTCAAGGGCCAGGCCATCGCAGCCTTTGTCTCGCTTGAAAGTGGCAACGAGCCCAGCGAAGAGCTGAAAGACGAACTCCGCAAGTGGGTCTCAAAAGAAATCGGTTCGCTGGCTCGCCCCGACGACATCCGCTTCACCGAAGCCCTGCCCAAAACCCGCAGCGGCAAAATCATGCGCCGACTCCTCCGCGACCTCGCCACCCACGGCGAAATCCAGGGCGATACCACCACCCTCGAAGACTTCACTGTAATTGCAAAACTTCGCGAGGCCGAAGAAGGATAAAGCAGTCTTCTGCATCGCCGAACACGCGGGTGATTTTGGCGCTCCTTCCGCATCACCAGGCATCCGCACCACTCGCTCGTTCAAGCTCCGCCTGGAGCAAGCCCCTCAGTGCACATCCACCGTGCGCGTACCCTCGTAGTGCTGAATGTGGTAGTAGCCTTCCCAGTTTCTCCACTCGATCGGCGGCGGAACCGGCGCATCGGGATTCTGAAGATACTTGGCAAAGTCCTCCACAAGCTCGCGCGTGCGGTCCACTCCCGTCAGCCAGTCCCCGTGGTACCAGTTCTTCCACTTGCCATACTCGGCCTTGGACTCGGACTCCTTGATCTCATCAATGTCCTCAAGGGCCTGCCGCGTTTTGGCCACGGCGGTAGCGTGGTCATCGTTGTGCAGCGCCATCACAGCCTCTGACAGCGCGAGCAACATCCGGTTGCTGTCGCGATTGATGGCGATCATGGTCAGTACGCCGGCTTGGTAGAAGTCCCTCCGGTCAACGGCTACCAGCGGTTCAGCCGCCAATGCCTGCTTCCACACTGCATCCCAGCGCGGCTCGGCGTCGCCGCACGCCTTGATCTCTTTCTCGGCTTGCTGCGGAGCCCAGTCAGCGTTATAGGGAACCGGATGGATCGAGGGCTTGGTCCAGAACGGAGACTGGCCAGGCAGCCAATAAGTGGGCCACTGAATCATGACATTGCGCATCAGTTCTCGTGCCATGGTGTGGTAGTAGTTGTCTCCGTAAGAGCGCGGCGGCGTGCCCGGCAAATCCGCCGGCGCATTGAAGTACGCCTTGTAAACCGCCTCCACTGCGGGCGCGGCCTTGGCGCCGAACTCTTCACTCGACCAGTTCTTGTAGAACTCGTCGCTTGAGCCAATCGAAGCCCCGCGCCAGCCAAAGTCAAGAACCGCGCTCGCGCCCATCGTCACCGGACGAATATCGCTCGTGTTCACCAGCAGGAACGATGTCGCGCCGGCCTTCTCGAAGCGGCCCAGCGAAGAAAAAATGCGACTCACCGGCGTCATCTCCGAAAGCTGATTCGCCACCGTGTTGTACATTGCAACGTGAATATACGCGCCCTCGCCGCTCTTGGCCTCGCCGTCATCCTGCATGTAGCCCCAGCCAGTGTCAGCCCACACCGTAATCACCTCTGGCGGAATCACCAGGTCGCCCGACCGCATCAGCTTGGCGCCTTCCATCCATAAGTCGGTGATAAACACAGCATCGGGATACTTGGCCCTCACGATCCGCATCTGCTCCGCGATAGCCTTGCTGATCAAATGCCCCTGCGCTTTATCGTTGCCCCGCACCGATGGGTCCAGCGCGGCGTACGGTTCGTCCGACAGTCCGCGCAGGCCAATCTCCCAAAGTATCTGCTGATCCTTCGGATCAGAGGCCACCGCATTCTTCCAGGCATTCTCAATGTACTGTGGGTCGGCCGTGAAGTTGTACGGAACATCATGAGGCCAGCGCGAGAAGTTCACGCCCAGCGGCTCGGCATGGTGCTGATTCAGAAGCAGCCCGCGCTCGGCTACCACGCGGTCCTGCGGCTCATTCGGAAAGGGCCAGGTGCCGGCAACAATCATGTTGCCCTTCAGGCGAAGAATAGTCTCGCAAATCTTGTTCCACACAGCCAGCGAGATACCGGTATGATCCTTGGCTTCGCCGGGAGCCCAGCCAGTGAGCAGATCTTCATCGTTGATGAAGAAGCCGCGGTAACGGAAGACCGGAGCCGGAAACTTTACGTCCAGCGATGCCGGAATATGAATGAGCGCGTGCTTGGCCGGCTCATGGTCCGTCCAGTAGTACATCGGGTCCACGCCAAGATACTGCTGCGAAAACTGGTAGATGGCATACAAAGTGCCGCGCATGTCTGAACCAGCCAGCCGGATAACCTGCACTTTACGGCCGCTGCTCAGAGTCGCTGAGCCGGAAGTAATCGAAAAGGCCTCAGGAGCCGAATCGTGATCGGCGGCAGCACCCGATGCCTCCTTGCCAAGAACAATCGTGACTGGACCGGCCTCTGCCTCGGTGCTGATGATTTTAGGCGCAGCGCCGAATACCTTCTTCATGTCGGCGGCCAGATCCTCAGCAGCGCGCTGGATAGGAACGGGCTGCTCGGAGTCCACAAGAATGGTCGCGCGGCTATTCAGTGGAATGGCGTTGCTGGAGGATTGTGCAAGCGCGCCCGCGGACACCAGAAAGAGTAGGGCGGCTGTAGCTGCCACGATAGTGCTGCGCCCGCGGCGGCCAGTTGTGAGCATGTTCCAAAGACTCGTCATCATGAGACCCTCCCCTGGGTACATACCTGGGTATCGGCGTGCCATCTGACGTAGTCATGATAATACGCGGGCCGACGCGTGGCCCACACTTGCGCTTTCTTGAGAGTTTATCCCGGCCAGGACACGGCGGGATGCCATCCTTCGCGCACAGTGCGAAGGATGGAACTCAGAACAACTCCGGCCCAAAACTTTTGGCCGCTCGCCGTCTTTAGGCGTTCCACTACCACTCAACCGCCACCGCGCTCATCGCGTATGCGCAGCCACACACTCACTTAATCCTCTATCCCGCTCCCAAAACTGCGGATGCTCGGTCCTCGGCGCAAGCGCAGCCTGAGTCGCCCAAACTTCGACCGCGGAGTTTTCGAGCAAAGACCGCACTGCACGGCGCGGCCACCCCTCTGTGCGTGTTTCCAGAGAGAGAGTCCCTGCGCTCATCCTCTGTTGCAACGCTTGAGTATTCACTGGCCCCCAAGGACTTTCCACTCAACCAAGCCCTCCAGCTGCGGCCCACTCCGGTCTTGTCTGGGGCAGACTCTGCAGCTGCTGGCTTCCTTCGATAATGCCGTACGACTCAACAACGCCGGGAAAGAATCCGTAGTGATGCAATGAAGCCTGCAATGCATCCACAGTCGAGTCCAGCAACAAGTCCCCCAACTCGCTCGGAACTCAACCGTTGGATACAACTTCGAATCTAGGCCACGGAACCAAGGTAAACAATACGCCTTTGGCTGCAAAAAGCCCTCACCCAATCAGTGGCCGCTCCGCCAATTCAGTAACCGCCAGAAGTTACTTCCGGACCCTCCCCCGCCTTTGCAGAGAATTACATGCGTCCGTAGCAA
>Ga0307377_10002806_pt1 | contig 20222 bp, 19 predicted proteins | sample TR3MG_FD_202535 | JGI IMG/M metagenome (GOLD analysis project Ga0307377, IMG submission 202535) | Soil microbial communities from Risofladan, Vaasa, Finland - TR-3 | ecosystem: Environmental > Terrestrial > Soil > Coastal area > Acid sulfate soil | place: Finland: Risofladan, Vaasa | collected... | reverse complement strand
AAACAGCAAGGACTGGCACGACTGGCCGTATTTCGCCGGCGACGGCGCGGTGCATGCGGCGGACGGCTATTTCCGCATCCTCGGCCGCATCGACGACGTGATCAACGTTGCGGGCCACCGCCTCGGCACCAAGGAAATCGAGTCGGCGGCATTGACCGTGCCCGAGGTCGCGGAAGCCGCAGTCGTTGCGGTGCCCGATGAGATCAAGGGCCGCGTGCCCGAACTGTACGTATCGCTCAAACCGGGTGTGAAGGGCGACGAAGCGCTGGCGAAGCGCATCTCCAAGGCGATCGAAACCGAGATCAGCCCGATTGCCCGGCCGCGCAAAGTGTGGATAGTTCCAGACATGCCCAAGACGCGCTCGGGCAAGATCATGCGCCGCGTGCTGGCGGCGCTGTCCACGGGTGGGAATCCAGGCGACATCACCACGCTTGCCAATCCGGACGTGGTGGCCAAGATCAAGGACCAGGTCTCGGGCGGCTGATCCGCCAAGGCGCCGGCACCGGCGGCTGTTTCGCTGCGTGCCAACTGTATTCCGGTTGCCGGCGCGCTTCCGATCCAGCAGGGTATTGAAAAAGGGGGCGATGCCCCCTTTTGAATTTCCCAAGTCAGTGCTATCGAAAAACGCTTCCCTTTCAGAGGGCAAAACGGTGACGCGGCTTTTGCTATCCGGGAAGCGCTTTTCGACATAGTAAGGTCCGCACACCTTGATCTGGCTGCCGCGCACATATGCCCGGGTGTCGTCCAGCGTGCCGGCGCGGCTTCCGTGCGTGCTTCCCGTGAAACATTGCACTCAAACGGCACCGTGCTACAGGCAGTGGCGCGACGGCGATTCCTTGCGGCTGGCCCTGTTCGCATTGATAAATCGAGGCAAAGCTGGTAGCTTGCCGGGAAGGCTCAGTGACGGACAGTCGCATTCGACACCGCGACGACACAAGAAGACATGCAACAGGCATCCGCGCCAGCTGTTCTCCATCCGGAAGTCAGGCAGGTCCGCGCGGCCGACGGCGCCGCGACGGTGGCGCTGACGGGCGCGTGGGACATCCGTGCGCTCGAATCGCGCGCCAGATTGCTCAAACCGCAGCTGCAGCAGCTGGCGGCCGACCCGGGCAGGCATTGGGACCTGTCCAGCATCCAACGCCTCGACCACGTCGGCGCGCTGTTGATCTGGCAGGCATGGGGCAAGCGCCGCCCGACGCGGGTGGCGCTGACGCAGGCGCACGAGGTGTTTTTTTCCGGCCTTGATTCTGCTGCGGCCGCCACCGCCGTCGCGCCGTTCGATCCCTTGCACCTGGTGCGGGCGCTCGGTGCGGCGGTGCTGCTCACCGCCGGACATCTGCGCGACATCGTGCAGTTGCTCGGGCAAATTCTGATCGACTCGTTCGCGCTGATACGGCATCCGCTACACGGGCCGTGGCGCGAGATTTCCGCCGGCCTGTTCCGCGTCGGCGCACAGGCGCTGGGCATCACCGCCCTGGTGGGCTTTCTCATCGGCGTGGTGCTTTCCTATCTTTCGGCAGAGCAACTGAAGGCATTCGGCGCCAATATCTTCATCATCAACCTTCTCGGCATGGGCATCATCCGCGAGCTCGGACCGGTGATCGCCGCGGTGCTGGTGGCGGGGCGTTCGGGTTCGGCTATCACCGCCCAGCTCGGCGTGATGCGCGTCACCGAGGAGCTGGACGCGCTGTCGGTGATGGGCATTCCGCATACCGTGCGCCTGATCCTGCCCAAAATCGTCGCCCTGGCGATCGCAATGCCGCTGCTGATCCTGTGGACCTCCGGCATCGCCTTGATCGGCGGCGCCCTCTCCGCCGACCTGCAACTCGGCATCAGCGTGCATTCGTTCTTCCTCGGCCTGCCCGCGGCGGTGCCCACGGTCAATCTGTGGCTGGCAATGGGCAAGGGTGTCGTGTTCGGCGCGCTGATCGCGCTGATCGCCTGCCATTTCGGCTTGCGCGTCAAACCCAATACCGAGAGCCTGGGGATCGGCACCACCAACTCCGTGGTCACATCGATCACCGCGGTGATCATCGCCGACGCCCTGTTCGCAGTGATCTTCTCCGACGTCGGAATTTCCCTGACATGAACCCGGTGATCGAAGTCCGCGGCCTGTGGACGCAGTTTGGCGACTTCGTGGTGCACAAGGACCTGAACCTCACGGTGATGCCGGGCGAGGTGGTGTCGCTGGTGGGCGGCTCGGGCAGCGGCAAGACCACGCTGATGCGGCAGATACTGGGCCTGGAGCAGCCGGCGCGCGGCACGGTCAAAGTTTTCGGCATCCCGCTGCACGAATCGAGCGCGCAACTGGTGCAAAAGATCCGCAAGCGCTGGGGCGTGCTGTTCCAGGAAGGCGCGCTATACAGCGCGCTGTCGGTGTTCGACAACATCGCCCTGCCGCTGCGCGAGTTGCGCGCGTTCGACGACGAATTCATTCACGACATGGTGATGCTCAAGCTCGACATGGTCGACATCGAGCGCCGCCACGCTTCGAAAATGCCGGCCGACCTGTCCGGCGGCATGATCAAGCGCATTGCGCTGGCGCGGGCACTGGTGCTGGAGCCCGAACTGGTGTTTCTGGACGAGCCGACCGCGGGGCTCGACCCCGACCGCAGCGAGAGCTTCGTCAAGCTGATCCAGTCGCTGCACGCAACGCTCAACCTGACCGTAGTGATGGTGACGCACGACCTCGACACGCTGGTATCGCTGTCTGACAAGATCGCGGTGCTGGCAGAGCAGAAGCTGATTGTGTACGGTTCGCTGCAGGAGGCGATCGCGGTACGGCATCCGTTCATACTCAACTTTTTTCTCGGCGAACGCGGATTGCGCGCGTTGTCGGCGGTGGGGCTTCGGTTAAACTAGACGACAGGCATTAAGGGGAGAATCGCTATGGAAAACCGCGCCCATGCCGTTGCGGCAGGCTTGTTCACCCTGGTGCTGGGGGCGGCGCTGGCGGCAGTAGGCCTGTGGTTCAGCAAGGACGAAACCAAGCTGATTCCCTACGCCCTGGCTACCTCCAGCCCGGTGACCGGGTTGAAGGTGGAAGCGCCGGTGCGCTACCGCGGGGTCGACGTGGGCAAAGTCGACGACATCAGCATCGACACCGCGCACCGCGGCCGCGTGCGCATCCGCATCGGCGTGCGCGAAGGCACGCCGATTACCGAGAGCACCTACGCCCAGCTCGGCTACCAGGGCATCACCGGCTTGGCGTATGTGCTGCTGGGGGACGACGGCAAGTCGAACGAAGCGCTTCAAAGCGGGGCGGGCAAGGTTGCGATGATTCCGATGAAGCCTTCGCTGATGGACCAAGGCGAAGTTCTGTTCGGCACATTCGTCGAGATCGCGGACCAGGTCAAACGTTTGCTCGATGACGAGAACCAGGCGCACATACGGCGCACGCTGGCGAACCTGGAGGATGCGACGCAGCGCGCAAGCACAGTGGCGAAGAAACTGGAACCAAGCCTGGAGGCAATGCCCGCGCTGATCGCCGCGGCGAAGGGCCTGGCAAGCGACGCGCGCGCGAGCATCAGGCACGCCGATCGGCTCATGGCGAGCGCCAACGGACTCGCGCTCAAACTCGACGCCCGCGTGGACACACTCACGCGCGCGGTCGCCAGCGTGCAGGAAGTCGGGGTCACGGCGCGTGCGGTGAATGATGAAACCATGCCGCGCGTGAATGTGCTCGTCGATGGTCTGAACAAGGACACGCACGCCCTGGGTCGCGTCATCAACACCTTGGGCGAGCAGCCGCAGAGCCTCGTTTTTGGGACACCGCCGGGAGCGCCCGGCCCGGGCGAGCCCGGCTTCACGGGAGGAAGATAATGTTACGCGCTGCTTTATTGCTGTTGCTCGCCCTGCTCTCCGGCTGCGCCCTCGGGCCGCAGCCGCGCGAGGGGATGGCCAACTATGACTTCGGCCTGCCGCGCTTGGACAAGGACGCCAATCCGCGCCTGCAGCAGGAACTGGTCGTCGCCGACGTCGCCGCGCCGGCGTGGATCGACAATTCCAACATTTATTACCGTCTGTCCTATCAGGACGCGACCCGGCCTCGGGCGTATGCCCTGAGCCACTGGGTCATGTCGCCGGCGGCACTGCTCGGCCAGCGGCTGCGCGCGGACATTGCGCGGGCGAGCAAGGCGGGGGTATTTGCGCCCGCCGACGGCGTGCGCGCCGAGTACACGCTGCGGCTGGAACTGGAGGAATTCAGTCAGGTGTTCGATACCGCGACCAGCAGCCACGCCGAGCTGCGACTACGGGCGATCCTGATGCGCAGGCGCGACGTCGTAGCGCAGCGGCAATTCGACATCGAGCACGCCGCCGCCACGCCCAACGCCGAAGGCGGAGTGCACGCGCTGATCGCGACGAGCGACGCTGCCGGCGCGAAGCTGGTCGATTGGCTGGCCGCGAACATGAAAAAATAGTCGGCCGGGGCAGCACGCGAGCGCGCCGCGGCAACGCTACGCCGCGTCGGGCTGCCTGCTCGGTTGGGCTTCGATGAACGCATCCAGTTTCATGCATTCCGCGAAAATGGCCATGACGGCAGGGTACGGCGCCAAGTCGCATTGGTAGCGCTGCGCATTGAATACCTGCGGGACGAGGCAACAGTCGGCGATGGTGACTTGGTCACGGTAGCAATACCGGCCGGATTTTTTCGCGCCGGCAACAAAGGCTTCGAGGCCGGCCAGCCCTTCGGCAATCCAGTGACGGTACCAGGCGTTGACGCCCTCCTCGTCCAAGCCGTAGGTTTTCTTGAGGTAGCGCAGCGTGCGCAGGTTGTTCAGTGGATGGATTTCGCAGGCGATGATCTGCGCCACCGCGCGCACGTAGGCACGGTCCTCGGCGGTCGCGGGCAACAGCGGCGGCTGCGGGCGCGTCTCCTCCAGGTATTCCATCATCGCCAGCGACTGCACGTAGATCTTGCCGCCGTCTTCCAGCGCCGGCACCAGGCCCTGCGGATGCAGCGTGAGGTAGGGTGCGAGCTTGTGCTCGCCCTTGGGCAGGTTGACCGGCAACGCTTCGTAAGCGAGGCCCTTGCAGTTGAGCGCAATGCGCATTCGAAACGCGGCGGAGGAACGGAAGAACGTATACAGTTTCATCGGTCGTGCCTCGCGCGGAGTGGGCGGCAGCGCCGATTTTGACACAAATCGCTGTTGTCGCAGCGCGGGCTTGTTGACACAATCCGGGTACGCTGAAACGGGAGTTCCCATGGTTCTTTTTCCGGGCAAGGCCTATGACGAAATCGCCGTCGGTGACACCTTCGGCTCCGCCATGACCGTCACCGAAACGCATCTGGTGCTCGCGGCCGGGCTGTTCGGCGACTTCAACCCCCTGCACACGAACGAGGAGCACGGCAAGCGCAGCCGCTTCGGCAGCCGTATCCTGCACGGCCCGTTCACCAGCGCCTTGGTGTCTGCCTCCGTCGGCATGTATTTCGGCGGCACCGCCATCGCCTATATGGAACATACCTGCCGCTTCAAGGCGCCGGTGCGCGCGGGCGACACGCTCACGACCACCTGGACCATCGTGGAAAAGCGCGACAAGCCCAAGCACCGCGGCGGCATCGCGGTATTGAAGGGCGTATGCAGAAACCACCGGGGCGAGGTCGTCGTCGAGGCCGACGGAAAGATTCTGGTGATGAACCGCGCGGAGCAGCCGCTCCGTCGTTGACAGCGCTTTGTCCGCTGCGGCGTGCCGCAGCTTCGGCGGCCGGCTTCCTCAGCCGTGCCGCAGTTTCAGCGCCAACACCGTGCCGGTGAGCATCAGCGTGACCGAGTTCGCCACGATGATGGGCCATGCGCCCAGGACCAGGCCGTAGGCGAGCCAAAAACTGACTCCGGTCGTAAACACGAGGTACATGCCCAGGGAGATGTCGCGCGTAGACCGCGTCTTCCACACGCCCCAAACCTGCGGGACGAAGGCTACCGTTGTCAAAATCCCCGCAATCGATCCGAGCAGGTCCGCCATACTCATTGCAGCCCTCTCCTACAGGTAGTTTCTGAGGTCCCCCGGGACTCAGTTCCGGCGGCCTTCCTTGGCCACGGACCTGCGCACGTAGCGCATGCCCACCACCGCGAGCAGGGCCACCAGGGGTAGCGCGACGCCCTTCACGATGTCGGGTTCCACAGCCTGCCCGGCGGCCTTGAGCGCCTCGGCGGCATAGCCTACCAGGCCGACGAGATAATACGTGATGGCCGCGACCGACAAACCCTCGACCGTCTCCTGCAGGCGCAGCTGCAGGCGCGCGCGCCGGTTCATGGATGCGAGCAGCTCCTGGTTCTGCATTTCGCGCGCAATGTCCACGCGCGTGCGCAGCAGATCGCTGGCGCGGGCCACGCGTTCGGACAACTCGGCCTGCCGCCGCGCCACCGATTCGCAGGTACTCATGGCGGGCGCCAGTCGGCGCTGCATGAATTCGTCGATGGTCTGGATGCCCGTAATGCGCTGCTCGCGCAGTTCCGCGATGCGATGCTGCACCAGTCCGTAATAGGCACGCGCCGCGCCGAAGCGATAGCTGCTTGCGGCAAGCTCCCGCTCCACCGCCGCGGCGAGCCGGGTGAGCCGGTCGAGCAGGCCGGGCTCGTCGGCCGCACCCTGCGTCACCATCTGGCCGGTAATATCGGCCAGGTCGCGCTCGGCTGCGGCGAGTTTCGCGCCGACTTCGCGCGCGAGCGGAAACGCGAGCAAGGCGAACATGCGATAGGTCTCGATCTCCAGCAGGCGCTGCAACACGCGGCCGGCGCGGCGTCTGCCCATGCCGCGATCGAGCAGCAGGAAACGGGAAAAGCCGTCATGATGAATGCGAAAATCGGTAAACGCGGCCGCACCGCCGTCGGCCACCTGCGCGCCCGCAAGGGTATTGCCGGAGAAATGTGCCGAAACCGATTCGATGGGCGGTTGCTCTTCGCCGCCAGGCAACAGCGCCACATGCGCGGCCACTATCAGACTGCCGGGCAAGGCGGCCAGCCATTGCGGTGGCAGCGCATTGGCTGCCGGCTGCGCGAACGGCTCACCGCCGGCGCCGTCTTCGAACACCGTGTAGCTGCTGAACTCGCCATGGCGTTCCCAGCGCAGGCGGAACGCGCCGCAATCGACGACGAAGTAACGCGCCTCCGGCGGCGGCGGTTCGCGGCCGTAGCGCAGGCACAAGTCGCTCACATGCGCATGTTCGCCCTCGCGCTGCGCCGGCTCGGCAAGCATCGCCAGATACGATGCCCGCTGCGGCGCCTGTAGCTCCTGGTACGGTCGCGCATGAACCTCATCGTTGAGGGCAATGCGCGAAGGATGGCTCTGCGGCAGGGTCATGGCTTACCCGCCACGCAATGCTCGGCGCCCCTGTTGCCAGACCCGCGGCATGCGCCAATGCCCGTTTCCGGTCGCGGTCATCGGCAGCGTGCCGATAAACCCGATTTTCTTCGGATGTTCACAAGAGCGAGCCTGCATCTCCCCTGTTTCGCGGATAGGTTTCGCGAGGAATTCCGGCGCCGAGGCTCAAGCTGAGTGCGAATGCCGGGGCCGTGTTACTGCAGTTGCTTCATGCGCTGATCGACGAAGGCAATCAGCGCCGGGCTGAGGCCGCCCGCGGCCTTGGCTCGCCGGTACGCGTCCAGCGCCGCTGCCGCGTTATTTTCTGCTTGCAGCGATATGCCCATGCCCATCAACCATAGCGCGGTGCGCGGCGCGAGTTTAAGCGCCGCCTGGTAGCTGGCCACCGCCTCCTTATGCCGCCCGAGGCGCTGTAACAGCGCCGCGTCGAAAGCATGGTATTCGGCATCATTCGCCGCGCCGCCGGCGTACTTGCGCAACAGCTCGTGCGCACCTTTCACATCCCCGCGATCCACCTGTATGCGCGCCAGCAGTATCGCGTAGGCGGTTCGTTCCGGATAGAGGTTCAAGCCTTCCTGCAGGAATTGCTGCGCTTCTCCGACGCGGCGGTTCTCCAGCAACAGGCTGACCAGGGCTTGGCGCGCCGCGGCATGGCCGGGGTCCTGCCGCAGGGCCGCCGCGTAGCCGTCTATCGCTTCGGCTACCCGGCCCTGGTTGAGCAATTGGGTAGCCTCGCGAAAGTCGTTTTCCGCGCGCGCCGCCGGCGTGGACGGATGGATGCGCTTGTCGATGCTGCCCGGGCTTTCTTCCGTCAGTGCGCCCCGCGCTACCACGCCGCGGGGGCTGATTCCATGATCCACGCTCCTGGGTGCAGGTGCAGCCGGGGCGGCGCGCCTGGGCGCTGGCCTGGGTTCGGCGGACGGCTTCTTTCTGAGCGGTGTGGTGATCTCCGTGGCAAGCTTGAGCATGTCCACGTTCACCGCTTCCGCGGCTTTATGCGCAGGTTCCGTCGGCACGGCAGCGGCAGCGGCTGGTGGCAGTTGCGGTGCGGCGGCAGGCGCTGCAACCGGCGCAACTGGCACCACCGCTGGCGGCGGCGGCTGTGTGGCGGGAACCTGACGCGCAGCAGCCAATCGCGCTCTCTCCAAATGCATCCGCATGGCCAGGTCGGTGACGACCGAGCGCGGCGCAATCTGGTAGTAGACCCAACCAGCCCAGCCGGCAGCGACAATCAAGCCGGCGCCGATCTCCCACATGATTCGCGTCCAGTCCTTGCGCGCCACTTTCACCGGACGCAAGTGCTGCGTCAGCGTCTTGCTGCCGCTGTCGCCGGCATGGCGCTTGTCCAGATCCTGCAGCATTTTGTTGATCAGGCTCATTTGAGCATCAGCCAACCGATGCCGCTGCTGGCGAGCAAGCCGGCTGCGACGAACCAGGCCCAGTGTCGCGCGGGAAAGGAACCGGCCGCCGGCGTATCGGCAATCGCGGCGCGCGCATGCCGCGCGCGCACTTGGCGCACCCCCTCGCCGAATGCGAGCATCAGGGCCTTGTGCGCGAGGATGTTCACCAGCCGCGGCACGCCGCCAGTAGCGCGTTGGATCGCCCGCACTGCGCCACTGGCAAATACCGTGTCGCCGCGATAACCCGCGACTTCGAGGCGATGCGCCAGATAGTGCCCCAGCTCCTCGCGCGTGAGCCGGCCCAGGTGGTGTTGAAACGTAATGCGCTGGCGCAATTGCCGCACCGATTCATGCGCGAGCTTCTGGTCGAGTTCGGGCTGGCCGAACAGAATCACCTGCGCGAGCTTTCTTTTTTCCGTTTCGAGGTTGGTTAGCAGACGCAAGGTTTCCAGCGTCTCCAGCGGCATCGCCTGGGTTTCGTCGAGGCAGATCACCACGCGCTTGCGTTCACGGGCGAAATCGAGCAGCGCTCGGTTCAGCGCCTTGTGCAGGCGGTGCTGATCCAGGTCCGCATCCACCTCGATGCGCAACTCGTCGCATAGCGCGAACAACAGCGTGCGCGGTTCCAGGTTGGGATTAGGTATATAAGCGGTAACGTAGGTGTCGGCCAGGGTGGCGAGCAGTTTGCGGCACAACAGCGTTTTGCCCGTGCCCACTTCGCCGGTGATCTTGATGAAACCCTCCCCGTTGGCAACTGCCACCAACAGCGTGTTCAGCCCTTCCTGACTGCTGGCGCAGGCAAAGAAAAAGCTGGTGTCCGGGGTGATGCCGAACGGCGGCTCGCGCAGTCCGAAATGATTGAGGTATATCACGGTCTTTAGTCGGACAGGCCCATGCCCTGGCCGTCGTCCATATGCTGCAAGCGATACCGGCTATCCTGTATGTCCCGCACCCAGTCCTTGTCGCTGTCGACGATGGTGGGCTTGATCAGAATCACCAGCTCGCGCTTGACGGTGTCGTCGGACGTATTGCGGAACGCGCCGCCGATCAGGGGCGCGTCGGCGAGGCCGGGAATGCCGCTGTGGCCGTTGTTCAGTGTCACTTGCATCAAGCCGCCCAGGACCACGATGTTGCCGCTGGTGGTGCGCACCATCGTATCCGATTCGCTCACATTGATCGCGGCGACGTCGACGCTCTGCGCACCGACTCCGGCGAGATTGAACCCTACCGTCTTGGAACTCACGCTGGTCACCAGGGGATGGATATGCAGGGCAATATTTCCGTCGTTGTCGATCTGCGGCGTCACGTCAAGTGATACGCCAGAAAAAATATTGCTGATCTGCGGCGACACTGACGTCGGAATGACCACCCCCGCGGAAGTCACCCCGGGAATCACGCTGATGCTCGTGACATAAGGCTGGTCGGTGCCGACTTTGAGCACCGCTTTCTGGTTGTTGAGCGTAGACACCCTGGGGCTGGACAGCACCTGCACCGATCCCTGCGTCTGCAGAAACTGCAGCAAAGACGCAAAATCTTTCGTCTGCACCGCCAGACCGAATACCCCTCCCGCGACGTTCGTGGCTCCGGCAACCGTGCCACCCAGCGTGGCCTGTCCCACGCCGGCGCCCGGATTGGCGGTGAAATTGCTGCCGACGCCGGCGGTGCTGCCGGCGGTGCTGCCGCTCAGGGAACCGGTGACTCCAAGACTGTTGTTCACCCCGCCCAGACCACTGGTGAAACCGCCGGCGATGCCGCTGGTGGGAAACGCCGCCCAGTTGATGCCGGCTTGATACGCATGGTTCAGGGTCACATCGATGATTTTCGCTTGGAGTATGACCTCCCGGTCTACCGATATCTGCATCGCCTTGAGCACCTTCGCGACGCTGCGCAGTTCCTGCGGCATCGCGCGCACCAGCACCACACCGGACTGCGGGCTGATCACGATCCTGCGGCCAGGGCCGGTGCCGACGATGGTGCGAATCGCGTACTGGACTTCAGCCCAGAAATCGGTGGTCTCGACCGTGGACATGCGCGTCGCGTCGTTCTGAATCCCCGCGAGCGCCCCCGACGCGTTTGGCATCATCGAAGGCGGTTCCTGCGCTCCGCCGCCGGCGGCGGGCGCCGGGGCCACAGCACCCTGCACGACTGACGTCGTCGCAGCCGTGTTGTTGAGGTTGGTGTTGGTCGTGGTCGCCGTGTTGGTCACGATTCCGCTGGACCCGGCGGTCACGCGCATATCGCTGCGACCCTGGCGGGCGCCGACCAGGTAATTGACGTGAAACATGCGCGTCTGCAGGCCCGCAGGCTTGATATATATTCTGCTGCCGTCGATCTTGTACTCGTAGCCGTAGATCTCGCGTATCGCCTCGAGCGCCTCGATCAGGCTGACGTCCTTCAGATTCACCGAAATTGTTCCGGACACATCCGGGCTGACCAGCATGCTGTAGCGCGTACCCGATACGATCGACAGGAACACCTCCCGCGCCGGCGCGTTGTTTACATTCAGATCGAAGCGCGCCTCGATCGGCCTTCCCTGCGCCTGAGGCAGCGCCATGCGCAGCGGCGGCAGCAGCGCCTGGCTGACCACTTCGGGTTCTTTCGGTTTCGCGCGCTGCGCGTCCTTGCCCAGTTCGCTGATCATCTGTTTGTCGACGTGCTGCGGGGTGCGCATGGGCTCCTGCGCGCAGCCAGCGACGATCAATGCGGTTAGCAGCACGCTTGCAATCTGCCCGGCGGTGCACAGAGTTCTCATGGACGTTTCACCACTTTTTCAGGTTCTTCCCCGGCACCGAAAGCGGCGGAAGGCTTTGCCAGCGGAGGATACAACTTTAGCACTTCCAGCTTGCGACCGGTTTTCAGAGTGACACCGGTCGCCGTGACGTCGATCAGTGTCGCCTTGCCGTACGACCCACCCAAGGGCACGTACTGCCCGTTGACGATCGCGCCCTTGCGCGTACTCGACAGCAGGATCGACTCCAGCCTCGGGGTGCCTGTCTCTCCCTTGGCCGTACCTGCCGCCGCCGCGATCAAATCGAGCGGCGGCCGTGTCGGATCGATAAGCGTCTGCGCGCTGCTGCCGGCGGAGAACGTCAACGCCGCCGCAGTCGCGATTGCCTGCATCAGCATTAGACGGTCAGCCATGATTTCTCCGGGCTGAGCGTATAGATGGTGAGCTTCAGCACGGACTGCGGATACTGCGCCACGTTCAGCTCCAGCCCTTCCCAGAACACCCGCTGCGGCATGCGCTCCAGCGCGGCAACGTAATCGAGCAGATCGAAATAGCTGCCCTTGACGCTGATTTCGACCGTGTGGCGAAACACCTCGTGCGTGCCGGCTGCCTTCGCGCTCCCGGGCGCGGCACCGGTCTTGGTCCCCGCAGACAAGGCGGCGCTGGGGAGGTTGCGCAGCGACAAAAGCTGCAATTTCGGGTTTTTCGCTACCATGTTCTGCAGCATCGCCCCCATCTTTTCCGCTGGCACGAACTGCTTTTGTTGTTCCTCGAACTCCCGGTCGAGTTGCGCGATCTGTCCGCGCAGGCTCTTGATTTTCTCGCGGTTGAGCGCGTTCTGGTCCGGCACGGACGGCCGCACCAAGGCCTGGATCTGAGCCTGAATCGCATTCGTTTCATCTTGCTGTTGCGCAATCTGCGTCGACAACAGATTTCGCCGCGTCAACACCGGATTCAACAGGAAAACCTGCAGCAGCGTCACCAGCACCAGCGCAACGGCGCCGAAAAACAAGACCCGCTCGCGCAAGGCCATGGCGTCGATGCTTTCGGCGTATCGTTGCAGCAATTGCTTCATCGCGATCCACCGCCGCGAGTTTGCCCGGGCTGGGGCGCACCGCCGGCGGCGACTACCGCTTGGCTGGAAACGAGCCGGAACTCGGTGTAGACGTAGCTGGCCGGCGCGGCGCCCGGCCGGGATGCATCCGCGGGCAGCGTGCCATCGCGCTGCGTCATGCTGAGCGAATCGAATGCGCGGCCTTGCAATGCCCTTTCCTGGGTCAGTCGTTGAATATAGGAGGGCACCAGTTCCGGACGCAGCGCGCGTCCACTGATCTCCATTTCTGCCCCGCCCTTGCCGATGCTGAACCCGGTCAGCCACAGCCCGGCGAGGGACTGGCGCGCCAGGGCGCGCATGTATTCGGCGTAGCCGGAGCCGCCGGCGAACACGCGTCCGCCCAGATCCTGCATGGTCGCCTTGCGCGCATTTACCTGCGCCTGCAAAGCATTCACCTCCGCCGCAAGCGCGGGGTCCGCTATTTTCGGCGCGTAGCGCGCGCTGGCCTGGCTCAGCCGCGTCTTCGACTGATAATACTGCCGCGCTGTTTCGACCGACTGCCGGTCGAGGTTCAGGGTTTCGATGCTGGCATAGCCGTAAAACAGCGTGACGCCGACCAGCAGCAAAGCCAGCGCATCCAGCATGTTCACCGCGGAAAAGATCTTCTTCTGTTTAAGGAAGATCGGGTTGAACAGGTTGATCTGCTGGGTCACAGAGTCTTCGCCTCTACGCGCAAGGCCGCGCCCAGCACGTGGAACAGTTCCCATTGCTGGTCGACACCGAGCTCGGCACCGGCAAATTCCAGGGCATCTATCAGATTGATCTGCCGCAGCGGCAGATACAACTGCGATCGCAGAAACTCCAGCAGCCCGATGTCTTCCGGCATCGGTCCGAGCAGCAGTTCCGACAGCGTGATGTTCTGGTACTGGCGCTCGAAATGATCGAGCGAACGCTGCAACTCGACCGCGATACGTTCGAAGTATGCTTGGCGCTGGCTTTCCTGGGCACTGACGAGTTGCGACCAGGTGACGTCCAACCTGCGCGCGAGATACAGTTCGCCCGCGAAGGAGAGCGTGAACACGCCGCCCGAGCCGTCGAAAGTCAGCATGCCTATGCCGCGGTTGGCGGTTTCGTAGAGTTGGGCGATGTTGCGCTGGGCGGTCTCCACAACGTCGATCACCTGCAGCGCAATGTCGGCCCGCTCGAATTGGGCGACCTGAGCCCGCACGATCTCGCTCTTCGCCACTACGGCGTACATGTAGTGGCTCTTTCCCGGTAAATCCTTGTCCACCGGAATGTCGAGGACGTCCAAGGTGGCATCGTCGATGTGATAGTCGAGCAAATCCTTGACGCGCCAGCGGATAGCCGCCTTCAGTTCCTCGCGCGGCACATTGGGCGCGTCCACCATCAGAAATTGGTATTCCGCCGGATGCAGCAGCGCCGCGCACCGATAGCGGTCGAGTTCGTGCTGTTTGGACGCTTGCTGCAATTCTGCGCCATCGCGTTCATCGCGTTTGACGATACCCCAATGGTCGACCTTGGGCTTGCCCAGCGCCGGGCGCTCGATATGTGCCAAACGTATGGCGTCCGTGTCGGCACTTACCACCATCCAGCCCGGTTGCGTCTTTTTCTTGGAAAACCATGCCATCGGCGTTACTCGTGGAACGAGTTACTTGAAGTTATATCAATAAATCGTTGTTGTCAATCATTTTTCCAGCTTCTGGTACACACGCTGCTGCGAGCCTTGCCGCCTGTTTTCGCGACCGGAATCGCTACCCGCAATGTGCTGCTTGCAACCGTTAAATTCCGCTTCAGGCGCCCCCCGCCGCCGTCGCCGCGCATCAAGGTGTGTTGGCGATCACGAGGCGCTCGCGCTCGACATAACCCGGCGTCCCGGCCGACGCGGCATCCGGGCACGCAGCGGAATTGCACGCGACGGCCTTGATGCTGTAGGTCGTGATTACCTGCGGCGTACCTGGGCTCGTTTCGCCCTCGTTGAAATTCTTCGAAGTGCAACTCACGGTCACCGAAAAACCGGTTGCTGCGCGCAGATCGAGCGTACCCGAGGCGCCGCTGCAGCTGCCGGACTGCAGCGCTTGGTAAAGCCCCCACTCGTTTCCGGCGCGCGCTACCTGCCAGGCGCGCGCCGACAGAATGTCCTGGGTCGATGTGGCTTGCTGGGTTGTCCCCAGTCTTACCAATCCGGCCGCAAGCACGGCCATGATCACCAGGATCACCAGCGCCACGATCGCGCCGAAGCCGCGTTGCCCGTCATTCATGGCACATTGTCCACATGCGCCCCGTACACCAGCGCGACGTTCTCGCCCTGCTCGGCGATTTTCAAATTCATCCAGACAAAGCCGCTCTGCTGCGTCGCGCCCTGCGTGGGTGAGTAGACAAAAGAACAACTGGTCACCTCGCTCGCCGCGATGGGGGTGGTGCCGACCGGAACGGGGCACGCTGCAGGCGTTGCAGCGTTGTAACCGTAGTTCGCGAACCGGTACAGCGTCCCGGTGCCGGTGCCGTTCGCATCGACGCCGGCGCCGGCGCAGACATAAAACACCGCATTCTGCGAGTTCGGTACCACGACAAAGCGCCCGCCGTTATAACCGCTGGGGAACTGGGTCGCCGCTTGCAGCGTAATCCGGCTGTAGCCGAGGCTGGGATCGGGCGGCGGACCAACCGACTGGATCGCGGCCCGGTTCGTGCCCGCATAAACGTCATTGGTGTTCTGATTGTCGATCACGAGCCAATCGCCCGGCGCCGGGGTGGAGGACAATGGCGACAGCACGTCCAGCGCGCTTACGGCGGCGGTCCCGTCGAACCACGCGCTTGGTGTCGCCGGGTTCGCGCTGTCCCAGACCGTATCCGGTCCCATGCGATAGCGCCCTCCGTCAGACGTAGGCACCAACTCGAAGCACTGCGAATTGGGCGAGCGGATCGAGTTGGGCACCGCGAGGCGGATGTCCCGCGTCATCCGGCGCAATGCCGTATCCGCCACGTCGGTCAGGCGGGCGCGTCGGCCCACTGCCACGTAGCTGTCTACCGCGGGCTTGAAAAAAACAACGATGGTGCCCGCGATGATGCCGGTGACGACCATCACCACGATCAACTCGATCAGCGTGAATCCGCGTTGCCGTTTCGCTAACATGGCGGCCCCGCATAACAGGTGCGCCAGCCGGTGAGCGAGTAGCTGTTGCCGTCATGTGTAACGTTCACGGTCACCACGACCTGGGAGGCCGCCGCCACGCCGCTCAACAGCAGCGGCGATGCCAGCGGGGGATTCACCACGCTCACGCTTTCACCATAGCCGCTCAGCACCGTCGTGCCATCGATGTCGCAGATATTCACCGAGCTATAGCCGTTGTAGTCGCGCACGTCGTTGAAGGTATTGCGCGCGCAGCCTGCCGGTGCGGCGTTGGCGGCTGCCGCGTAAGGCTTGAGCAGAATCTCTTCCATCATCTCGTCTGCGATCGCGGACATTTGTTTGACCACCATCGGGTCGGCGCTGTGCCGCACCGTGGTGGTGTAGGCCAACAGCACGCCCGCCAGCGCGATGCTTATGATGACAATCGACACGATCAGGTCGATCAGAGTCATGCCCGACTGGCATCTACTCGACATAGCCGGTGGCCCCCACGATCGTGATGGGCGTCCCCTGCCCGCTAATGGCGATGGTGCCGTTATAGAGGGTCGCGCCGGCGCCATCGCTGGTAATGGTCGCCGCAGGCTGAAAGTACAGGACTCCGACCGCTGGAGTGACAGTCGCCGTCACAGACCCGTCGCTGCTCTGATAGGGCGTTCCGTCCGGACTGTGCAAGGCCGTACTACATGCGGTAGCCGGGTTCACCGTAGCGATTGAGAGCGTGACCACAGTCGCGCTGAGCGTCGCGCACACCAGGCGCCGGTGGCTGACCGCGGATTTCTGCCCATAGCGCAATGCGCTCACGACGTCGTCTTGAAACTTTGCGGCGGCCAAGGCCTGGCTGTTCATCATGCGCGGCAACGCGACGGCAGCCAAAATGCCGAGAACGACCATGACCACGATCAGTTCAATCAGCGTAAAGCCACCGTGTTTGGCCATCAGAACAACTCGCGCACGTGGATGGTTCTCGTGGTCTCAGGCGAATACACGCCGAAGCATGCGGTCGCGGACGGATCGGCAGAATACGTCGTCGAAGCCGGACAATTTCCGTTCTGGCTGCGCAGCCACGCCAGGCTCGAAGCCGGTGCGGTCATCAACGGATGATTCGCGAGGCAGGAGTTATCCTGCGTTGTCGTTCCGAGGTTGAGCGCCACATCGACGCAGCCCGTCTTTCCGGCCGGGGAAGGCGCGGACAGTGGCAGGGTTCCCTGGCCGCCTGAGAGCGTTCCCGGCCAGGGGGGAACCATGACGCTGGTGGTCCACGCCCCGGTCGGGGCGCCGGCGCTGTCGCGGTAATTGGACAGTGCGACCGATGTCGCCGGGATCGTGGTGGTGGAGTCGGTCGAACTCAAGATCCAGGAATTGCCGCTCCAATACTGCGCTTGTACGCTCAAACCAAGGCTGGATTTTTCGGACCCGTAATTATTGAACAACCGCAGCCGGCCGTTGGCGACACCGACTCCCCCCTCTATCGAGGTGGCAGGTACCGCCAGCAGCGATGTCACGCCGTCCGTATCCTGCGCCCGGATATAGATATTGGTCGGAGCAGTAACATTGGGCAGCGCGTAATTTGGCGCGTTCGTGCCCGTGACGGTGGCGCTACCCAGCGAAAAGGCCGTGGATGCGACGGCGGCTCCGCTAAACGTGCCGCCGTTCGGATTCTGCGTGGCCCCCCCGACCGCATTCCACGCGGATAGCGTAACGGCCTTGGAAAAGCCCAGCGCACCATCGTAGTTCCGGGTGGTGGCGTTGGCCGCATTCTGTGCGACCATCTGCGCGCTGAACGGCTCGCCGGAGTAGACGAAACCATTGTAAGAAACGGGACAGGTCAAGCCCGGCGGACAGAGCATGGGGAGACCCGACAGGGACAGGACATAGGTATTGAAATGATCCGGGATAAAGCGTCCGACCACGCCGTTGCGCGCGCCGGTGTTGTCGAACACCAGAGCGGTCCCGTTCGCGGCAGTCAGGTCCACACCGGGCGTGTTCAAATAACCGGTCGCCGCGACGCCCAGGGTAAAGCTGCCGACCTCGGCGTAGCTCAGGTTGGTCGGGGTGGCGATGCCGTTGGCGAAGCAGTTCGGGGCCGCGGCGGGGCAGGTGCCGGTCTGCACGCTGCTCAAGGGACTGAGCGTGCCGCCGGCAGGCGTATAAGGAGCGTTCCCGGAAACGGTGGTCGGCCAAGTGTAGCTCGGCGCGCCGCCGTTGGCCGTGATCTGCGCCAGCGTCGCCCCGGCATCGGGTATCCCGTCACCGAGCGCAACGTTAGTATCGGCCGCGCTGTTCCACAGATACGCGCCGACGGTGGCCTGAAAACCGGTGCCCGCCTTGGCGAATACCGCGCCCCCGGCGCTTGAACTGGCCAGGTTGTTGGTCGCGCCCTGCTTGATCGCGCTCACCACCAGCGCGAACGGGCGCGTGGTGATGGTGTTGGAGTTGCCGTTGATGGCCGCGTTGCCGAAGCTGAGACTGTCGTCGCGCAGGTTCAGCGCATATTTGCCGACGTCCGAAGTCGACAGGTTGAAATTCGCCGTACCCGCGCCGAAGGTGAGCGCCAGGTTGTTTGCGCCTGGGACCGCGCTGGGCAGGCTCACCGCGCCGATCTTGGGGGCGGCGCCACCGGGGTCGCTCACATCGAGCGTGAGCCACGCCTTCAGGTTCTTCGCGCCGGTGTAATAGGGCGAGATCGAACAGTTACCGGTACTCGGATCCTTGCGCCACATCGCCACGCTCATCGCCTGCGGGCGTCCTGCGACCTGCACCGCGTCGTTGGTGATCACGAAGGCGTTGTCGCTGAATGCGATCGGTGTGGAGGTCGTGCTGCTGGTGCCCACGAGCGGGTCGACCACGCTCACGCTCAGCGCGGCGTCGGCATGCTGGTCGCTGAGCGCGAGCGTGGTCACGCCGTTGTCCGCCGCCGCGAACGTATAGCTGGCCGTGCCGCTGTCGGCGGCACCCGGCGTCAGTGTGCCCGCCGCAGTCACCGTGCTCCAGTCCCCGTGCGCAGGCGAGGTCGTAATGTTGACCGTTCCGGTGTAGCCGGGGATGACGTTGTTCGAAGCGTCCAGCGCGCTGATGGTGATGTTCTTCGGCGTGCAAGTGCTGGCCGACGCACTGCCAACATTGACGGCGAAGTGATCGGGTCCGCTGCCCACGATGGTGTTGGCGCAAACTTCGACTCGCTTGAATTCGTGGTTGTTGGTAGCGCCACCGGTCGACCCGGTGAAGGAGATCAGCCAGTTCGCGGGAACGGCGGCTTGTACGCTCGAGGCTTTCGCATCGAATTTCGGCACCAGGGTGGTATAGCTGGTTCCTGTGCCTGTGATGTCACGTTCCACCGTGACATAGGCGTGAACGCCGTCACTGTGATCCAGCGTGATCCGGTAGCGGTAAGGTGTCGCGCCTGCCGCCCCGCCTGCCGGTGCAGTGGCGGCAATGAGTCCGGTGTTCGCAAGCAGGTTGTAACCGGTCGTGCCGCTACCGCTGCCGCGTATCGCAACATAGTGATTGCCGCCACCGGAGCCAGTGCAAGGCGTTACGACGCCAAGAACGGGATCGCTCCATCCGGCAGGATAACCGGTGCGTCCTTCGTTGGTGCAAGGGTAATTGCCGTACTCGTCCAGTCCGATCCCCAACCATCCACCGCCGAAACCAGACAGTCCGGCGCTCGTATTCTGCGCGTAGCCCAGCGAACCCCCGAAGCCGCCGGTGGTGGAGCTGACTGTGGCATCGGAGAAGGTCACGGCGACACCGTCTGCCCCACTGCCGCCATAGGATAAGTAGTCGAATTCAAGCACTACCCTGTTCCCGGCAGCGGGAAAAGTGCGCTTGAGCTGGGCAAATGTCGCTTCGTTATTTTGCGTGTCCGTCAGCCTAAGACGATAATCACCGCCGCCGGCATTTATTACCTGCGGCAGATAGGGGCCGGCAATGGTTTTGACATCCCACAGCGACGTGTCCAGCGTGCCGGTGCTGAAGTCGTCGGTGATACAGGTCAACGGCGCGGCGATAGTGTAGACCTGCCCCATGAACGTAGTGGGAGTCACGGCGGGACTGATGCCCGCGACGTTGATCATATTCAGCCCCAGCGTGCCATATCCGCTGCCGGTGTTCGCAGTCACCGTCCAAGTGGAACTGCTACCGCTGGTCGGCGTTACCCCGGTAATAAAAGCACCCGTCACGCCACTCGCCGGAACCAATGCAAAATTTCCTTGCGTGACACCGGTCACGCTTGTACTGAAAGTCACCGCCCAGGAAACCGCAGTAGCCGGACTGCTCGGGTTTGGGTCGGCAGTATCGATGGAAGTGACTACAGCACCTGGAACGTAGGTGATGGTCACCTGGCCTGCCGCGCCGTCACCACCGCTTCGATTGGTGTTGTTCTCCGCGCAAGCCGCGCCACCACCGCCTCCAGCGACACTGCCCGTACTGCCGTTACCACTATTATTCCTGCCCGCGCCACCGGCACCGCCACCGGTCGCCGTGCCGGAACCGCCCGTGTTTCCTGATGCATCCCCCCCCGCTCCTCCACTACCGGCACCGCCGCCGCCGGCGCCGCCAGCCTGGCAACCA
>Ga0307377_10002805_pt1 | contig 20223 bp, 15 predicted proteins | sample TR3MG_FD_202535 | JGI IMG/M metagenome (GOLD analysis project Ga0307377, IMG submission 202535) | Soil microbial communities from Risofladan, Vaasa, Finland - TR-3 | ecosystem: Environmental > Terrestrial > Soil > Coastal area > Acid sulfate soil | place: Finland: Risofladan, Vaasa | collected... | reverse complement strand
TCCAAACTCCTTGATATTATGGAAGGTCGTCATCCGGTTATCGAAAAACAACTACCTGTGGGAGAGTCGTATGTTCCAAATGACCTTATTCTTGATACAGATGATCAGCAGATAATTATTCTTACAGGTCCAAATATGTCAGGAAAATCGGCTTTGTTAAGACAAACAGCTCTTATAGTATTGATGGCACAGACTGGCTGTTTTGTCCCGGCAAAATCAGCAAAAATTGGTATGGTTGACAAAATATTTACCAGGGTTGGGGCGTCAGATAATATAAGCCTTGGGGAATCGACTTTTATGGTTGAAATGAATGAGACAGCCAGTATTTTGAATAATCTGTCAGACCGTAGCCTTATTTTACTCGATGAGATTGGAAGAGGGACCAGCACATATGATGGTATTTCAATTGCATGGGCTATGGTGGAGTACCTTCATGAGAATAAGCTACGAGCCAAGACTCTATTTGCCACTCATTATCATGAGCTTAATGAGATGGAGAACTCATTCTCCAGGGTAAAAAACTATTGTGTATCAATAAAGGAGCTCAATAATAAAATCATTTTTCTCCGTAAGCTTAAGCGTGGTGGAAGTGAACATAGTTTTGGAATACATGTTGCAAGGATGGCCGGAATGCCCAGAAGTGTTGTTAGTCGGGCGGAAGAGATCCTCAAAGAGCTTGAACAGAGTCATGAGAAACAGGAACTCACAAAACCAATTGCTGATATTGCAGGACACAGAGAGGGAATGCAACTGAGTATTTTTCAGTTAGACGATCCTGTCCTGAAACAGATCCGAGATGAAATCCTTGAGATTGATGTTGATAATCTTACACCTGTTGAAGCTTTAAATAAGCTTTATAACATTAAAAAGTATCTGAAGTAATATGCCAGGAAACAGTTTAGGATCAGTTATATGATCTTGAGATCTCTTGAAGATGAAGTCACAAACAGGACAGTCCCAAGCTCATCATAACAGGTTAGTGTACTCTCCCAGGAATGTTTTAAACCTATCATGGTCAGTGCAGCGTTTGAAGACTTTTCATTGATCAGTTTTTTCTGCGATAGACCAGGTTTTTCAAGTATTATCTCAATATTTTGTTCAGTGATAGGGAGCCTTCCGGTCCGAACAAGTTCGGACAAACCTTTCTTAGTTTCTTCGTACCTTTCAGGTTGACAAATTTCAAAAATCTTTATATTTGTTTTTTTCCAGTCAGGATGCCCTGAAATAATAAAACTGAGCAGTATAAGAAGACTGGAGTTTTCACTTTCAGAAGAATTTATCCAGATATGGATGCCGTTTTTGAAGATGAAATCCTTTCGACTGCTGGCGAGAAGACAGACATCAAAGTTACCAGCTCTTAAAAGTCCTATATTCTCAACAATTTCTTCCAGGTTTTCCGGATTATCTTTGTCATATTCAAAAATAACCATATTATTTTCCATGCCTGATATTCCCGGAACCTGAATAGCCTGAACTATAGCAGATGTGTATGATGGTGAGATCAGCGTGTCGACATATACATGGTTATTTGTTGTATCGTATGTTTCAATAAGTCGGGCAAGTTCTTCCGCTGCCTGTTGACCTGAAAAAGAACATTTGCAAAAAGAGACTCAAGCCCAAGCCTGTCGCGATGATAATAATTGATATATGTATATAACAGTACCATAATTATTATGGATCCGAGTGCATAGGCAGGATTGATTTTAAACATAACCCACACAGCTATCAGAAACCCAGAGTTCCCACGGCAAATCCGAATCTTAGAAACAGGATAGCTCCTAAGATGGTGGAGATAGCGGTAAAAAAGACCGGAGCTGTACCGAATCCCTTGTTTTCATTTGTTGAGGCCATGTCTTAAATTATTATAATCTGTTCTTCAAAATTAACATTTTCCTTCTCGTTAAAGTTATATCAAAAAATATTTATGGTTTGCTAAATCTTATTTGATTGCAATATGACTCTTGACTATGAATATATATTGATAATCCCAATAAAATGTTTTATCTTACCTAATTAACTCAATAATTATGAAGACTAAATTAAATTTTCTTGTTTATCTATCTCTTATTTTTGTCTTTCAGGCTTGTACCCAACCGGCCTCAATAAAGCAGGTTAAGCTAAGTCAATTTGACTTACAATCTTCTGTTTTAATTCCCTCTTCAGGAGCGGAAATTTCAACTTTGGGATATAAATCAGAAGTATACTGGTTTCCGGTAAAGGTACCATGCACTGTTCTTACCGGACTGGTTGCTAATAATGTTTATCCCGATCCATATTCCGGGATGAACAATATGCTTATTCCGGATGCCTCTAATGAATTTAATAAGAAGTATGATCTTGAAAAATTCAGTTACTTGCCCAATCATGACAACCCCTGGGATAAGCCTTACTGGTATCGGACTGTTTTCAAAGTACCATCATTAGATATCGGGCGTCATTTTCAACTTATATTTAAAGGGATTAACTACAGGGCTGCAGTTTGGGTTAATGGTCATCAAATTGCCGATTCAACTCAAATGGCCGGGATGTTCGCAGAGTATAGTCTTGATATTAGTAAAGAGGTTATTGCAGGGCAGGAGAATGTTCTTGCCGTAAAGATATACCCGCTCGACTACCCTGGATTACCTGACACAGAGCAATTAACGGCACTTGGTGATTTCTTTCTTAATGGTGGTCCGACAGGAGATATTGGTAAGAATGTGACGATGCCTTGTGCAGTTGGCTGGGATTGGGTGCCACCGGTAAGAGACCGGAATATGGGTATCTGGTTGCCGGTTTATCTTAGGACTTCAGGTGGGGTGACAATCACCACTCCTAAGTTGGTTACTCTGCTGCCAAATCTGCCTGATACTTCTCTGGCAAACCTGTCGTTAAATCTTACATTATTGAACCACACTGAAGTTGATGATAATGGAAAATTAACCGTTACCATCACTCCTGAAAATTTCGAAGGCAAGCCTCTTCAGTTTTCAAAAAGTGTATTCATCGATAAAAATTCAAAGGCAATTGTTGAACTTAACGGAGATAATACAAAAGAACTTAATATTGAAAATCCAAATTTGTGGTGGCCGAATGGTTATGGTAATGCTAATTTGTACAGGATCAGATTGCAATATGCAAACAACGACGGTATATCGGATGATACCACCTTTGTTTTTGGTATACGAACGGTAGGTACCAAAGCAGTTGAAGTGAACGGCACTTATCGCCGCGATTTCTATGTGAATGAAAGACGTGTCCATTTAACAGGAGGAGCCTGGGTTCCCGATATGATGCTTAATAGAGATTCTGTAAGGTATGATTATGAAATGCATCTTTGCAGAAACGCTAATATAAACCTCGTGAGAATATGGGGTGGAGGAGTTACGCCCTGTGATGAATTTTTTGATGCTGCAGACAGATATGGTCTGATGATATGGTCAGATTTCTGGATTACAGGGGACACACAGGGAGAATTTAAAGGCTCACCTGACTGGCCTTTGGAAGGGGATGTTTTTATTAAAAATGTTAAGAGTACCATATTGCGAATCAGGAATCATCCAAGTCTGCTTGTCTGGACAGGAGGTAATGAGGGGCATGCCCGACGGGAGCTTTATGATGCTATGAGAGGTAGTATCATTGAACTGGATGGTACCAGGCCATTTATTCCCAGCTCATCAGGATTTGCCAAACTGCCCGAAGGGTGGCCGGCATCATGGCCCGATAATTTGCCAGCGGGTGTTTACAGTGGTGGACCTTATACCTGGCGAAATCCTAAAGATTATTACAGCAGGGCAATTGCCGGAAAGGATTGGGTATTTAAGGATGAAACAGGACTTCCTTCACTGCCACCATATAATATAATGCCTAAAATAATCCCTAATCTGGTCTGGGATAAGAAATTACCTTTTCCATTGAATAATACATGGGGATATCACGATGCTGCAACAGGGAATGGCAGATGGGATCTTTACTATGAAGAGACGATAAAGAGATATGGAGATCCTGCGTCAATGGAAGATTTTTGCAATAAGATGCAAATAATGAATGCCATTGGATACCAGGGTATCTTCGAAGCAGCCGGACATAAACTAAATGATATAGGAGGCGTTATGCTTTGGAAATTGAATGCCGCTTTCCCCAGTGTGGTATGGCAGGTTTATGATTGGTTCCTTCAGCCTAATGCTGGTTATTATTTTATGCAGAATGCCTGCGAGCCTGTTCATATACAATTAAACCTTAATGATTTAAACGTATTGGCCATTAACAGGACTTACCATGAATTAGAAGGCTTGGTTGCTGAGGTTGATATTTTCAACCTCAATTCAAAATTATTACATCATGAAGAAAAGACCATATCTCTATCTGCAACAGAGGTGAAAGAGACGATTCCTTTATCTATGGTCCTTGATGGAGCCAGGGGGGTGAGCTTTGTTGTACTAAATCTGAAAAACAGTTCCGGCAGTGTTGTTTCTCATAATGTGTATTGGCTGTCGAACGATGAAGATTATACCTCATTAAATGATATGTCTTCTACCCAGGTTAAAGTCAATGTAGTTAATGTAGAGAAAGGCAAAACAGAAAACAGTTGGACTATACAAATCACAAATGATACAGACAAGCTGGCTTTTTTCATTCGTCCCCAGTTAATAATTGAAGGGGAAGAGGTTCTTCCAGGTTTCTGGTCAGGTAATTATTTTACCCTTGCCCCATCTGAAAGTATTACCTCAACAGTTAGCTGTCCTGTTGAGAAGACAAGTGGCGGCGCTCTTGTCCTTAAAGTATCAGGTTGGAATGTTGCAACACAGGAGATTGAATTGGCGAAATGATCATTCAAAGGTCTTCAAGTTGCTTATATTTAATATGATACTCTTTATGAAATTGTTTCTTCGGGTCTTGTGGCAAAAAAACATATTAGGGAGCAATCAAAATTTATATTTATTAACAGGGAATTAATTTCATTTGAAAACTATGGCTCTGTTAGGAATTGATCTTGGCGGTACAAAACTTGCCATGGCCATTTTTACTGATGATGGCCATATTCTTTTTAAAGAGAGAGTTCCACTTGGAAATCGTAAAGGTAATGAAGTGGGTAAGTTGATTACCGACCAGATAAGTAAAATTATGCATTTCTCTGAAAGTCAGGGGAACATTATTAATTCAATCGGGATATCTGTTCCGGGTATAAGTCATAATTTAACAGGTACGGTTTGGGCTCCAAATATTCCTGAATGGGATGACTACCCATTACTTAGTGAGGTAAAATCTGTGGTTAGTGAGATCCCTGTTACAATTGACAGCGACAGAGCTTGTTGTATATTGGGAGAGTTGTGGCAAGGAAATGCCCGTGGTTGCAGGGATGCCATATTTTTGGCAGTGGGTACAGGAATAGGTGCAGGGATATTGGTTAATGGTGAAATACTCCGTGGCAGTCATGATATAGCAGGGTCTATAGGATGGATGGCATTAAAGAGGCCATTTGATGATATGTACTCTAGTTGTGGATGTTTTGAGTTTCATGCATCAGGGGAAGGTATTGTTAAAGTTGTCAGGGCATTTTTGAATGAGGAAAATGAATATAGCGGAGAATTAAAAAGCAAACCAATTGATGATATTACATCATATGATCTGTTTTCAGCTTATGACAATGGTGATTTACTGGCTCAGAAGGTAATTCAATTGTCTGTAGAGTTCTGGGGTATGGCTGTTGCGAATCTGGTAAGTATTTTTAATCCGGAGAAGATTATTTTTGGTGGAGGGGTCTTTGGTCCTGGGAAATCATTAATTTCACGGATTAGAAATGAAGCCACTAAATGGGCTCAGCCAATAAGCATTAATCAGGTTATTATAGATATTTCAGCATTAGAAGGTGATGCAGGAGTTTATGGAGCAGGATTTCTGGCTTTCAGGAACTTGAGGGAGTGAATTAGTTAAAAATATCTTATGTATAGAAAAAGATTAGTCTTCTGGGCTGCCTGTATCGGATTATTGTTTTTTGGTATTTCAATAATAACACTCGGATCTGTTGCCGCAGAATTAAGGGAAAAATTACAACTCGATGAAATCTCTTTCGGGACTTTATTTTCTATTTTACCATTCGGAGTTTTAATAGGATCATTGTTTTTTGGACCTATTGTGGACAAATATGGATACAAGATTTTACTTGTAATTTCCTGTATATTAATTTTTGCGGGATTTGAGGGTATCGCCTTTTCACCCTCAATTGGATTGCTAAAGGCCTATATTTTTCTTTTTGGGATTGGAGGAGGAGCAGTGAATGGTGCAACAAATGCATTGGTGGCTGATATAAGTGATAAGGATAAAGGTGCTAATTTAAGTTTATTAGGGGTGTTCTATGGTCTTGGGGCCCTGGGAATGCCACTCATATCCGGTATATTATTAAATATTGTATCCTCTCAGATCATTCTGGCTTCAGTAGGTTTTCTGGCCTTGATAACAGGACTGTTTTTTGTGATAATCAGATTTCCGCCACCAAAACAGGCTCAGGGATTTCCTATCATACAAAGTAAGAAGCTTATAAGGGATAAAGTCTTATTATTGATTGGGTTTTTCCTATTTCTGCAAAGTGGTTTTGAAGGAATTATTAATAACTGGACTACAACTTATCTTACAGAGCAGCATGCGGTACAGCAAAGCAATGCATTATATGCACTTTCATCATTTGTTATTGGTCTTACCGGTATGAGATTACTTATTGGAAGCCTCTTTCGCTCAGTTCCTTCCGGCAAAATATTGATAGCATCTTTTGGATTAGTAATACCAGGGCTCATTTTAATTGCAACAGGCATTTCATTTTTTATTACTGTAGTGGGTTTGGTATTATTGGGCGCCGGTCTGGCAGGTGGTTTCCCAATTATGTTGGCGTTTGCCGGAAATCGTTATACTGAGTTATCAGGGACTGCTTTCAGCATTGTTTTTTTCATTGCGATGGTTGGTAATATGATTATTAATTATGGCATGGGAATAATTGCTCATTCCTTTGGCATTGATCATTTAATGACTTTTGCTTTTATGATAACTGGCTTTATGCTTCTATTAAGCATGATTATCCTGAATAGATTAAGAAATAACAAATAATATTTTACATGATTTAAATAAAATTAACATGTTAGCAAAAGAATGGCTTAATAATACGAGGGATATCATGACCCGTATTGAAGAAACACAAATGGATAATATCCGGAAAGCTGCCATAGTTATGGCAGATACTATAGAAAAAAATCATTGGGTCCACACCTTTGGGTGTGGTCATGCTACAATACCTATTGAGGAAATGTATCCACGTATTGGTGGTTTTGTAGGGTTTCATCCGATGGTAGAGCTACCTCTGACTTTTTTTACAAATATTACAGGAGAAATGGGAGTACATCAGTTCCTTTTCCTTGAAAGAGTTGAAGGTTATGGTGTGGAGATTATGAAAAGCTACGAATTTCATAAGGATGATACAATGTGGCTCTTTTCACATACAGGTATAAACAATGTGAACATTGACATCGCTATTGAAGCAAAGAAGAAGGGTATGAAGGTAGTGGTCTTTGGGTCAGCAGCTGAGGCTAAAGGGAAACAGACCAGACATTCGTGTGGTAAAACTATTTTTGATCTGGCCGATATTGTAGTTGATACATGTGCCCCTTTGCAGGATGCATCTGTTCCTCTTAAAAATCACGTAGATAAGATTGGCCCGGTATCAACAATGGCCTTTATTACATGCGTATGGATGACTGTTACTACTGTGGCGGAAATTCTGGCAGACAGGGGAGTGAAGCTCTATATTCATCCTTCACATAATGTTCCCGGAGATACCACCTCCAGACAGCGTCTTGATGATGCTCTATCGGAATATAAGAAGCGGATTGCCGGAGTCAGGTAAGACAACATTAAATTGAAGCCTTGTAATATACATAATACAAGGCTTCTGTTTTTTAGATTTTAGTGTGTTTTAATCCTGAATCAAATCAGTTTTTAACCATTTTGTCATAAACTTCAATCCACTCTCAACTATTTCATATTTCCTTCTCTTAATCTGAATGCCCTGGCTCGTTTAAGATAATCATCCAGTAATTCTATATCAAACTCTTCGATCATCTGATCAATAGTTACATTTTTATCTTCACTGGAAATCAGAACAGATGCCAGTTTGCCTGGATCTGATATTGTAACAGCAGAACCATATTTTTGTTTTAAAGCAGTTAGTTTGCTCCAGTTATAATCGAGATGGACTAACTTGCAATCAAGATTAATTCTTGTTACTACAAAGTCAAAGTAATTTGTATTTGTGGCAATAACCTCTCCCAAAGGATTACGTATTTCGGAAGGAGTTCCTTTGTGAAGGGCACCAATGAAGTGTGACCTGCAGGAATATGCCCAGTTGCTCTGTACCAAACCACCATGATACATGGAAGAGAATATTATAATATCAGGACTTTTTTCTGAGTAATGTTTACGTAGTTCATCAAAATTAAGGTCAAAACAGATAGCAACACCTATAGTTCCGAAATCACATTGAAATAAAGGAGCTTCTTTTCCTGCTTTGATACCGTCTTCCATTTCGCCTATGGTTGGGAAATTTTTATTATAAATACCTGCAATACTTCCATTTCTGTCTAATATGATACATGAATTACGCCAGAGGCCATCACTATCTTCACGTTTTGTACCAAAAGCTATGTAACAGTGATTGTCTTTTGCAACAGATGCAAAATAGTCGAGTACCTGGTTTTTTCGTACCCTTATATAGTCCTTCCCAGCTCCAGACAAATCACAGAATTCCGGTAAAACTATGAGATCGGGTTTGTCGGGCAGAACCTGTATTAATTCTTTTTGCCAGAATTCTATTACCTGATCAACAAGTTTTTGCGGGTCCTGGTTTTTATCCAATGATGGAGTAGCCCCTATTGCAGCAACTGTAATGTAGTTTGAAGCAAATATACTACCTGCTGCTATGAAAAACAGGATTAGTACAACTGAGGTTTTTTGCAGGAATGCTCTGATATGGTTTTGTTCCATCTCTATGATCTTTAAAGATTAATAATCCTTAATTTTATTTTTATCAATCAGTTTTGGTTTGGGACGAATAACTGAGATCTGAATGTTGTCAAATACGTCTTTTGCTGTAGTTATACCTTCACTTACAGGTTCAATCGTGACTGTACCATTATCCCACATTGATTGGGCATCTAAAACCGGAATGTATTTTTCATTTTCAATTGCTTTGATACTAGCCTTAAACAACAGCGCCGGTTGTCCATTACTAAATTCATCCTCCATGAAAGCAACCCTGTCAAAAGCAGGAAATGCTTCGTTGAAATCACCTGCCAGATTCATCTCTATCCAACATGTCCACTCAGATTCCGGTTTCACTTCCACCCTGATAGAAAAATAATCATCCTTTGGTGTAGCGCCAGTAATAATCAGGTCGGATCCTTTTTTTGAACCTGATTCTTTTTCAGATTTTCCGTTCCCCCTGAATAGTTTGAACCATTGTGGCAGTGCTACCGGGACATTGGCTTTTCCTTCCCAGTCACCAACTGCTACACGGTGAGTTACAAAGATAGTCTTTAGTTCCTTTGTTTCTGTGTTTTCCAGCCATATTGCAAACTGGGGGGGCTCAGCAAAAGTGGAAAGGTGAATGAGCTCTTTGTTCTGGTGTATATCCACTTGTATCAGAGTACGTCCTCTTGTTTTTATAATTAATATAGTTGCTATGATTATAATTAGTAAGAATCCAATTGTAAACAGGATAATCCCTGTTTTTACGATCTTTTTCCGGTCAAAACTCATATGTTTAAATTATTTCCGGGATTTCATAACCTTTACTGTAACTTAATTTTGATATTGCATTTGCTTCTTCAGAGTTTGTAACTCTTTCAGTAGTACTATCAAAGTATAGTTGTTTTTTACCAACACGATATGAAAGGTTTGCCAGATGAATAAGGGTGGCACTTTTATGCCCTTGTTCTATATTTGCATTAGGAGTTAAGCGGTTGCGGACACAATTTATAAAATTTTGCTGATGCTCTTCATCCGGGAACATACCATAATCTTGTGCCAAAACTTCTGAATCTTTACCCAGGACCTGCCATCCTGCACCATGTCGGCCCAGGTACATCATTCCCTCTGTTCCATATATCTCCATTCGGTCGCTGTTAAATGGCCAGTTAGGAAATTTATCCCCATACCTGATCTCAGGTGGAGCCTTTGACATATACTCTCCATAAATAGAGGCTTCAACGGTCATGGGGAATTCCCCAAAATCGTATGTTATAGTCTGATTGTCAGGTATATCCCTAGAGTCGTCATATAGTACTCTTCCTCCTGCACAAAATGTTGATAAAGGGTTATCAGGATCACCCAGAACCATGCGAGCCAGGTCAATTACATGACAACAATCTGCAAGGGGTAAACCACATGAATAAGCCCACCACTCGTTATAACCTTTATGACGGCTGACGTTGTAGGGTACTGATGGGGCAGGTCCCAACCATTGATTCCAGTCTAATCCTTCAGGAACTTCAGCATCCTCTTTTAATATCCAGGGTTTATTCCCCGGTAGCATACAATAGGCTTTTACCAAAGCAATTTTACCAAGTTTTCCACTCTGTATATAGTCACGTGCTGACATGTTATAATGTCCGCTACGGTTCTGGAAACCACATTGTATAACCCTGTTGTATTTTTTGGCCGCTTCTATCATCTTTCGCCCCTCGCGGATATTTAAAGAAATATTTTTCTCTACATATACATCTTTCCCCGCCTGGCAAGCCCATATTGTTGCAAGTGCGTGCCAATGCTCAGGTGTACATATCAGAACCGCATCAACATCTTTATCGTCAAAAGCAATACGCATATCCCCAATCCGTTGTGGCTTATTATCTTGTTGCTTTCCTAATTCATCTATCGCACGGCCTCCTCTCTCCTCATCAACTTCACAAACATATTTTACTTCAACATTCGGACAGCATTTCTTAAAGCTCAGAATATTTTGTGTTCCTCTGCCTCCGGCACCTATAAGTGCCAGTACTACCTTATCGTTAACACTTGTCATAATATATATTTTTTGTCATTATTGTCTTTTTGTCTTTCACCTATTTTGTATCGACTAAGTTTTTAGCATGAAGTCAATCCAATATTTAAACTCATTTCCGAAATAATTTAATAGCATCTACACCTTTTCAGGGACTTCATAATTACTTCTGTAAGGAACTTTAAGCAATTTATTTGCATCATCGTTGTCGATAAACTTCTCATTTTCCCCATCGAATAATAGTTGCTTATTCCCTGTCCGATAGGCAATATTAGCAAAGTGAAGCAGTGAAGAGCTCAAAAGGGCTTGCTCAATATTGGCATTAGGTGGTTTACGCTTTCTTATACTTTCAATAAAATTAACCTGATGTTCTTTATCCGGGACTATCCCTCCACTTTGTGCCACGATCTCTTCCCCGGGTCCGAAAACCTGCCATCCGCCGCCATGTCTACCCAGATACATAACTCCCAGGGTACCATATATTTCAATTCTGCAGGAGTTTGTCTTCCATTCAGGAAACCGGTTTGGATCCATGCGTATATCAGTAGGCGTTTTCGACATATAGTTTGTTGCATTACCGCTGTCACAAGTCATGGTGAACTTTTCGAAATCATATGTAAATGATTGAAATTCCGGAGTATCATGTTCAGAATTCCAGATATGTTTTCCACCCCAGCCAAAAATAGATTTTGGGTGTCCCGGATCGCCCATTATCATACGGGCTATATCGATTTGGTGACCGGCATCATTAAGAGCTCCGACATTGTATGCATAGAAATAGTACCATCCACTTAAAATACCTGGGCTATATGGGCGATCAGGAGCAGGGCCAAGCCATGCATCCCAATCCAATGTCGGGGGTATATTCTCATCAGGTGAAGCAAGCCATTTGCTTCCTTTCAGCATGTTATATATCCTGACATGTACTACCTGACCAAGTTTCCCGCTTTGTATATAATCCCTTGCTGAAGTAGTATATGCAGCACTCCTGTTCTGATAGCCAACCTGAACAATTTGTTTATATTTTTCAGCAGCTTCAATCATCTTTCTCCCTTCCCAGATGCAGTTATTTGGAGTTTTTTCAACATATACATCTTTTCCTGCCTGACAAGCCCAAATGGTTGCCAGTGCATGCCAATGATCGGGAGTAGCAATCCATACCGCGTCAATATCCTTATCATCAAAAACCTCTTTCATATGCCTTGTTATCAGTGGCTTATAACCAAGTTGCTTCTCTATCTCATTGGCGGCATTTGCCGACTTAAGATCATTTACATCACATACAGTTTTGATCTCAACGTTGGTATTTGCCTGACAACAGCTTATAACCGAGGGCAGGCCTCTTCCTCCGGAACCGATTAAAGCTATAACCACTTTGTCATTTGCCCCCTTACATGATGTCATGAGGAGACCGGATGCGCCAAGAGTCATGCCTGCTGCCCCAATTAGTGTTTTACCTACAAATTCACGTCTTCTCATAATTGATTGCTGTTTATAAATTATTAACCCTATTAAAGGTAAATATAGAAGTTTTTTTATGAGTATCAGTAATCAATAACAAGCCCTCATTGATTTTCTTCGTTTACCCCGACCCCATGGGGAGCGAAGAAAATCAATTTACTCTCCGCCAGCTGGCGGAATGGGGTAAAAAATTGATTTTCAAGCATTTTGTATTTTAGCATTCATGATTGCCGATAGTCATATTTTTTTAAAAAATAGAGTGTTATTATTAAGAACCACTTACCTTAAACTCATATGTACCGGAACCTATTGAGAAAATTATTTTTTCTTCTTCTATCCGGCCATTTTTAAAACCTGCATTTCCGGGAATAAATGCTCCGTCTTCCCACACTGTTTTTCCATTTTCTTTAACAAGAATGTTCTTATAATCTGATAGTGGTATGCAAACTGAAGCATCACTATTTGCAGGGATGACTACTCTCAATTGAAATAAATCAGAATTGTTGTGCCACTCTGACTCAATATTACCTGCAATAGTATTTATGGAGGCATTAACGAAGGATAATCCTTCAGGAACATATGGCTGGATATGTATATGTCTGTATCCCGATGTTGTTTTACCTTCAGCAGGGGAACCGATACCTGCAAGGTATTTATAAAAATATTCATCAACAGATCCAAACATCTGGTGGTTATGAGAGTGGATACCCTCCCATTTTTCCCATAATGTAGTAGCCCCTTTCCCTATCCAGAATCCATAACTGGGATAGGTGGTCTGAGTTGCAATCAAATATCCAAGATCATTGCGCTTGAAATTTGCCATCACATTCCAAAGATGTTTGGTGCCAATTATACCGGTATTCAGATGTCCTTTTTTAGTATTAACAATATCGTCAGTCAGGGTTTGAAATACTTTTGCACGATGTCCTTCCGGTATTATATCACCCGCCAATGCCAACAATTGATAGGTCTGATAAAGTGTATCAGTCCCATAAAGATTTGTTTTGAGATTAAAAAACTTCTTGTTCATCTCATTCTTTATGGTGTCAGCAAGTGCAAGATATCTTCCGGCATCATTATTATGACCAAGAAGGGTTGCAATACGTGATAGCAGTAAGGAATTCTGATAATAGTAATAAGTATTAACCATAGGATGGTTTGGACAGTCACCTTGTCCCGGAGCACACCATTCTCCCAGAGAATACCAGTAACTATCAAAGTCATTGATAATATATGGTTCTTCCGGGTCAGAGTCAATTCCGGCTAAATTATGCAGATATTCCAGGTAACGTTTCATTGTTAAATAATGCTCCTCAATAATCCGGGTGTCATTATAATACTGATACATCCACCAGGGAATCAGAATATAGGCGCTTCCCCAGGCAATTCCTCCTCCCATGCCACCAATAAGGGTGGGTGCAGTATTTGGTATACGTCCATTCTCCTCCTGTGCATCACGCATATCATCCAGCCACTTGGTATAAAATGCCGCCATCTGAAAGTCATGGATAGAGGATTCTGCAATTATCTGTCCGTCACCGGTATAGCTGCCTTTTTCTCTGTGAGGACAGTCGGTAGGAGAGCCATGGGTATTTCCCATTTGAGACCATACAGTAGCTCTGTGAATTCTATTCAGGAGGGAGTCTGAAGTTGTAAACTTCCCGTTGAATTCGAGCGCAGTACGAACTACACGTCCTTCGACCTCTAAAAATTCAGGATTTATTTTGTTATCTATTATTACTTCAACATAGCGGAATCCGGTATAGAAAAATCGGGGTTCGTATTCCTCAATTTCTTTACTCCTGATTGTATAATCTGTCCACACCCTTGCATGAAAAGCATCCTTAATACTTAAATGGTCACCTTGCTTAAGGGGTTCCGGAAAGAGTGAATCATTTAATGTCTCTGCACCTCTTACTCTCAAAGTAACACCTGGAGAACCTTTTACACGTATTTTCCACCAACCTGCAAAATTTTGCCCCATGTCGAACAGATAGACACCAGGCTCCGGATTGATTTTAGCTAATGATTGTATTGTTTCTGTGACCTTGATTGAAGGAATGAGTTGTGATTTTAGAATTCCACCCGGACTATCAGTTATTTGTACCGGGTGCCATTCTGATGCATCGAAGTCTGCAGAGGACCAGCCGGCTTTTTCAAGCCTGGCATCATAGTCCTCTCCTCCATATAAATTATTAAAGGTGATAGGACTGCCGGATGATTTCCATGAATTGTCAGTGATGATGCTTGTTTGGCTACCATCTGTGAAGGTAATATTCATTTGCATTAAACAACGCAGAGTACCTGAAATGAGGCTGCCATTTCCCCAGCTGTAACGGTCCTTAACTTTTTTTAATCGATAGGCGCCATTTCCAAGGAATATACCAGTCACATTCATTCCATTTTTCAGTTGTTCTGTAATATCATAAGTAGAATATAATATCCGTTTTTGGTAATCGGTTAATGAGGGGTCCAATACATGATCCCCAACCTTTTCACCATTAAGGTAAAGTTCATAATAGCCTAATCCGGTTACAAAGACATGTGCAGACTTAACTTGCTTATCAATACTAAATTCCTTGCGGAGAATAGGCGCTTCCAATGTACTGTCAACAGGGGTAATCCACAGTGCCTGCCAGTCAGAGGTATTTAATAATCCGGTATGAAAGATAGCAGGCTCACTCCATGCACTTTGAACATCATCCTGGTTCCATACACATACACTCCAATAATATGTCTGATCACTCTTTAAGGGAATTCCATCATAGACAATATTTGTTAATTTATCTGATGGAGTTTTATCTGTATCCCATATACTACCATTACCATCAGGAAGAACATTCTTATGTTCTTCCACCAATATCCGGTAAGCCGATTGAGAAATCCCCCTGCTATCACCAGAAATATTCCATGAAAATCTGGGTTGCAGGATATCAATACCCATAGGGCTTTTGAGATATTCGCATTTTAAATTTGATACTTCAATTTCATGCTTGCTGTTGCAACTTATGGATGTACCAATAAGTAGAAAAAGTGTTAAAAATCGATAACAAAGTGATCTTGAATCAGTTTTCATATTTTACGGGTTTTTTAGACTGGTTATAAAAAATAATAACGATAAATAAATGAATATGAGCAAATTATGTTTATCCCTAAAGAAAAATGTTATTAATTAAAAATCTACTTTGGTTCATGGTTACTATCCGGATACAACTATAGGATTGTACCGGATTATAATAAAATTAAGTACCTTGCTGAAGTTAAATAAAGGTAAATCTTTATTTTAAAATTGCTCAAATTTGCAAGTACTTTTATTGTTATCAATAACTAAAACATTTAACATATGAAAGATTTTGAATTCTATAACCCGGTGAAGATATTTTTCGGAAAAGATCAACTTAAGAAAATTCCGTCACAAATTTCAAAGAATGAAAAAATATTAATCATATATGGAGGAGGAAGTATTCTTAAAAATGGAGTTTACAAACAAATAAAGGATGCTTTGCAGGGATTTAATGTGATTGAATTTGGAGGTATCGAACCTAATCCAGGTTATGAAAAATCAATGGAAGCTGTTAAGCTGGTAAAGGAAGAAAATGTGACATTTATTCTGGCTGCCGGAGGAGGATCGGTTATTGATGCCTCTAAGTTTATTGCTGCAGCAGCACTATATGATGGTGATGATCCGTGGAATATTCTTCTGAAAAGTGAAAAGGTTAATAAAACTATACCACTGGGTGTTGTGCTTACTCTGCCGGCTACCGGTACAGAGATGAATGGTAATTCTGTTATTAGCCGTAGGTCTACTCAGGAGAAACTTGCATTCAGCAGCCCAAATTCTTTTCCAAAATTTTCCTTTCTATTGCCGGAAGCAGCTGGTACACTGCCCAAACGACAGGTGGCCAATGGAGTAGTCGATGCTTTTATTCATGTAATTGAACAATATCTCACATATCCGGTAAATGCTCCTATTCAGGATAGGTATGCCGAATCTGTATTAATAACTTTAATAGAACAGGGTCCGAAGGTATATGCTAATCCGGCAGATTATCCTGCTATGGCTAACCTTATGTGGAGTGCCACGATGGCTCTTAACGGTCTTCTGATGTGCGGTGTTCCCGGGGACTGGTCTGTTCATACTGTTGGTCATGAGTTGACGGCTTTCCATAATATCGATCATGCACGGACACTGGCTATTATACTTCCCGGATTGTGGACAGTTTTGAAAAAGGAAAAGGGAGAAAAACTATTACAATATGGTGAGAGAGTCTGGAAAATTACTGATGGTTCTGAAGATGAAAGGATCAATAAGACCATTGCCAGGACCGTAGAATTTTTCGAATCACTGGGTGTTAAAACCCGATTAAGTGATTATGATGTTAAGCAGGAAACAATTGATAAGATAGTTCATCGCTTTGAAAATAGAGGAATGATGGCTTTTGGTGACAGGGAGCTAATAACACCTGCAGTTATAAGGCAAATACTTGAGCATCAGTTATAATAATATGATTAGCAGAATTACTTTCATCTGTTTTTGTGTGTTTTTTATTGCAGCATCCTGTGTTAAGGATGAAACACTACAGGATATGGGGGCTCCTAAAAAAGAAAAGGATTTGAGAAAATACTTAAAGATTACAGATGCATTTAAAAGTCAGGTCATGGACAATACATGGAACGTTTTAAGTATGGCTCATAAATCAAAAGAGATTATTTCTCAAAACTAATTTCGCATTGACTTTTTCTACATCAGCAGGAGAATTAGCTTTTGATGGGAAGGGTGAAAATGGCCTTTTTACAGAAGAATTAGTTAAACAAATGTATGTTAAACAATCGATTGAAAGTGCATTAAAGAAGACAAGGATTGAGGTTAAGGCTAAAAGCAATGGGCGACAAATTCCTTTACGTCCTTGGAAGATTTAAAAGTCTTCTCATATCCGATGATGGTGAAAAATACAGCCCTGAAGGAATAGAAGAAACTATAACTGACAGGTCTCTGTTTATAGATCAGATGATGCTATACAATAATCAAGACAAATATACCATTGCGTTGCTTGTGCCAAATGGAGAAGCTCTGACACGGTGGGCAAAAAATAAAAATATCGATCTGACCAATTTAAAGGGTCTTGAGATCGTTTTGATAGAACTGGATTCAGTGATCAACCAGTATAAGACGGGAGGTTTATATGATGACCTCTTCCCTTCCAGGTGGCTGCCGACGGCAATCGCCATACTAGATGAAACATTCAATGCTGATAACAAACAATTAAATAGTCTTGGAAAAATGGTAAGGGCGAAAATTTTTGAGCAACACAAGGATAAAATTGATTACCTCTATACTCCTGAAGCGAAAAATATAGCAAATCCAAGGAATCTTGCTGCTATAAAAAAAGTTCTGGGAGTTAATTAGCCATATCTTTTGAATATCAAAAAAATAAAGGTTGAGTTTGGGAGATCAGAAAAAGAGAGAGATGCTCGCTTATGCTTTGCGGAACTTCGTCGTTTCACTCCTCGTCTGGCTCACACACATGCTCCTTTTTTTATACATCAGCGCCAATAATCTCTTTAAGTCCAACTATATCCTTTTTATAGATAAAATTCTCAATATTATTAGTAATTATTGTTTGTCTTCTAACCTGAGTTGAGTCAAATAAAACCAGAGTAGTATCTTTAACCGGAAAACAGCTAAAAATTATCAATAAGAAATTCCTGAAATCAGCAAAGTAGGGTATTCAAAAAGTTTTTGTTCTTGATTTTTTGTATATCGAAGTATGGTTTCTTCAATTGTAACATTAAATAGATTTTTAATATGAGAGATACATTGTTAACCTGAAAGGAGATTTATGAGATGGGTTGAAAGTATTGTACGACACATTATTCCCGGAACTATTTTGATAGTTGTTTTGAATGGGTGTGCGGTCGAAAAGACGCCCTACTTTAAAACCAGCTACTACCGAAGTTCCATTTCCCGTTTAGATAGCTTGAAACCTGAGATATCTTACTCAAGAGATTCAATCTATGCAGGATTTTCAAGTGTAAGTATCACTCCTGATCTGAATAATATGGTCGATAAAACACACAAGGGGAGTCAAAATAAGGTTCCAATAGCAGGGTTTGGACAAAGAAAAACAAAATACGCAACAGGTATTCACGACAGCGTTTTTGTTAAAGCGATTGCGCTAAGAGTGGGTGGGCAAACCGTTGTATTGGTAGGGGCCGATTTACTTATTATGCCTACGAACATCATCGACTCGGTTACTTTCGCTCTATCAAAAGTGGGGATTCAGCGAAACTCTCTTTTTTTTTCAGCAACGCACACACATTCAAGCATTGGAGGCTGGGGGTATGGTCTACTTGCAAAAGTAATTTCGGGTAGAGAGAACATCGATATTGAAAAATTTCTTACTAAGCAAATAGTTAAGTCGGTATTCGATGCAATCGCCGATTTACATCTGGCAAAGCTGGGATCTGGTAGTTTTAATGGTTCAACATATATCAGAAACAGACTTACTGGTGATCCTCTGCATAATTATAACGATTTCAATTACCTTATCGTTGAACAGCCCGGGCGGAGGAAAGCGATAATCGGATCCTTTTCGGCACATCCTACAACCATTGGAAGGAAGAACACTCTGATCAGTGCCGATTACCCTGGGTACTGGCAACGAAAAATGGAATCGACAGGTTTTGATATGGCAATGTTTTGTGGTGGATCAATGGGGGGCCAGAGTCCGGTTGGTCATGGGCTTGAATTCGAAAATGCAAAATATATAGGAGAGGAACTTGCTGATAGCCTGTCGTTTCATATGAAAGAAGTTATGACCAGTGAGAAGCTTACACTTTCGGCTTTATTATTGAGAATCTCTTTGCCAAAGTACCACATGAGGTTAACAACAAATATCAACCTTTCATCGGGTTTGAGCAAACGGTTAATGCCATTGCCCCAGAACGTATATTTGCAAGCAATACAGATTAACAATTTAGTGTGGTTTTTTACCCCTGGGGATTTCAGCGGAGAACTTGCGCTTACGGTTAAGAAGCTGCTGGCCGGGAAGGGTTATCAGACTATGGTTTCAGGCTATAATGGTAGCTATATTGGCTATATTATTCCAAGTAAATACTTCTATCTCGACTACCCCGAATCAAAATCGATGGGTTGGTTTGGCCCTACTATGGGGGATTATACAATTGATCTTATCGAGCGCATGGCTAATACCTTAATTTCAAATAATAGGTAAGAGGAACCCTGCTAATTCCGACGAATAGGATAAGTAAAAAATTGCCAAATCGTCTCTTAGGGTGTGTAATAAATTAATTTATCTATTTTGGTTGTCTAATAGTCTGTTATTTAATATTTTATATAATTCAAAAGTAGAGGTTATTCTATTACACACCCTTAATAGTATATAATTCACAAATGCTAAAATCTTTTTTCTTGGTTACAAGAAACCTATTGGTTTAAATACAAGTTGGAGATGAAGTAAGATGAAATCAAAGTGTGGGATGGTTAGTGGGGGGCTATCTCTACCATATTAAATCTTAAAAACCTTAATTCCTTTTTATGATTTTCTGTTGATGTAAGATCTTATTTTCATCAATCAATTCATTTCAACAATTTGTTCCAATATTTTTTTAAATATAATATGATTAGTCGAACAATCAAAGTAGTTAAATATTTTTGATTTTATCTACCGACATTTGTCGGTTTAGTTCAACGGCCCGGTGGTATGGGAAGTTGCCGT
>Ga0307377_10002802_pt1 | contig 20228 bp, 28 predicted proteins | sample TR3MG_FD_202535 | JGI IMG/M metagenome (GOLD analysis project Ga0307377, IMG submission 202535) | Soil microbial communities from Risofladan, Vaasa, Finland - TR-3 | ecosystem: Environmental > Terrestrial > Soil > Coastal area > Acid sulfate soil | place: Finland: Risofladan, Vaasa | collected... | reverse complement strand
TCCAGAAAAAGAAACGCAATGGAAGATGAAATCCGCAAGCATAATCATGAGGATAATGTCATCATTAGAAATAAACAATATTACTTCATGATTGAGAATCAGATAAGGAAAGAATTTCCCATCTATGAGGTAAGGAGTATACTGCCGATTGCCGAAGAAGTCTTAAGAACATCTGGTATAAGTTTTGATGAATTGGAAGATTATCCAATTGAAGGATATTATTATAAAAGCGAAAAATTGAAAAGGTATTTCAAGATAGTAAGAAATATTCAGGAGAATTTAAATCTAAGAGGAAGAATTAAACAGGAAGAAGGTTGTTTTAAAATTCTAAAAAATATAACTGATTTAGAATTGTTCGGTAAAGTGAGATCCGATAAAGACGATGGAGCTATTTTACCGAGAAGATATGACATTTTGGCGTTAAGCGCAAGGGATGAAAGGGCATTCCAGATATATAGCTCTAATCCCGGATGGACAATCCCTAAATTAGTTGACAACCTAAAGAATCATTTCACCAATACTCCTAATCTAGTTGAGTTGGCATATCTTACCGGAGAACTTGAACCTTTAGTTTGTGGTGCTGAAACTAACGCTTTATTCCGAGACCTTGTTCGCACAAAAGGTATGGCTCCTCCTCCAAAGAAATGGGAAGTGGATAAAGACGTAGAGCGCTTGGGTGGTGCCATGGTGGATGAATATAACAAAAGATTTAAATTGTCTATTGTAAAACCCACTCAAGAAAATTACAAGACCCTCTCTATGGGCCCAGAAAGACCAAGAGTTGCTATTATTGGTCAAATAATTCAGACCGGGGACAATTATTTTTGGCGTTCTGATTTAAAGGGAAGTGTTACCGATATTTATACCAAGGATTTCATCACCACGGAAACGGAAAAGAAGAGATTGAAATTAAATGAAAACAATTAATCTGTCTTGGGTACAGATGGAAAAGTTAACAACATCTCTTTCCAAGACAATACGCAAGAAGTATGATGTAATTGTAGGTCTTAATCGTGGTGGTCTAGTTGTTAGTGTTTTGCTTTCTCATGTTACGAAAATAAAGCACGGAGTAGTGAGCATAGAGTCTTACCAAGGTAGAAAGAAAACTGGAAAACATAAACTGGACTATCACGTATCTATGATAGGAAGATTGAGCGGGCAGACTAAAATCCTTATGGTTGACGATATTTCTGATACCGGAGAAAGTTTGAGAGAGATCATAAAAGTCATGACCAAGCTTGGTTGCAATCCGAAAAATATAGATACAGCTACCTTGTATTATAAATCCAGATCCTGTTTCAAGCCAACATATCACGTGAAGCATGCCTCTGATTCGGATTGGATTAATTTTCCTTGGGAAAGAAAATGATAATAACAAAAGACAACATACCATCATGTAAAAGACTAATAGCGTGTAGTGGATTTTTCAACCCTATACACAAGGGGCACATAGAGTACCTAGAGCTGTCTAGAGAGTTGGGATCTCATTTAATTGTTATTGTAAATTCAGACAAACAAGCAATAATAAAAAAGGGATCAACCTTTATGAATTGCGATGAAAGAATGATAATCGTAAATGCTCTTAGATGTGTAGATTACGTAATAGAGTCTGTGGACGAAGACATTACGGTATGTAAGACTTTAGAGTTGATTAAGCCATCCATATTCGCCAAGGGTGGGGATAGATTTTCTTCCGAAATACCAGAAGCTAAGATATGCAGGAACCTAGGGATTGAAATGCTGGATGGTCTTGGAAATAAAATTCAATCGTCTTCAAATTTGATAGTAGGCTCTGAACCCAAATGAAAATAGATGAAATAGATGAAAATAGCGAATGGATGTTTAAAAATATAAAACGGGAAAATATTATAGTTGTCAGAATAGATATATATAATAGTTTAATTTATTGGAGGTATATATCTGAAAATAGTGTTTTTTCTAGTCATTTAACAAACTTTGAAATAGATTTCATTAAAGTAGAATAGACAAAACAGATTAGACAGAATACAATTGGAAAACTTTTATATTTTTTTACTAATTTGTAAAGAAATATAATACTGTCTATTTATCACATTGACACCCAACCTAACCCTCGAGGAAAATAATGAAAGTTAAAATTCAAAATCTCAACCCACAAGCGGATCTTCCGAAATACCAAACCAAAGGAAGCTCTGGAATGGATTTGCACGCCGCTATTAAATTCCCTCTTAATTTAAAACCAATGCAAAGAGAGCTTGTCCCAACTGGAATAAAAATTTCAATTCCTGCTGGATACGAAGGTCAGGTTCGTCCTAGGAGCGGTCTTGCAGCGAAAAAGGGAATAACTGTATTGAACACGCCCGGAACTATCGATAGTGATTATACAGGAGAAATTATGGCTATATTAATAAACTTAAGTGAATCAGTAGTCACGATAACCCCAGAAGAAAGAATTGCTCAGTTGGTATTCTGCTCGGTAACACAAGCTAATTTAATTGAAGTTGATAGTATAGAAGAAACCGAGCGTGCGGACGGTGGATTCGGGAGCACAGGCTCGGAATAAACATAAGTTAAATAAAATAAATTGGGAGGTTTTATGTATGAGAATAGTCGAACCAGTGTATCCGGTTAGTGGGATACACGACGAAGAGCACAGAAAACCTGTCTCAATTAGAGATAATAAAGATTTTAAGAAATACCTAGAAGAAGCTGTGGAAAAATTAAAACAAAAAAACAAAAGGAGCAGCAATGGTAATGGCAGATTCGCACTTAGTAGACTCGACGTCACGATATGAAGATGTCGTTGTAGTTGACTCTTACCCTTACATCACGACTGACATCATCACGGGTCAGATTAATAACATAACTTATGATGAAGATTTTAATATGTCTCGGGATACTATAAAAAATTTAAATATAGTGATCGATACCAAAGATGAGAAAATTAAAGAATTAAAATTGAAAGTAAAAGAATTAGAAGAAGAATTAGAAGATATAGAAAAAAATAAATATACAAAAAATAGAATGGAAAAAATATTGGATTAGACATTTCGTTACGTTAAAATAAGATAGAATGGAGGCCAGATGAATGAAGAAGAAAATATTAGCAAAGGCCCCTGCTGTCCATATCAATAAGGATTCTTTAATATTAGAATTGGATGAAGATAGAAATTGGACGGTTAAGATGTTGGACAATAACGGATACATCATAGAAAGCAAAGTTAAATATAACGAAAATGAATTAGAAAATAATTTTGACCTAAACATAAAGATACACGATGACTTTTATGTGGAAGAAGAAGAATATTAAGGGCCCGACTGGAATCGATTGGAAAACTGAATGTAACTATGCGTGTGAGAGACTCGTCACAAACACTCTCTAAAAAAGTTTGTAGATAACATAACTGCTAACGAAGAGTTACTACTAGCCGCTTAATAACGGTTAGCCCGAACCTTTGACTCCTATAAAGGGTGTAGGGAAGCATAGGACGCTTGCCTTAAGAGTTTTTTAGTCTGTCAGTAACTACTCTGAGCGCACTAAGACGAAAACGAAACGGACAAAATGTACCAAGGTTGTTAATCCTCAAAATTAACTACACACGTAGATTAGTGCAAGATATTTTTCAAGACGAGGGTTCGAATCCCTCCGGGTCCACCATTTAGATATACGCAAGAAAAGGTTAGAGAAAGGTGGTATTTGATCTTTGAAACTAACTCAGATAAAGCCTAGGGTTTATCATACTGTATTTGAGGATGCATACACTCTTTGTATGACTATACTGAGAATCCACGAGCATTCCGAGAACCCTGTTTTTAAAAATAAGACATTTACATACGAACAGTATATGGACTGGTATTCAAAAGAACATGGCCACGGACATTTTTCATTCGACAGAGATTATTTAGGATTCAGTATAAATAGTCCTTCTTTCAGACATTTTGTTAAAAATTTTCCCAAGAAAGATTGGACTGATAAGGAAAAGAAATACATAGAGGAAGTAATCCGTCTGGTTGGGAAAGAAGATTTTTCTAGGAATAAAAGATTTTGTATTATAAATTCTTTCGAAAAGAGAAAGAGCACAGTGTTTCGACATGAATTGACCCATGCTCTGTATTATGTGGATTATAATTATAGACAAGAAGTAGATAAGTTCTTTAAATCTTTAAAACCGGATTTCAAAAAAAAAGTTACAGAGATAGTAAAGAATGACGGATATCCAGATGATTCCGTTTTGGATGAGATTAACGCAAGATTAGCAACGGAAAGAACATTCTCGGCTTTTGGAAGAAAATCCGAAATGATAAAGTATAGAGGATCCAAAAGTATTATGCGATATGCGAAGGCTTTATTCGAAGAACATTTAGAAAAACACCCAGATCACGACACACTAGAGGATTAGATGAAAAACATGAATACGAGGGCATACGCCCAATTAACTACAGCTAAAAACATAAAAAATGAAGATGTTAATAAATTAATCATCAAATACCGCAAGGAAAAAAACGAAACAAAGCAGGCCGAGATAGCGGAGATATTGGTACAACAATATATAAAGCTAATATTTAAGATATCCCACCCATTCGCTAATGCATACGGAGACATAAACGATGCGATACAGAATGGTGTTTTGGGGCTATATGATGCTATAGAAAAATACGACACTAATAGAAACGCTAATTTTGGAACTTTCGCATTTATGTGCATCTATAATTCTATCTATAGCGGATACGGATATTCATTCTTCAATGTCCCTCGACACGTAAAACATGCCATAGCTCAAATGAATAGACAAGACGATGAAAAAGAAAATCCTAAATCGAAGCTTTCTACGAAATCAGCCGCTGTCTCCGGAAAGAGAAAAGTATTCATAAAGAAATTCGCAAAGGATCGAGATAGGATCACGAATGTCGCCAGCCTAAGCACGCCTATATACTCAGACTCTAAAGCCTCAACTATTGAAGATATAGTTTCCGATAAATCCCCGGGACCAGAAGAGATAGTTTTGAAAGACAATTTAATAAATAAGATCAATGACATCATCGATCACGGCTTGAGCGAGAGAGAAAAAATAGTCATACGGAAAAGATATTTCCACACTGACGGGGTAATCAAAACTCTACATGAGATAGGTAAAGACTTAAATATTTCCTTTGAGGCAGTTCGACTTATAGAAAAAGCCGCTGCCAAGAAAATAAAAAATAAACTAAGGATATATCAATGAAATCAAACACCATCGAAACATATACATGTGAAATATGCGGCTCTTCATATGAAGATAAAAATGCCGCCACTTTGTGCGAGTCTTCGGGAATACCTAAAAATAAAAATAAATTCATTGGAAAGTTTTTATTGGCTCCAATCCAAGTATTAATTGATTCGAATACAGAAACCCATTCAAGTATAGAATGGAAAATAAAATGGAGCATCATACGAATAGATTCGGAAATAATAAAGCCGTCCGCACCCGCACTGGTTAGAAATAATTTATTGACAATTCATAAATTTGATCATAGAATGGTTTACCAAGGGCTAAAGTTTTACAAGAATTCGTATATTTTTGATTCTCTGTTGCATAAAGCAATTGAAATACCAGAAGATATATCGGAACCATTATTGAAGCAGTATCTAGACATCCACTCAAAAAGAAATTCAATGTCTGAGTCTCTTTTTGATGAGTATCTGTATAAAAATGTTGAAAATATAATATCAGAAACGATACAAAAATTAAATTTAAATATTAAAAATTCCGATTTTGACAACTACTCTCTGGAAGGACTAAACGATGTCTCCAATAACTTTATCAACGGATAATTTAAATATTTTATTCCCTAAAAATAAAAAGTACAACCCGTATGTGGGCTGGGTCGATGTCGTGGTATATTTTAGAGTTAAAAATAGATTGCAGAAAAGAAAATTCTTGGTGATATCGAAAACAACTGCCGTAAAGGATTATAATAATTTTTTAAATATAAAGCCTAATTTTCATATCAGCGATGAAGAAAAAAGACAACAAGAGTTGTGGCTGTTATGCAGGAAAAAAAGTTTAAAGGAATTCGAAAAGAATAAAAAAATATTCATAAGACACGTATACGATATACCCGAAATAGGCGACGAGATTCATCAAGACACTTTGTACACCGATAGTCTTTCGGACGAGGGACAAAAGCCGTATGCTAGCGAAGTGGTCGTCCCTGATACAACCATTGATGTCAAAACGATGCACGCAGCAGCAAAATATTATTTAAAATCATGCTTTGGTGTCAACTGCAAATTAAAAGACATTAGCTTTATGTGCAGGTTTAACGATACGGACATAAAGAGGGAATGGAAAGAATATAAAAAACAAAAGGATAGAATGGGAGAACTTAGAAAACAAGGTATACGTCCCAATGTAGTTTTCAAAGAAAGCGCAGCAAAATATTTGTTCGGAGATAATGTAAAAGAGTTTAAAATAGAAGGAAGCAAAAGGACCATTGTTTTCAATGATGGCACGAAAAGAACAGAAGTTCAAAGAAATTTCAAGGTTCTAGACTCATCTGAAAATAATATAAAAGCTAAAAAGGGTGCATAAGGTATGGAACATTACAGAACTCTCGTATTAAATAAATCATTTAGTGTTGTATCTATAATCTCATGGCAGAGGGCTGTTTCTTTGTTATATTCAAAATCCGCTGAAAGAATATTGCATTGGGACGTAGAAATGAGTGATTTTTCATACTGTGAATACGACACGACTGTATCCAATTATGATAGAAGGTTTGTTTGGCGTATTCCATCTATCATAAGATTGACAAAATCAAACGTTTTCCCTAGAAGGTATGAACCTAGATTTTCCAAAATAAACGTTTTTTATAGAGATAATTTTGAATGTCAATATTGCGGCTTTAAGCAGTTGAGAGAAAAGGAAAAGGGGAAAAATCCGGGGATCTTCTTAACCATGGATCATGTTGTTCCTATATCCAAGGGCGGTAAAACCACGTTTGATAACTGTGTATGTGCGTGCTCTAGATGCAATCTACAAAAAGGGGATAAATCTCATGAGGAAATTAACCTTAGGCTCAAAAAAAAGCCGTCCAATCCTTCTTATGAGACATTGGTCCGCAGAAGGATGATAAAAAGACGCTTCCCTAAAGCTTGGAATAGTTATATTAAATTTTAAATTTGATATAATATTAAGTATATGTTAAACAATACAAAGAAAAATCATAACAGTTCATCATCTGCCAATAAAAAAGATTGGGATATTTGTAAATTTTTAATTTTTGTACTCCGACATAAGCCTCAAGTCGCCAAGTTGAAATTGGATGAGAATGGATTCACGGATATAAATAGAATAGTAAGCTATTTAACAAAAGTAAGAAAAATTGACATCACCAAAGAGAGATTGTTTGAAGTAGTAGCATTGTCAATGCAGAAAACAATAGAAATAAAAGGGGATATGATAAGGGCAACGTCGGGACATAGTGTTATACTAAGTCTAAAAATTCCTCAGGATTTTAATGTTTGTCAATCCGTTCCCAAGAAGTTATATGTCAAAGTGGACACGGACGCTATGTTTGGTATCATAAAAAATGGACTGACCTCCAGCGCCCTTCGTTCAGATATGATAGACAATCAATCGGATATGTCGCTTGATTCTAGAACTTCGCTGGCTATTATAGATTCCGGCAAAGCTTTAAAAGAAAATGTTTGTTTTTATCAAAATCCGGCCGGGAAGTATTTTTCATCATTTGTTCCATCAAAATTCATACACTTTAAAATTAAATGAATACTGCCGAATTGTTTTGCCAGTTTACCGAGAGAAAGATCGCAGGTAACAAGCAGGCGAACGACTATATAAGCACCAGACTGTGGACCCCTGAAACCACTAAATTGTGGAGGCTGGGATGCTTTACAGAAGATGATCTTATAGAGCTTAAGTTATTCTTGAAAGACAACAAATGCGACCCTAGAAATCTAGAGGATGATATTTATATATTCAAAAATAATAAGTCATTCCTTTATAATAGATTAATTTTTCCAATATTTGATCCATTCGGTCAAGCCGTAGCTGTATCCGGTAGATGTTTCGATAACTCTAAACCGAAATATTTTAACACAAAATTTGAAAAAAGTCAGCATTTATTTGGATTAAATACCACAAAAGAACATATAAGAAAATTAAATTGCGTGTATGTTTTCGAAGGGTTTGCGGATGTGATAACGGCATATCAGAACGGGATACGCAATTCCGTGTGCTGTATGGGGGTTGTGTTTTCGGAAGACCATTTATCTTTATTGTCTCATTACTGTGAGAACATAGTTCTAGTATTTGATCGTGATGATGGTGGAGAGAAAGGAAGAAAATTATTTAATAAAAAGAAATTAGATACGGATAATAAATATTTATGGAAAGACGATTCTGTAAGTGTCAAAAGAGTTATACTAGATAAGCACAAGGATGTGGATGAATACATAAAGGCTCAAGGATCCAAAGCTCTTAGCGACTATCTATGTGCGTGTGTATCTAATGAAAAAATGCAAAAACTATTGCGAGGTGCCTAATGCCAAGAAGATATATGTCTCAGGAAGAATATAATGATCAGCAATATTATTATAAACATAGTCTTAAAAGTCCTCAGGATTTACAAGAATTTTTAGAAAATAAAAATAACGGGGCAAGTCCAGAGGAAATTCGCAGAGATGAAAAAATGCAATTACTTAAAGAACGGTTACACTTAAAGGTAAGAGAAAAGGTCGAGGAGTGTCTAACCGATAGGCAAAAGAAGGTAATAAATTTATACTTATTAAGTAAAAAACAAGACTATATGGGTATCATACTCGGCATAACTCAGGAAGCCACCCATAGTCGATTACATCTGGCTTTTAAAAGACTTAAAAAATCATGTATAAAAGATCCTCACATACTCGACATTTTAAGTCAAATGCGCCAAGTGGATGAATAAAAGGCGGTAACATAAAATAAATAAGACAAAACACCTAGGCTCCTGATTAGACAAAAATCAGGAGTTTTTGTGTATAAAATTGCAAAAAACATTAAAAATTTGATATTTAAATAATATAAAGAATCATAGTCCTACAATTAAAACAAGACAAAAGGAGCTCGCAATGTCCATTAGAATAAGCAAAATAGACCAAAATTATTCCGCCATTGACTTTAATTCTCTCAAGGATGGCATGGAAGAAGCAGAGAGAGAAGACATGACTTCTGAGGATCTAACGAAAGAAGCATTCTCTGTTCACGGCATCGTTCCGTCAAGAGTCGCCCTAGCGAATGCGGATGAATTTGGTTTGAGAAAAGCATTTTTCGATGTTTGGAAGCCAACTAATCCTGAGACACAAGGCACATGGAGATTATCCAAAGAAGCCGACGGGACCGAATGGATTACAAGAGAAGAAGACACATCAAATATTAAGAATTCCTAATTGGAATTCCGGAGGATCTAAGAATGAGACAACTTAAATATTTTTCTATTAAAGACATTGTCGCTCGGCTGGCGAACGCCTCCAGCCGCAACAGATTCGATCAAGTTACTCGAACTATGCATGATATTTATGAAAAAAGATTTGACAAAAATCCAAGTCATCTTGTCAGCACTGCCGAGTTTGGAGATCTGTATAGTACCATATCGAATCTAAACAATGAGTCTAATTTTAAAGATCTTTTCGAGGATATTCTTTCTTCCGAAAAAGAACCTTTAGTTGTAGTTGAAAGTTCTTCTTTTCAATTATCGGGCTTCGACGGTGACGATTACAGGCCATCTCCGGTTGATGTTGTGGTAACGTTAGAAGATAAAATAAAATCTTCTTCCATTAATTCTATAATTAGAATTGCGTCCAAGTCAGTTGTTAATCCTCAGTATCATTACAATAATTTTGTAAATGTTGCTAAAGCCGGTAAAGATTCTGGAGTAGCCCTTTGGACTGTTTCTTTCAACACTGGCAAAGGAACGGCAAAAATAAATGTTCCTATTAAAGTTGTCGCTGGGGAAACAATGCTTCCTGAGATTTTTTATGCATTCGGCTCTACAACTCCTGTCCCATTTACTGAATCTGAATTATCTAAATACGCAAAAAATTATATTTCTCAAACCAAAGAAAGTTCTACAGAGAACAGCGGTTTTTCAAACATAGGAATTAATTCGTATTTGACGGATAATTGTGACATAAAAGAGGGAGTTGTTTCCGGGGAAGATGAATCGGTATACATGAACGTTGGAAATGCTGATTTAAGCGGAGATGACTTTGTATCTAATTCCGGAAGCGTAAGCGATAGGTACACATACACCATAGAGCTAGCTAGACAACATGTTGGTAAAAAAATATTGGCCTCTTCATCTAATATACAATTAAAATTCGGAGGTATCATGACGGCTGAAGGGAAAGAAGTCAATCCCCACAATCCATCGGACAACGTGGTTGTAGCGTTCAACGCCGAGTTTGATACAAGAAACGGAAAGAGAACGATAACTATACCCGTAACCGTCTCCAATCAAGAAGCCTTTGGAGAAAAATTCTATACTCAGTCGGAAGAGTTCAATCTAAATCCACAGGTAATCGCTGAATATATTAAAAAAGAAAATGAAATAGAGGCAGATGATTCTGAAATAGATGCGTTCTCGAAAGCATTTTTAGCTTCTGGAGTGACTCTCGATCAATTAAAAAACGAGATAAAGCTTAGCGTTCATTCTAGAGATATGATCAGAGCTAAAGCTTGCTTGAGCGCAATTGGAAGTAAATTTGGACAACAAAATTTAAAGCTCGCCATGGCAGATTTTCTATACTTAGTTCAAGAAGGAAACCTTTCTCAACAGCAGGAAGAAGAGCAACAAAATATTCACATGGGCCCAGTTTTGTTATGAAAATAAAAACAAACAAAAATGTTATCGCTCAGATAAGAATCATTTCCGCCAACAATGATCCACAACTTATGCAGAAAATTATTGATTTGTTTAATGAATCTGGTTGGTCCAAACATCCACGAGATATTAAAAAATGGATGGTCGATGAATTAGATAAAAGTCCCGAAGAAGCCGAGAATCTAATCTCTGAATATTCGAAGCACCTAGCGGCTAAGGGCAGAGATCAGGCCACTCAGAAGAGAAAAGAAAGATTGCAAGATGCCAAAGAAAGAGCTCTACAGCCTCTCCCTCTTCCTCTTCCTCCCCTTACTCAATACAAAGGATCTTCATATAAATCTAGAATATCTCTGATGGCAAAGGATAGGTTATTTAGAAAGCGTTATTCTTCGACGGATCCCAAGTCATCCACTTTTAACGAAAAAGTAGATATGATTCTAGATTATGTGGAAAAATTCCCCAGCGCAGCCTCTGCGGCTCAGGCTCTGATTAACGAAGCCCAGAAGTTACTGCAAATCTTATCCTCCAAGAATGATCAATCTATAAGTGCTACATCCAGTCTGGCTAAACGAGCTATATCTGTATCTGGGGTAGTCGCAAAAGTTAATTCTTTCTTATGGGTGCTTACTGCTCTGATGATGTATGGAGCTGTCGGAACATCCGACTACGTGTCGAGATACGGAAATGCTGGCGGTGCGGACGAAGTCAAAGCCTTTTTAGTATTTCTTACTTCATTAGGGTCCGCAATCTTGTCCAGCGTTTTGTATAAGTTTATTATGGACAGAAAATCACAATCTAAAACTCCAAAACGACTGTATGAAGGATTTAATAAGTAAAATGTTTGATATAATGAATAGAGTGACTCGCAGAAGTAAAAGGATGTCTTCTATGCGAAGCCTTCTAACGATGTCTAAATTAGTACGAGAGGACATGAGTAAATATTATTTGAGAAATCTAAAGAATGATGGATATTCACAGGTTGTATTTACTTCTAACCCCGCTGCTGATCCGGAATGTAAAGTTTTGGACAGAAACATATATGACATAGATGATTTACTTAGATTAGATAATCCTTTGTTTAGAGTTAGCCACCCAAATTGTTTGTGCAAATTTGATCCATATGGGTCCACGACTAGCGCTAACACTCCGCAGACCACAGAGGACACGGGAATGCCGGGTGGAGGCGGGAACTTACCTCCGAGGCCATAATGGATAGAAAAAAAATTATAGCATCTATTTATAATTTAAAAAAACACATAGAGTCATTGGAAGAAAGCTTGTACGGTATTAAGACTAAAGACAAAAAATATGATGTTCATTTAAACAACGCCAAGTTTCAGGCTTCCAATATAGTAAAAATATTAAAATCGGATCTCTATGAACTGCAAAATGAATTCGAAGCAAACATACACGAGGAATTGTCCGAAAAAAGTTCTGATAATTTTTTAAAGATAAATTCTCCAAATGCTGATGCGAAAAACAACATGAAAAAAATTCTTAACTTAAGACGGGTGTTGATAAATGACGCAATTAAAGAAAAAAAAGCCGCTGATAATTAATGAAAACTCTCCTAGAAAAAATCTAAACCGTGGGGAAGCTTTTATAGATGAAGTAGGACAACCGGACGCAAATACGGCAGATGATGCAAAGAGCAGTTTTACAAAAAGCGAAAGTGGCTGGCAACCTATGATGGCCAGTTTAAAATCTAAAGCTCTTTATGATCCGGGATTTTCTCAGAGTTACCACAATAGTAGCCCACTAATAGGAGCGGGAACGGACTCGGCATCAGTTACGGAAGATTGGGAGAGTGATATCGAAACCAGCGCAGAGAAAAATGTGCATGACTACTCCGACAATTCTAAATTTCCTTTAAGACTAAGACTGACCACCGAAGACATTAAATTAGAAGAGCAAGAATTAGAAGAGCAAGAATTAGAAGATATTCAAAAAAAAGACAAAAGCAAAAAATCTGGAGGATTTTCCATGAAAGCACTTGAAAAAAGAGCAGGAGAAAGAAAGGCGAGGATTGAAAGCATTTACGCTATGGAAGAGAATTACTCTGCCTATGGTCGTTTTTGCGACAAAGACACTTGCGTTGGAGTGTGGAAAGAACTTTTGGGTTATGACGCTAGAAAAAAATTGGGAATAGAAAGAACAAGCGAAGCATGGAAATGCCCTAATTGCGGACAAGTTACACACGCAAATGGATCTATTGCCGATCAGACATCAGGATTCAGCGCTTACGACACCTACAATAACGGCCCCGCTGCAGATCCAGATGATTTCAACCCAGTAAATAGCATATCTCCAGACAAAGATAGAACTAAGAGATAACAATGAACTTATTTAGGGATACTTATCTGTTTGATGAAGACGGAGGAGAGAGGAAGAGATCCGAAAAAGCTCTCCACGCTCCTTGGCAAAACGTAGATGTCATCTCTTCTAACTGCCCAATACACATCGGGGTGAGATTGAATAAAATAGGAGACAATCAATTCCAATGCCCAAAGGGTAGTGAGCTCTATAAGGCAAAAGGAAGTGTTTCCAATCAAACCAATAAAGATAGATATGACATAGGGATAGATATACTAAAACAATAATTGGAGCATTTATGAACAGAATAAGAAAAATTTCATCTAGAGACAACGGATTTAGCGCCGTTGACCCGGAATCATTCGAAAGCGAATATCTGTTGGGTCCGCAAAAAATTAACAACATAAGTAATCTAGTTAATAATTTATATTATTTAGGATACAAGGATCAGAAATCTATTATTGAACAATTGAAATTAAGAGGAATAGAATCTGATAGCGTTGTAAAGGAATCCATTAAAAAATGTCTTGAAATTTTAGAAAATAGAGAAGAGACTCAACCTAAAAAGTAAACGGAGTTATCATGGAAGGTGAAGTAGTATTAAAGCATCCTAATAAAGCAGCCATAGATGAAATGTTTAAAAATGGTCACACTGCCGAAGAAGTGAAAAATTACCTAAGGCAGGTTCAGAAAAACAAAAGATGGCAAACATCCAAAGTAACTCTGCAACACTATAGAAAAAATTTTTTAAACCTAACTAGATTGGATGTAAACCGGATTAGACGTGAAATGATGGAATCCGGAAACACAAGGGATGAAAACAGATTAACAACATTTGCAGCAGCCAAAGATTTCGTAGAAGCCAAGGAAGTTCAGACTCAGGAAATATATAAGTTTATAGATGATTTTAAATCGATCAAAGAAAAGGCACTGGGTGCAATAGCTCTAATCGAAACGACTAATAGGGATGCGGATGGAAACCCAACATTCCGCCCCCGAGATTTTGAAATTATGGAAAAATTTCTTGGAAGAATAGAAAGCACATCAAATTCATACATCAAAGCCATACAAGAGATAAATAAATCAAATTCGGCTGGAGCAGCAGGGCAGACAAACATAACGGTAACGACGGCCGAGATCGAAAAATATAAAGATGCATTTAAGGAAATTATTAAAAAAATAGCTTTGGAATTGTCCCCCGATAAGATAAATAGAATGATTTCAATATATTCAGACGGAATATCTAAGGTTACAGGAATATCTACTGGTAATTTTCAAATACAGATTAATTCAACTGGCAATGTGGATAATAATATCAATATAATAACGTCATCGTCATCATCCTTGCCAACCGCAGATCAAGCGGACGTGATGGCGAAGGATTTGGAAAATGAAAATACATTAGAAAATATAATAGACATACCCCCGGATCTAGACCCAGACAAAAATAAGGAGCAGACATGAAAATTGTAAAAAAGGCAGCATATACCGAGCAGTATTCCGTGGTAGATTCTCTAGCGAAAAAGGTTATAACTAGAGTTGTCTCTGACGGGATAGCGTTAAAATATGCCATTAGAGAGGCCATTAAAATAGCGGAACTAAATAAACAGGATATATTTTATTTGCTATCTAGATTGCAGGATTTTGGTATGGTCCACAACGGCGACCCTAAAAATTATTGGGTGACTGGATTTGGAGACGGTATAGGTAAGGATAGCATTGAGGTCGTTCCCGGAACCAACTATTATTCTTCTTATAATGGAAATATTAAAACTTCCGAAATGAAGAGGGAATCTGAATTATTTGAATTGTTTGATAGCGTAGAAAAATTAAGAGAATCCGGTATAAATGATGAAGATATTTTATCAGCCAATCCAGACATGGAATCTGTATTAACCGTCATGAATGACATGGACCTATATGAAGCCGCATCTTTAGCAGATCAGGCCTTGTTGAAAACAGCAATGCCTCTAGATTCAGAAAATCCGGCTTCTACGTTTTCGGATATGATCTTCAAGGCATATAAAGCTTTTAAAAACAAAAGATTCAACAGCTTCGAAGAAGCCGTTCAAAGTGCAGCGCAGACGGCTAACTTGCAGCCGGGTGCAAACTTAAAAAGAATAGTAGACATAGTTAGAAGAAACAATCCGGAAATTCCAGAGTATTCTTCTGAAGATCCCGGAATGGTGCACCAACTTTCCGAAGATGAAAGAATAATGAAGCCACTTGCAGAGAGGGCGAAGAAATTATCCAAAGTCAGAGGAATTTCCTTTAAGGATGCTTTTGAGTCACTGTCCAAGGGAAATTATCCAAGACCTAACTGGAACAAGTTAGTTGACATGGCTGGTCTGGGAGTCTTCAACCCTAATGACGTAGTTACCGCTTCATATGAAAGCTTGATGATGAGAGTGGCTCAGATGGCAGATGCTGCCCCTGCCGCTCCCGCTCCCGCTGCTCCCACTGCTCCCACTGACGAAGATTTAGGTGATGTTTCTGGGTTGGACGACGCTTTAAGCGGGATAGACGAAGAGCCAGAAATATCTGAGGATGCAGCGGATGCCATTGATGAAAATGTGGTGGATGATCAAATTAACGTAGAGGTCACTCCTACTCCATCCGAACTTATGGATTTAGCCCAAAATGGACCAGAGTGGGATGTTAAAAATATGTTATCTTTAACTAAAGCTCAAAAATATTTTGAATCTCTTAAGGAAAGCTTGGAAGCTGTTGTTTATAATGAAAATTTAAAAATGGATTTAGATAGCGTAGGAAAATACGACAACGTCAGAGCTAGTATAGACTCTGAACTTGATAAGATTGACGAAGCCGTTAAGGGAAAAAAGAAAATCGAGGACAAAGAAGTAGAACTAGAAGAGAAAATCGAAGAAGGTCCTGAAATATCAGAAGAGCCCATGAATGTCGTGGATACTCCTGAAGTCGAAGAAGCGCCAGTGCAAAAAGAAGAAATGGAAATAACGGAGTAATATATGGATTTCCTACAAGAGTTAAAAAAAATCGCCATACAAGAATTCGGCGTCGATGCAACTCCTGTGTTTAATTTTAAAAGCTTAGACCCGGCATATGTTCAATCAATTCTGGAAAAACCATTTGCTAGATTTTATAAGTCTTTAAGTGAACTAAAGCAGAACTATGGCGCAAGCTTTAAGCAGGAACTATATAATTTAGTATTAGATAAGGCTTCTTCTGGGTATACGAAAAGATCTGCTAAGTCGATACTTCAGGCAGCCTACCATTACAATTTTATCAATTTAGAAGAATATACGTATATATTGAAAAATATATTCAATGATGATCCAGATAAAGATTTTATAGATTCTGCAAAAAAAGATCAATTAGTTATGTCGAAGGAAAATATAGAAAACAGCGATCCATTCGCACCATTATATCTTTAATTAAACACAAAAAAGGAGCAAGAAATGTCAAAATTCATAACAGCACAGGAAAATAATTGGAAGAAAGAAAGCTGGATAAATGATTTTACCAGTGACGTCAAGCTGGCTAAAAATCTCACTGAGGCGTACGCCAATGATGTGTTAGAGGCCATAGCAGAAGATTTCCAGCCTAATCTAACATCCGCAATTGAAGATTTAAGAGTCAGGACTGGGTTAACGGCGAGTGAAGCCAACGACATCAGAAAGGTTGCCTATGCAATGTTTAAAGAGGCAGAAGGAGGACCTCTAACTGGAACTCACGACACTGGTGGTCAAATGGATTCCTCTGGAAACATCTTGGAAAAAGGCGGCTTAGTTCCCGGAAATGTTGAAACAAACGGTCCAGAAATGGAAAAAGTTGGGGATCCATCAAGCGAAAGCTGCCCAGCTTGTGGTGGTGAAGTAATCATTGGAGACTCAGATGGAATTAAAACCATAGAGTGCTCCTCTTGTGGTTCGCATGTTATGGAACTTGGAGGACCTCTTACTGGAACTCACGACACTGGTGGTCAAATGGATTCCTCTGGAAACATTTTGGAGAAGGGCGAATTAGCCCCTACTGAACCTACTAACCCAAGTCAAATGCCTGCTATTTCATCCCAGAAAGGCAAAACTAAAACATCCGGAATGGAACACTTAAAAGAATATCAATTTAAAAAGAAAGAAGAGAAAGAAGAGAAAGATGAAAATTCTTCAAAAAAAGAAAACACCGAAATGAATAAAGAAGAATTAGAAGAAGAGGAAGAAGAAATGGAAACTATATCATCACGCACTAAAGTAGAAATGTTCCGTCTAGCCAAAGCCGGTAAGATTTTACCGCTTAAGAGAAAATACGCTACGAATAAGTCAGCTTATGCATATATAAAGAAACTAGAGGCATGGTTTCAGGGCGCTAATGAGCCAACTCTCGAAGGTGACGTAACCTCTAACAATCCAGAGAAATTGGGATATCCTAAGGAAATGGAATACCCCAATGGCCCAATGCAGGTTCCTGTTGGCGGAGACAGCAGACAGTGGGAACAGAAATGGTTCGAAGGCGCTGCTAACGAAACCAAGAAAGTTATGGGACCATCGGGATCAGAGTTAGCCGAAAAGAAAGAATTGCAAAGAGCCAAAAGATTGGAAAGACTCAAAGCTATAGGCGGAAAATAATATCATTACTGGAGAATTAAATGAATTACAAGTCTAAAATTTTACGCAAAGCACAGGCACCAGCCATTGCAAAACTAATCATGAGATATATACCAATTATTATTAAAAGATTGGGCAAGACCATAGGACCCGGTGGTGTGCAAGCGTTAGTAGATTCAGTGGTCATGTTTATTACTAATAAATCTCAAGTAAATGAACAAGATGCTCGAGCTGCAGCTGAGCAATATATAAGAGAGCATCCAGAAATAGTTCAGCAATTTATCCAAACAACCGAAGGAAAAATTAATTCTAAAGTCAAAACCTCCGGCAAGTTTTCAGATATAGCAGAAATTGGAGGCCAAGTTGCCGGTGGAGTTGCCGGATCTGCAGTTGGTGGTCCCATTGGGGGAGCGATTGGTTCTGAAATAGGAGGAGCTGCATCGAAATATTCACCAGCTGGCATGATTGGAAAATATCTCGACAAAAAGATGGACAAAGATGTAATGTATAGAAAATACTCCAAAGAAGCTCAGGACTTTATTTCTAAAGAGATTTCTCATCTAATTAATGATAAGGGATACGAGCACGGTAGGGCGGTAGCGGCAGCTATTGAAATTGCGAGATCCAAGGGGTATGAAGTTCCCAATAAATAATTCAAAATATTTGTTATAATATAATATGTATAACTCGAAAGTGAAGAATAATGTCTAATGCTGATACATATAAAATAAACATTATATTTCATGAAATATCCCGTCATGACTCGTTATGCTTTGTAGCGTAACGAGTTGTGAATTTAAGGACCGTATAAAAAAATGGCCGCTGACATTAAAAATATATTCGAAGATGTTTTAAACGTAGACCCGATTTATTTCATAGAATCTCACAGAACTATAAAGGGAGACGATTTTAGAATATTAGGCTCTGGGAGAGAGTATTTAATTGATTTATATAGATATTGCTGTATAGGTGCCATTCAGGAGAAAAAAAGCGTAGTCGTTGTAAAAGGTCGTCAGGTGGAGATGACTGAGGCCGCATTGAATATAGCCCTGTATTACCTAAAAAATTATAGTCACTTCACAGTATTGCACGCATTTCCCAGAAAAGAACAAGTTTCCCGTTATTCTAGAGATAGATTGCAAGTGGCCGTTCGAGACAGCAAAGAAGGAAAGTTAAGAGACTTAAAAGCTAATCACCCCAACGCATCAGATACGGTGTCCAACGTAGAATTTAGAAACGATAGTCGGTATTATATGTATTCTGCATGGGGAGACGCAGACGCACTTCGTGGTATCCCGGCTGATCTTCTTTGTCGAGATGAGTTTCAGGATTGGTCGGCATCTGCCATTGCAAATACTGACGCTAACTTACACGCATCAAAATATGCTATAGAATTTTCCTTTGGAACCCCCAAGCTCGCTGGAGCTAAGTTCGAAGAACTCTGGGAAAATTCCGACCAAAGGTTCTTTCACTTAAAATGTGTAAAATGTTCTCACTTTTTTAAAATCACTCTAGATAACTACAAAGAGAAATTCACAGTAGAATGTCCTAAATGCAAAGAATGGCAAGATAAAAGAATTTCAGTAAGAGGTGGGAAATGGATCCCAACCAAAGATTCTAAGACGGCGATACGAGTCGGCTTCCATATTTCTCAGCTACTCTCCCCAATCATAACTAGAGAATCTATAAACAAGAGTCAGGCAGAATACTCTGAAGCTAGGTTTAGAAATGAGGTGATGGGAGAGTTCTATACCGGCGCTGGTGTCCCTTTGGAATATGCTGCCGTAGTGGCCAAGTGCTGCGAGCCCTACGCTCATTTAGATTTTCCTATTAATTCTTTGCCTCCAAAAGTAACCTATATGGGAATTGACTGGGGCAGTAGAAGTGATGAAAAAGATCGTGGGGCGTATACTGTTGTAACGATTATAGAAAAAGTTGGAAATGATTATAACGTAATATATACGGAAAGATTGTTAATGGCCGATATGGCCAAGCAGGTTAAAAGAATTGAATCATTGGCGGGGCAATATAACTGCATATCGATAGTAGCGGACATTGGATTTGGCGGCATGCAGGTTCAAGAATTGCAAAAAATATTTAAAGATAGAGCCAAGTCTTGCTTCTATAATATTAATGTTAAAAATAGAATTTCATATAATAAAGACACATGGATGTTGAGCGTGGATAGAGATAGCTTTTTGGAAGAATTGGTCGATATCGTTACGAATGGAAGGTTGCATGTTCCTTGGCGGCATCCAGAAAAATCAGATTGGTTCATAAAGCAAATATGCAATACCGCCGTTGACATTAGAATTAACGCAGGGAACGTAAGAAGAAAATATGATAAGTTAAATAATTCAGAACCTAATGACGCATTTCATAGTTTGAATTATGCGTATTTAGCATCCATAACACATTTGGGACAATCAGGGTTTGGTTTACATTCTATACCTGCAAAAGTTGGAACAGGTATGCCCGCACCAATCGCTGCTA
>Ga0307377_10002798_pt1 | contig 20256 bp, 34 predicted proteins | sample TR3MG_FD_202535 | JGI IMG/M metagenome (GOLD analysis project Ga0307377, IMG submission 202535) | Soil microbial communities from Risofladan, Vaasa, Finland - TR-3 | ecosystem: Environmental > Terrestrial > Soil > Coastal area > Acid sulfate soil | place: Finland: Risofladan, Vaasa | collected... | reverse complement strand
ATATGGGCAATTCTATTTTAAGAAAATACATCAGAGAATCTCTTACTAGTATTGTTAGTGGTGCACAAGTATATACTGTTGGCCCAAATAAATTTCCATATATGGATGGAACAGATGCAAAAACGCCATCTGATTTAGCATCTGAAGCAGAAGAAGAAAATAATGATGAATCTGAAGAAGATGATTTAGATTAAAAAGCCTAGTTTCCCTTATAAAATTACTATTAATCGTTGATATTTTGCATTTTTATGTTATTATTTATGTATATAATAACAGAAGATGGAACTGGTTCAAAAAACTTTGGAAAAGATAGTAATATCTGTTACAGCCAAAGAGATAGAAAAAAATGGATTTGATTATATATGGGATAAAATCAGAGATGCTTATTCTGTAAATAAATTCGAGGTATTGTCCATTTCTGCCGACCAAAAAAATAATGACATTTATTTTATAGAACTATCTCAAATAAAATAGCTCATTTTTTGTTTTTTTGATTTAAAGCACTATATTTAATTATATAACATTTGTATTTTAGAACTATGGACAATAACAAAAAAAGAGCATTCGATTCAGAAGATGAAGATGGTCAAAATTTTGATAAAATTAAAAAGAGTAAAAGTACTACTCCATTCTTAGATAATTTTGGTAAAGACTTAACAAAGTTGGCATCGCTTGGTAAGTTAGACCCAGTGATTGGCAGAGAAGAAGAAATCGACCAAACAATTCAAATTCTTAATAAAAGAAAAAAGAATAACCCAATATTAATTGGGGAGTCTGGAGTTGGTAAAACCGCTATTGTAGAAGGTTTAGCCATACGTATTCACAACAAACAAGTAGATAGATTGTTATTCAATAAGAGAATTATTGAATTAAATATTACATCTGTTGTATCTGGCACAAAATACAGAGGCGAATTTGAACAAAGAATGGAAGAAATTATAAAAGAGGTTCAAAAAAATCCAGATATTATTTTATTTATTGATGAGCTTCACAATGTAATAGGGGCTGGTGGGGCTTCTGGTTCTATGGATGCTGCAAATATAATTAAGCCAGCTCTTGCAAGAGGGGAGATGCGCTGTATAGGAGCAACAACACTTGATGAATATAAGAAGGTTATAGAAAACGACTCTGCATTAGATAGAAGATTTCAAAAAGTATATGTTAAGGTTCCAAGTATAGAAGAAACAATTGAAATATTAAAACAAATCAGAGGAAAATACGAAGATTATCATGGAGTTGTATATTCAGATGAAATACTTGATAGATGTGTAGAACTTTCTGATAGATATATTACCTATAGAAATTTTCCAGATAAAGCTTTGGACCTTATGGATGAAGTTGGCTCTAGAGTTAAACTTTCTAATACAACAATTTCAGAAGAAATAAAAAAATTAGAAATTGATTTAAAAGAAGCTGAATTAAAAAAGAAAGAATCTGCCTTAAATCAAAATTATGAATCTGCAGCAAAATATAGAGATTTAGTTAGAGATATAAATATTCAAATAGAAGAAGAAAATATTAAATGGCAAGAAAAAATTAAACAAATGAAAGTGCAAGTTACTTTCGAAGATGTTGCTAAGATTATATCTAAACAAACAGGCATTCCTCTTAATAAATTAACTGATTCAGAAAACGAAAGATTAGTTAATTTAGACTCATTCTTAAGAGACCGAGTAATTGGACAGGAAGAGGCAATAGAGAAGGTTACAGATGCAATACAGAGGTCTAGAATAGGAATTCAAGACCCAGATAAGCCAATAGCATCATTTTTATTTTTAGGCTCAACTGGTGTCGGCAAAACTCACTTAGCAAAAGTGCTATCAAAGTATTTATTTGACACTGATGATTCTTTTATTAGATTTGATATGTCTGAGTACATGGAGAAGCACGCTGTTTCTAAGCTTATAGGAGCACCTCCAGGATATGTTGGTCATGAAGATAAGGGCCAGCTTACTGAGAAGATTAAAACTAGACCATATTGTATTTTATTATTTGACGAAATTGAGAAAGCTCACCCAGATGTATTTAATATTTTATTGCAAGTATTAGATGATGGAAAGCTAACTGATTCACATGGTAAAGAGGTTAATTTTAAAAATACAATTATAATCATGACTTCCAACATAGGTACTGATAAGATATTGTCAGAAACTAGATTAGGATTCTCTGTAGGAGGCTCAAAACAAAATGACGTTAGCGAAATGGTTATGGGAGAATTAAAGAAAAAATTCAGACCAGAATTAATTAACAGAATAGATGAAAAAATAGTATTCAAACCACTTAGTGAAGAAAATATTATTAAAATTGTTGACCTTGAATTACAAAGAATGATTAGTAGAATAGAGTCAAAAGGATATAAAATTAGTATTGATATTTCTGTAAAGAAATTTCTAGCAGAAAACGGTTATGATAAAGATTATGGAGCTAGACCTTTAAAGAGAGCTATTACTTCTTATATTGAAACCCCTATAGCCAAATTTTTATTAGGAAAAAAACTTAAGCCTGGAACAGTAATTAAACTTAAGTTTGACGAGAAACAAAATATAGTTACAGTAAAATGAGCAACATATTAAAGTTAACAAAGAACGGAAATTTTTATGTAGATGATAATTTACTTATCACTCATGACATAAAGGACTTAAATGAATATTTGATGCAACTTCTTGGTTTTTATATAACTATAGAAGATGGTGTTAGGTTAGAAGAAGTTGTACATTCTGTTTTTGGGTTGAAGAAATTTATAAGCGGATATTTTTCAGAAGACTATGAGGTAGTTAGAGCTTTTTCATACTCTTCTAAATTAGAAAAAAAATACAAAGCAATAGAGTTTTTTAAATCATTTAAAGTTGAAGATGAATCGAAGGAATTTGGTATAGAAAATAAAGAAGAGTTTTTATATGTACTTCCAGAAGTAAATTTTATAGAGGCTGGTCCAGATGAGGTTGGTTATGATAAGCTTGGAGAACTTCCAATTATAATAAATGAAAACATAAAATTATCTCATGGAGATATTAAGCTTGATTTGAAAAGTAAATTTACTTTGTTAGATATTCTTTCTTGTTTATTTGACGAGTTAAGTGCTCACATTAAAAGTGGAGAAATACTTACTGTTGCTTAATGTTTAGTTTATTTCTATTCTTTAAGTTCTGAGATACAAATAGTGCCATAATTAAAGAAAATGATATAATTACAACACTTGAAATATGAACTGGAAATCCTGTAAATATTTCATAATAATCCTTTTCGGCACCAGGCTTCATCCAATTTAAATCATAAACTCCATGCACAAAAGTTGCTGCAGAAATTCCTATTATATTATATAAAATTTTTCTTATTATTTTAGCGCCTTTGCTAAGTGCAATATAATATCCCATAAATAATCCACATGACATATGTATTATGACAGACGTAACAGCCCTAATTATTAATATATTTTCTGGAGTTACATCTTGACCAAACTCTCCAACCATAGCCCTTTGTGCATATTGTATGTTTTCTACAACCGCAAATGACGCAGATATTAATGCAGAATAAAACATTATAGCATAAGGATGGTCTCTATTTTTCTTTCTATTTCCACGTATAAAATTTGTAAACTTAAATGCAGCCCATTTAGATATCTCTTCCATTAAGGCTACTTGTACGAATGCGAACAATATAATAGAGCCAAATGTCCTTTGATATACTTCAAAATACTTATCATTAATAGCGAAGTCTCCAAGATTTATTTTAAAAAAAATATCATTTAAATGTGGAAATAGAAAATGAATAAAATGAAGCACTGTTACTGATAGCAGTCCTATAAGTAAATAATGAAGAGATGCTTTAAATCTTATAGAAAATACTGGTGAGTTTGAAAAAATAACTATAGAATAAAATACGATTGGTACAATACACATTAAAAACAATATGAGATTGTTATCTTCAAACATTATAAAAAAAATATATTATTTTGAAAACTTTCTTAATTGTTTTTCGAAAGCCTTTTTAACCATTTTATCAACATCTTCAGGAATGTTTATTGCACCAGATGTAGCATTTTTTTCATAATCAGTTCCCTTCTTCCACGCATCCGAAGAATCCAATTCTTCATTTGATGTTTCTGCGTAATAACCCAGTATGGTATCTATTAGGTAACCGAAAGAAAATACTTCTGTATCCTTTACTCCTTCGATGGAGATTTTTTGTCTTAAATTTTCTTTATTCTCTTCCATGATTAGTAGTTTATTATAAATATTGCTCTTTTTATAAAAAAAACAATATAATTTAATGATGTTAATAAAAAATAAAATACTTGATAATCAATAAGTTGTAAATACTTTTAGGGAAAATTCGGTATTTAATTATATTAGTTAATATATACAAGCAAATAACTAAAAAAGAGTTATTTTAGGCCTCAAACCATTTGTTTTCTAGTATATAAATCCCGAAGTGTATAGACTAAAGTAAGCAAACTACTTATGAAAAGTTGGTATTTTCTAATTTTGGAAATTATTTATTGTTATGGATATTCTAAAAAACATTTCCGAGTCAGAAGAAAGAGATATTATAGTCTCTCTCCCTAAGTCAAAATCCTGGTTTGAGTACTTGGCTCACTTTCTTGAATTAAAGTCCTCAAATGGCTTTATAGAGGTTATAGTGCCAACAATTCCGAAGACAAAGAGTGGAAATAAGTGTTATATAGTTTATGATGGGCTTTTAAAAGGGTGGATGAAGGTTAATAAAGTAAAAGAAACCGTAAATAACGACATATCAATAGAATTGCACCCATATTTGACTCCAACTTCAAATAATATACCTATGAAGGAAATAGAAGGCTTCAAATACTATTTTGATGATTTCGACTCATTCAACAAGCAATAACTTTATTTTTATGTTTAGGTAGGTTATATTTTACATATGAAATATGTGTACTTAATAAAATTAGAAGAGATAGATATTTATAAAATAGGTTTTTCAAAAAATCCAAAAAATAGAATCAAGGGACTTCAAACTGCAAATCCATACGAATTGGTTTTGATTGAATCTTATTTATCAGACAGAGCTAATATATTAGAAAAGACATTGCATAGAAGATTTGCTTCTTTTAAAGTGGATGAAAATGAATATAAACTAAAGGGTGAGTTTTTTAAGTTAGATACAAACTCTGTAAAAAATTTTAAAGATACTTGTCAAAAAATAGATACAAACTTAAAAATAATAGAAGAAAACTCTACTTTATATAACTAAAAAAGCCCTATTTCTAGGGCTTTTTTTATATGTTCTCTTCTTCTTCAGTTAAGGGTTTCTCTTCTGGTTTAATTAAAGGCTTCTCTTTTTGTATTTGATTAACAGTATATCCAGCTATTGCAAATAAAAGTGCAGCGTCTGCCAATATTTCAGAATTTGTAATTGAATTTCTTGAATGATAAGCATGTCCTAACAATAGTGTCATAGCCCCAAAAAAAGCCATAGAACTCTCAAATCTCTTTTTGCTAAAATAACTATCTTTAGTACTATACATGGCGATAAATTCTTTTATCAACCATTTTAAATTGGACCAGCCAAAAAATGTTTTAGGTATCTTCATTTTATTTCTTATTTTTCTTGTTCGTTTTCTTTGCAGGAGCTTTCTTTACAGGAGCTTTCTTTACAGGAGCTTTCTTTATAGGGGCTTTCTTTGCAGGTACTTTCTTTGTAGGTGCTTTCTTTGTAGGTGCTTTCTTTGCAGGTGCTTTCTTTGCAGGCGCTTTCTTTATGGTATTATCTACTTCTGTAAATTTTATAGTTGCAACAGGGTTTGTGATAGTAATTGTTTTTGATGTAACAGCACCAGATGCAACTGATGTGATTGGATTAGAACTTGTAGGTACGGCTGATGGGATAACAATTGTAGAAGGGCCAGGTGTAAATGTTATAGTAGGTATTTCTATTTTTTTACTAGCATCTATTATTAGATTAGTTGCTTTTGGCTCTTCTTTTCCAAAAAAGAACTCATAAACTTTTTTTAATAAAGACTTTAAATTTTCCATAATTTTTTTTATTATAAATAGTTATATAAAACCTAAAATTATGAAAATCAAAACAAGCAAAAAACAACCAAATATTAATGAAAAGTTGAATATTTTACAGAAAATAGCTCTTTTTTTCAGAAATTTATCAAAATCACCGTCAAAAGATGGTCAAAGAAGATTGATTCAAAATTTAACAACTGGAAAGTGGGAGTGGACTGAAGGTAAAGCTCCACTTATAACAACTCCTGAAAGTTTAATTTATGCTATAGATAAAAAAGAAGAATTGTTAAGAAATAAAGAAAGAGAAAAAGATAATTTAAGTGCAGCTATAGTTTTTCAGCCATATGAAGTATATAGAAAAAATAGATGGCTGTTTGAATTCCCTGGTATTAACCCATATTTTTTTACTAGCCTAGAAACTATTAATCCAGCAAATAGCATAGCTACTGTGATGCTTGCTATTGATGACGATTTAGAAAAAAAACTAGAGGAATATAAAAAAATAGCAGGTACCAATCTTTCGGAATTAAATAAAAACGCCATTCTACAAATGCTTGACGCAACTGGTGTCGTATTAGGCTCCTATGTATATGAAAACATAAATATACAACAGGTTGTTTTTCTTAATTATCTGTCTTATAAAGATGATGATATATTAACAGCTCAGATTTATTTTAAGCATGAGCCAAGAAAAAAAATATATTAAGAAAATTGAGCTTTTGGTAAATTCTTTTTAGCATAATCTATCCATATGCTCAATATTTTATCATATTGCTTTTGGGTGATTTCGCCAGATTGTAAATAATATCCTATATATTCTTTAAAAATATCATCTAGTGGTCTTTTTTCAGTTTTAGCCTGTCTGTACATTCCATTTACCATAGCTGGAATCTCATCCTTTAAGGTAAAATATCTATGCGTAGTTCCAGGTTTTTGTATCTTTTGTCTATAAGAAAAATTTGTAGGCTGTGCTTTTTTTTCTTTGAAACTCATATTGTCTGGCCCTTGAAATAAATGTTCTAATTCATGCCTTACAGCATCTTGTAGTTTTGAATTTAGTTTAACATATGACTGAGGTTCGTAGTCTGGATTTAAATGTATAAGAACATCTATTTCATCACCACTCTGCCCAGCGTCTACTGACAATTGATAATCAAGACCCTGTTCTCTCTTTATATATATTGACAATAGAACCTCAACGTCCTTACCTTCGAAATCATATTTGTAAGCTGATAACTCCTCATTACTTTTCTTTGAATCTCTTATGAATCCCCAAATTAAATCTACTATATCTCCTGAAACCTTATCGTACCTTCCCTCGTATAACAATTGATTATGAAGCTCACTTGGATTTCCAGTAGCTAAAGCCATAATTCTATTTTTATATGATTCGGTTAAAAACATAATCCCATTTGTATTCTATAAATATTTTAATTATTTTTAGAATTAAAAAAAAGGGAATTATGTCAGAAACAAAGAGACCATTTAACAAAGCAGCATACGATGCGCATGATAATAGAAATAAAGAAGAGTTGGTAAAAATAATGAAAAGGCGTGGTTATGAGATAGTTGGAGATATAAAAGAGGAGCATTTTAAAAAATACGACTTGAAATTTAAGAATATAAAAACTGGAGAAGAATTGAGTTTTGAAAATGAAACTAGGGATGTTTTTGATAAGATAAAAAATATATTTAAAACAATACATATTCCAATTAGAAAAAAGAATACACAGGCTGATTTTTATATTGTATGGAACCCAAAGATGACTGAGTTTTTCTTAATACCTAGAAATGTGATTGAGAGGTGTAAAGAGGAAATTGTAGATGTAAAATGCAAAGAGGGACATGTAAATTATGAGTACGAAGAAAAATTCATAGATATTCCAAAAAAATTAGTAACTTTGTACTGTAAACAAGAAAACGAACTCTGGAAATCAAAAGAAATTAATTAAGTTATGCAATTTATTTTAGAAGAAGATGGTGATGCTGGTTATCAGCAAAGAACTGAAGTGAATGCAATGTTATCAGATGTAACATTTGCAATTGCTATTAAATTTGATTCAGCTGGAGAAAAGCTTACAAAGTCGCTTGCGCTTAAACACAATAAATTATATATTCCAGTATCTCCATCTGGAGATATATTAGATAAGTCAAGTAAGATAGTTGCAAAAATAAACGAAACATTTTTAGGAATAAAACATTCCATATCATTCAATATTGCTGGTAATGGACTTTCAACAATGAAGGGAGTTATGACACAAGAAGAGTGTGATAAATTTACATATGAATTGTTATTTGCCATTGTAAACCACCCTGATTTGAAAATTAAAATAAAAGGAATACGTTCAGGCGGACAAACTGGATTTGATGAATCTGGAATAAGAGCTGGATTAAAATTGGGAATTGATACTACAGCCTATTATCCAAAAGGATATAAAATAAGAGATTTGTCTGGTGATAAAATACAAACAAGAGAAGAGGTTTTCAAACGCATTGGATATAGACAAAGAAAGAAGGTGTATGTTGATATGGATGGAGTATTGTGCGATTTTCTTCACTCATATTTGATGTGGAAAAAAAATCATCCACAGATTGAATACCCACAATCCCAATTTGGATTTTTTAGTAATTTAAAGCCTATAGAGAATGCTATAGAATCATATAAAGAACTTGAGAAGCATTTTGACGTTTATATATTAACGAGACCTTCAATTTATAATTTAATGTGCTATACTGAAAAAGCAGATTGGATTAATAGACACCTTGGGTTTGATGTTTTAGAGAATCTTATTATTGCTTGCGATAAATCCCTATTAAAAGGAGACTATCTAATTGACGATACTGTTCAGGCTGGACAGCTTGATTTTGAAGGAGAGTTTATACAATTTGCCAGCGATAAATTTAAGGACTGGAAATCAATATTAAAATATCTAATACCACAAAAATGAAAGAGCTATTAACAAAAGAACAAATTCAAGCACTGCTAGATGCTTTAGAAAAAAAGACAGGAAAAAAAATATTGCTTATTGACATGGATGGTGTTGTAGCAGATTTTGATAAAGGTGCAATAGACTGGGCTAAGAACATTGGTATAACCGACCAGGAATTTAAAGATAAAAAAATGTATAGACAAGCAGGTTTTTATTTGGATTTAAAACCAATGCCTGGCGCTTTAGAGGCGATTCAAAAATTGGAGCCAAACTTTGAGATACGTTTTGTTTCAGCTCCTTCTTGGAATAACCCACACTCTTTTACAGAAAAGAGATTGTGGATTGAAAAATACTTCGGTAATTGGTCTGAAAAAAGAATGGACCTTACATTTAGAAAAGATTTATTTATGGGCCATTATCTAGTTGATGATAGACTTAAATATGGTGCTGGAGAAGTGTTGGGAGAGCATATTATGTTTGGCAATAATGAATTTCCTGGATGGGAAGAGGTGGTATCATATCTATCTAAGAGTGGTGATAACCAATAAGTTTAAAAAAAATTTGGTTATTATAAATATTTTTTTTAGATTTGTATTCTTAAAATATTAAATTTAAAACTTAAAACAATGAAAACTACAATTAAAAAAAGAGCAACTACTCCTGCCAAAAAAGCGGTAAGTAAAACAACAGCTTCTAAGAAAACAAACTCTATCAATAGTCTTGAGAACGGTATTGAAGTTCTTAGATATGCTATTAAGAAAAAATTATCAGTTTCTGCTGCTTCTAAAGTAAAGGGACATGGAAGAAATTATATTTCTGACATCAAAGCTAGATTAGAAGAAAATTACAAAAGCAAAAACATCACAAGAGAATTATACAGCTCTTTTAGAACTCTTAACAAGGAGTATCAAAAAGTTGTAAAATAATTATTTTTCGTATTTATTGAAGGGGAATCTTGGCTTTTTAGCTATGAATCCCCTTTTTTTTTTAAAACTTACTATGGATAAAAAACTGTTAGATTACATAAAAGAACTTTCTAAAAGAGATAAAAAAACACTATCTCAAAAGGCATTAAAAGTATCAGAAGAACAGGGTGAGCTAGCAAAGGCCATACTTCCATTTGACTCTGCTTATGCATGCAGACATAGGTTTGTTGATAAGTATAAAATACTTGAAGAGGTAGCAGATACAATGCTAGCAGCAGTATCAATAGCTTATGACTTAGATTTTAGTCATGATGAAATTGAGGATATGATTGATATTAAATCTCAAGTGTGGCAGTCTAGACAAGTATCTGAGGATAGTGCTGAATTTCCAATGCCTTTCGAAATACATGTTACTGTAGAAAGAGGAGATGATGTTGATTTAGAAACATTCACAACAAAATTTAAAAAAGCTTGTGAAACAATTGGAGTAAAAGCAATTTTTTTGGATTTGGAAAATAGTGACGGAGATTCATCTAACGATGTTATGACCTCATCAAAATTTTATGGAGACAATAGAACTTCATACGAAGAATTACAAAGAATAAAAGGCCACCTGGAAAGGTTGAAGTATAAGGTTGTTAGAGAGAAGATAGAAACGGCTCCATGGCACCCAGGCGCACCAAAAAAACAAGGAGATGCTATGCCAAAAAATTGTTATTTTGAAAGTCATATAGCAATTGAAATTGATGATTCTAAAGAAACAAAAAAAGAACTAGCCTCAATAGCATCTAGGTTAAGTGGTCATTTGTCTAAAAATATGTTTAAAAAAGTAGAGGATAATAAATATGTTATTATGCTTACTATTAGAGATTATCATGTTTGTAAAAAAGAGTTTGAAGATAGAATAACAAAATCTATTGACACACTAAAAGAAGAAGGTTGGAATATGCATAAAAAGGAAATTGTTGAATTTGCGATTTATGATACAAAAATAAGTCATGACTATTTATGGTTAAAGTAAAAAAATATGATTGTTGATAATATTGATATGTATTTAGATGGCGGTACTGTTATTGTGAGTATGAAAAATGGACCTGTTTATTATTTCGATTTTCAATGTAACACAAAAACTCCTGGAAGATTATATGGAGGTAACACTTCAGAAATGACCGATGAAGAAAAGGCGGTTTTGCAAACGCAAATATTTGAAGCCATGAAATTATTTAAAAATAACTATTTGAATGGTTCTGATGCTATTGAGATGATTAATGAACACAAAGAACAAAGATTAAAGGATTTAAAAAATGAATAAAAATTGGAAAATAGAGAAGCTGGCCGCAGGTGAAACAATTATCAGTAAAGAGCCAGGTAACTCAATGTTGCCTCTTATAAAATCAAAACAACCAGTGAAGTTGGCCCCAGCAACATGGGAAGAAATACAACCTGGGGATATTGTTTATTGTAAAGTAAAGGGGAGTATTTATACCCATCTTGTACAAGCAATAGACCCAAAGAAAGGTTGTTTGATATCAAACAATAAAGGCAGAGTAAATGGTTGGACAAAAAATGTTTTTGGAAAAGTAATTGAAATAATAAAAGAATGAATAATCTAAAAGACGAAATAAGAGAATTGCAAGGATTTAAAAAAGCCTATGTCCAAAGAATAAATGGAGAGTACGTTAATGATGCTTCTTTTTATTATACAAACGGATTAAGATTATTAAATATTCCCATTGAATTCTTTGATGAAGACAAGCCGCATGATTTAAAAATTGATATGGAGACATTAGTTGTTGCTGGCGTACCAACAACACTAGATGTATTTAGAAGGTTTGGTGTTGAACCGCCTAAACCACTAGATATTCCTAAAGAGTTAGCTGGATATTGTGGTAGAAAAATTGCTACAAGCACAATAAAAGAAGCAATCAATTCAACAAATATAAATTATCCAGTATTTGTAAAGCCTGCAGTACATGGTAAGTTATTTAATGGTCAACTTGTACACAGTAAAGAGGAGTTGGAGATGTTTAGATATTGTAGTATTGACCTTGACATTGAAACGCCTATATTATTGTCTGAGCCTGTTAGGTTTATTTCTGAATATAGAAGTTTTGTATTGGATGGAAAAATATTGGATTGCAGAAAGTATATGGGTGATTTTACAGAGACTCCAGACTTTAGAATAATACATGGTGCAGTGCGAGATTATGTGGGTGCGCCCGTAGCATACTCTATTGATTTTGGAGTTACTGATGAAGGAAGTACTTTATTGGTTGAATGTAATGATGCATATTCTCTAGGTCCATATGGATTTGATAGTTTTAATTTAACAAAAATGTTTATTAGACGCTGGAAAGAAATTATTGGATATAAATAAAAAAGACTATCATATTTATTATAAAATATGATAACAATGAAAAATGAATTTAGAAACAGTTGTGGAGGTAAAAAACGTGGTTGCCATGTTACTGCTCTCCCTTATGATATCGGGGTTAGGATTGTTCTTTCAAGAGTGCATGGAACCGAATATGATTTTCCGAAGGTATTATCTTTGGCTGACTTATCACTGGATAAAAAATTGGCGCAAGAAGGACAGATGGAAAAGATGGCCGCTTAAAATACTTGGTCTTTGTATATATTGCAACACAACTTGGATAGCAATTTTATATTATTTATACAAATTTGGATTGAATGTAGAAATTTTATTGTTCCTGGGAATCAGTTACTTATGGATAAAATTAATAAAAAAATAAAAAAAACTTGCATTTGTATGAAACTTTTTATTACATTTGAAGTATAAATTAATAAAGAAACAAATTTTATACTATTTAAAATTAAAGACAACAAAGTTATGAAGTAGATTAATAACAAATCAAAATTGGTCGTAGTGACCAGAAGGGATTTACATCCTGGAGCTCAAGCATCGCAATTAACGCATGCAGCACAACAGTTCGATAAAGAACATTTCGATGTGCAAAATGAATGGTATTTTAAATCAAACCATTTAGTTCTCTTAACATGTGAGAACGAAGAATCATTAAAAAATTTATTAGTAAAGGCCCAAATCAAGGGAATTAAATGCTCTGCATTCACTGAACCTGATTTCGACAATCAATTAACTGCTGTCACATTTGAACCATGTGAAGATACATGCAAGTTAGTTTCGAATCTTCCATTGGCTTTTAAAGAATATACAACTACATTCAAACAGTTGCATGGAGAGGAGGTTTCTAATGGGAACTAAAACAATCTTCCAAGATAATGATGTGCAACGAATTGTGTTTCATTATAACAAGCAACATAACACTGATACAACAATTCCGCCATGGGTAATTAAACATAAAGGTCAAACTTATTATGTTCATCATTTAGATTCTAAAGTTGGATTCTCAACAAAAGAAACTCCAGATAATGAACACACTCGTGCTTCGCTGATGTTCCGAGGTAAATTATCTATTGTTGAACAAAATGGTCAGACCATTGCAATAATTGAATAATATGATTGATTTGAAAAACATAAAAGTTGGCGATAAAGTAAAATCAGAATTAAGAGCAATTTCATGTGCCACTGGAGAAGAGAATGAAATGGTAGAATGGAAGCATAGATGGGAAGTTGTTGAAGTTGATGAAGAAAAAATAAAAGTAAAAGACAATAAAGGTAACACAATGTTCTTTGATAAAAATGGAAGAGGTTTTCTACCTTACGGAAACCACTTCATTTATAAAGTAAAATAAAACTTCCTGAATCAAGCAACAAGTGCGCAGGTTGCAAGATTATGGATGAATCGAGACAGTCTGTTTGTATGAACTGCAGTTCCGCAAACAAATGACAGATGAGAGATTGCGCTCTTATTGAGAAACGAAAAATTCATTCATGTGTTCTAACGAATACTAGGAGGGCTTGGAGAGGGCCGCAAGGCAAGGTCTTAAATGACTGCCTCTCCACTACGGGAAGAGTCAGAAATGACAAGGACTTAAATGTCTATCTTCCCACCAGGGGGAGTAGCTCAATTGTAGAGCGTTTCTTCGCAAGAAGAGAAGGTTGGTGATTCGTTATCATCCTCCCCCACAAAAGCGCCTGTAGCCGAGCTGGTTCAGGCACTGATACGCAATATCAGAATACGGTGGTTCGAATCCATCCAGGCGCTCAAGTTCTTTTTAAAATGGGAGTATAGCTCAATGGCAGAGCATCGGTCTCTAAAACCGAAGTTACGGGTTCGAGCCCCGTTACTCCTTCAGATGGTCCACTACTAACTTGGAAGTGAAAGTATCGCATAATAAGTGCAAATAAAAGCGAAAGTATAATGAAAGAGATGGGGTGATTGGAGTTCTGGAGTTGACACAGGACGATGCGAAAGCAGAATAATCGGGGGTTCGATTCCTTCGTGGACTACAAACGGGAAGAGGCAGCAATGCCGAGAACTTAAATGTTTATCTTCCCACAACGGGAAAGTCTTTAGTGATGCAGGAGGTTAAAACCCTCTCTTTCCCACCAGGTTCAGTAGCTCAAGCGAAGAGCGCTTTCGAAAGGAGGAGGTTGGTGGCTCGTTGCCATCCTGAGCCACAAAATTAAAAAATAAATATATGAAAAAATAGAACAGAGCACAGCCGCCATAATTTGTCCGAAATATAACGGACATTATAATGGACATGTCCGTTATAATTGAAAAATAAAATTATAAACAATTTAAAAATTAAAATTATGGAAACAACAAATCAAACCAATGATGGTTTAAAAGAAATAAAATCATCATTCTCAATCAGCTCAGTAAACACAAACTTAGTAGCTGCATTAAATGAAATAAAAACAATCTGCGAACAAAATGACTATATCGTAGAGGGCTCAATTGACAAAATAATATCAGATATAAATTTTGAAAACTCAACACTTTCATCAAGAAAGAAGTTAGCAAGAAAAATTTATTATTTTATGAAAAAGAAGTCTAGAAAAACAATGTCATCATTATTATCTTTTATTCGAAAAAGATATTTAGGCGAAGAATATAGAATATCAATTAAGCCGTCTTTATTGGAACAAGAGATTGTTTCAATAAGAGAAAAATACAAAGCTTTTTATAAGCAAACCGAAGCAATTAGAATTGAATTAAAAGAGAAAAAGAAATTATTCAACGAAAAAAATAAATAATAATGACAACAGCAGAATTTATAAAAATGTTACAAGAAGCAGACCCAGCTGGGTCCGCTCATATACGAATGTCTGGTGGCATTCCTTGTTGGGCCGAACACAAAGAGGGTTATTGGGATGGTCCATACTCTTATATGGATGAGGAAGGTAATTGGGTGTATTCAACAAAAGGCTCAAAGGTAGATATTTGCTGCAGAGACATAGATGACTTCGTTTCAGAAATGATTGACACTTATAATACTCCCTTATGGGAAGATGTTCAAAAGAAATTTAAATTTGAACTTGGATATTCCAATTCTGGCCAAAGAAGCGAAAGGGAAAATAGTATATTAAAACAAGCTAAAGAAGCTTATGATTCATCTGTTGATATGCATAAAAAATTTAGAGAAGAAGGCGAAGAAAGAGCGTTAAAAAACGTGGCCGATGGCTGGACATGGTTTCAAAATAAGTTGGTTGATGATAAAACCATTAAACCAAACATGCATTATTATTATACATGGAAAGTCTATAAGAAACCCGCTCTTTTAGGATTGGTAAAAAAAGAAGAAAGTTCAAATCCCTATAATGTTGAGGCTGTTATGAAATCTGGTTTATTTGAAAGATTGGATAACAATAAAATGTCTGGATATTATGAATGGGTATTGAAAAAGTAACTTTTTTAAACATTATTCGTATAACTAAACAAATGGACTATTATTGCGAAAGCGACCTACCCTAGTCCTATAAAAAAACCTGATAATTTAATTGTCAGGTTTTTTTGGTTTTATACATTCGTTTTATTATATTTAGTAATATAACTAAAACAGCGAAAATATGCCAGCAAGAGAGATATTCTTCAGTTTCAATAAAGATATTGAACTAAACAAAGAGAATGTAAAATTATTAAAAGAAATGATTATAAACTTCTTTGATGAAGAAGACATTCAAAAAATAAAAGATGCTTTTTGCACAGAAGAATTTGATAAAAACTTTTTTAAATTCTTTATTAAAGAATTAAAAGGATTTGACAATGTAAGTATAGAGGGTGATTATGGTTCTGAGAAAACCAGAGCTATTGTATCTCTAATTTATGAAGTTATAGGTCAAGAGTCAAACGAACCAACAACTCCGTTGGGTTTAAAATATTTGTATGATGAATGGGATTATGAGGGTGGTGGACTTGATGACCATTATTATTTATCATTCTCATTGGAAGATAAAGAAATAAAAAAATTTACCAAAGAAGCAGAAACGGCAATAAAAAAATTAAACTCTATTGGGGTTAAAGCAAAGCTCGTTATAGAACAATAATATATAAAAAAATAATGCATGAAAAAGACAAAAGACATATTAATTGAGGCCGTAGAAAAAGCAATTAATAATAAATACAAAGACCCAAATCTTAAAGAAAATATTGGGTTTTATTTAGATGGAAAGAATTATTATTCTATAATTTTTGATAAAGAGTTCGCAAAATCAATTTGGGGAAAAGAAGTAAAAAGACTTCCTTATGAAGCAGCTCATCCACATATCGCAGAGAGTTGTATACTTTGGCAATGGCATTTAAAGCAAATGCTAATGGATGAAGAGCCACTTAAATATCTGGAAAAAAACCTAAATCAAGACAACTGGAAAAAAGTTTTAATAGTATAAAATCTGCAATTTAATCTCTTATTTATAATAAATGACAACAGAACAATTCACATATTGGATTCATGGTTTCTTCGAGATATCGGAGTCAAAACAATTGACTGAAAAGCAAACTCAAATTATTAAAGACCATCTCGCACTGGTGTTTAATAAAGTTACTCCAGATAGAACAGAAAATAGCGGAGCTATAACTCATGAATTGCCAGGAACTATAGAGTGTGAAAAAAATTGGTCAGAAATTTTAAGTAAATCATTTAAGAGCTTTACGCCTCATGTAGATGAAAGTGACATTAACCCGCCTTTATGCAATAGTTTAGATTCTAATACACCAATATGTCAAGAGTCTCCAAAATTCGGATTAGGAAAGTTCAATAGAAGACCAGGACAACTTTATTGTTAGAATATGAAAATCAAGGGCAAAGACAATATAGAAAAATCAGATATCCTAATGTACAATGGAATATATAATTTAGCTGATAGTAAAATTAAAAAGATTGATGAAGAGCTAATACCGACTTTTATAATAGAAGAATCAATAAATTACTTCTGTGAACTTGAAAAATATGAAGTTTGTCATAAAATAAAAAAATTCTTTAAACAGAATTCATCATATGTTGTACAGTCATCTAGGTCTGAGTGGTATGGCATTAATGTTGATAATAGACAAATACTTTGAAACCTTTCTTTTAATCTTACGTATAACAATGTGAGATGAAAAACAATAAAAGCATATTAGATATTAAATTTGATGTATTGGTAGATGCAATATCTGTTGTTGATATTGTTGGTGTTGATGTTAAAAGCCCAGAAGATGGAAATATTACATTATATATCACAACTAATGATTTATCTAACGTGAATACAGAGGGTTTAGATGCAATTTGTAAAAATAACTCTTCATCAAAATTTGATGTTAAGTTTTTAATTCCAGAAAATAAATTCGTAGTAGATAAGTTTGTTTTAAATACTGATTGTGTCTGTATATTTATTACTGAGCAGTAGATTTTGGTTTTGTACCAACCCTAAACCTTTTTTCCTTACCATCAAAATCAACAATGATATCAAATATTGTATTTCCAGATTCATCAGTACTAATTTTTTTGGTTTTTTTAATTATACCTTTTCCATATAGGTTATGTGAGAAAGGCCTACCTGCTACGTAATTATTTTTTAATTTTGGACTAACATCTTTCTTTGGAGTCTCTGGTCTTTTTACTTTCGACCAATCAATCATATCAATTGTGTTATCAGTGTCAAAGTCGTTTATTATAACTATTTTACCTGGAACTTGCTTTGTTAGAGATTTCTTTACACCAAATTCAGCTTGTGGGTTTAAGTCTATTTTTTTATTTTTCATATATTCCTGAGCTGCCTTTGTAATAGTGGCATCAGTATCAAGGAATCTACTTCCAAATCTAATCAATTCTGCCATATCATGATAAACATATATGTACGGATAAGAGTATTTAAAATTTTCATCACCTTTCTTGTTGAAAGAAAGCTTTATATCGCCCTGGTTTGTTTTTACTATAAAGTCACCAAGTTTAATAATATAAAAATCATTATAATTGAATGTCTGAAGCAATATTTTGTTTATTTTAATATTTACAAGCTTACTAACTTCCTTTAATATTGTATTTTCATCTATGTCCTTTGCGTTGGTATTTGTATCATACAAGGGGTCAATAAATAGAGATATGTCAGATAGGGCCAATTCTACATAGGAATTGAATTGCTTGCCTCTTTGGGCTTCTTCGATAGATTGGATACCCTCACTAATAACTTGTCTTATAATAGCTCTTAAATTCATAGTAATAACATTTCCTATAAATATTTAAAAAAAACAACCGATGAGTAAAAAATGAAGATATTTATAATAAAATTATACCATATGAAGGCTAAAATGACCATATCTGAACTTAAGCAATACGTAATTGCTGAGGCAACAAAACTTTATAAAATTGAAGTTTTGAAAGAAAGAAAAGAAACTATTGATAAAGAACTTAAGTTGTTGAGTGAGGATTATCTTCCAAAAGTACCTTCATCTGAAGAGTTTGAAGAAACACTTAATGACTTTAAAGAGATTGAGGAGCTTACAGATGATGTAGAGGCTATAGAAAAATACATAGAAATGTGTCACCGTAATATAGAAGATTCTTTAATGATGGACCATGAAGATGGTTCGTTTTTATGGCAATCAAGAATTAAGGCAGCTATGAATAAATTAAATGAATTGTTGCCAGAACATGACCCAAAATTTCAGCAAATAGTAACAAATCATAAAAGAAAAATGAAAGAAATTTTTAGTAATTGATAAAATATTTAAAAAAAATTTAATTTAAATGAAAAAAGATTTGTTGATAGAAGAGATTGAGAAAATACAAAGTTTAGTATCTGATATTAATAAAATAAATTCTGACCTCCCAAAAACAGAAGGGGACTGGATTGAAGAAAAAAGAAAGAAGTTTGCCGAAATTGCTAATAAAAATAATCCTTACATAGGCTTAATTTTTCAAGAGAAATACTTAAATAATAACGCTTATAAAGTTGTTAGAGTGTCAGACGGAAAGATTTTATATAAAGCTTCCAGATACCCTGCAGTTTACAATAGAGCAATTAAATATAATGTTAAAGTTACCATAGAAAAATAAAAATATTAAAAAATTTTTAAAAAAACTTGCATTTAATTGAAACTTTTATTATCTTTGTTCGTATAAAATATCAAATAAACAAAATTTTACCTATTTATAAACATAAAATGAAGAATATTACAACAAATAGTAGATGGTCATGGAGAAGTTCGAGCTCAAGTAGAGCAATCGAACCAGGCCGTATATTGTCGTAATTTTTCATACAAAAGAAATTATACAATTGAATCCTGGTTCCAAAAAGAATCAGGATTTTTTATTTTATAACAAATTTAAACATGACAAAAGAAAAATACATAAATGAAATGCTTCAGAAAATTGATAACTGCAAAGGAAACACCAATTACAGCGATGAGCAAATTCAATTGATGAAAGATAATGGAACAAAACTTTTAAATTGTTTCTATGATTTGCAGGGTACAACATATGTATTGGTAGAAGATAAAGAAGAATCAAAGGATGTTGTGATTGAGTTTGAAAAATTTGAGTTTGGTCATAATGATTTTCAAATTTATTTTGATGATTATTTGGTGAAGAAATGTATGAAAGAAATATTTGCTGATATGAAAGATAAAGAACAGATTGGCTCGAATGGTTCGAATGGTTATGGTACATCACTTGTAATTAGTTATGAGGCTTGGAAAGAATTAAAATAAAATAAGGAGGTTTGCGACTATTGGTAGTCAACCATGTTTGAAGCATGGGGCGGTCAGAAATGACAGGGTTCGAATCCTAAAATCTCCGCTAATATAAGGAAGATTGGCAGAGAGGTCTATTGCACCTGCCTTGAAAGCAGGAGGCCCCGAAAGGGGTCCGTGGGTTCGAATCCTACATCTTCCTCTGAAAAAGTTCTTTGAAATATGGAGAGTAAATCAGCCAGGGTGCTGAATCCGCCTGCTAAGCGTGATGTTCGGGGAAACCTGAATGGTCTTCGAGTGACCTGCTCTCCGCTAAACAACAAGTTTGCCGAAGCCCTGGATGGGT
>Ga0307377_10002797_pt1 | contig 20256 bp, 21 predicted proteins | sample TR3MG_FD_202535 | JGI IMG/M metagenome (GOLD analysis project Ga0307377, IMG submission 202535) | Soil microbial communities from Risofladan, Vaasa, Finland - TR-3 | ecosystem: Environmental > Terrestrial > Soil > Coastal area > Acid sulfate soil | place: Finland: Risofladan, Vaasa | collected... | reverse complement strand
ATCGCCGCTCTCTTTCTGCTCGTGGGGGAGCGCGTGCCGCGGGCGCTCCGTCTGCTGGTGAGGGGGGCGGTGCTGATTCTCCTCTCCGCACCGGCGGCGATGCTGCTGGTGGCGCTGCGCCCGCTCTCGGCCTCAGACGTGGTGCTGGCGGTCGGGGGGCTGTCCCTCGCCATCGCCCTCCTCGGCAGTCTGCTCACAGGCGGGCGGTCCGGTCACGTCGCGCCGGCGCTGCTTGCGGTGGCGCTGCTGGCCTACGATCTCGCGCGGGGGCAGCAGATGCTATACTGGTCGCCGTTCAGCTACTCGCCGGCGGCGGGAGCGCGGTTCTACGGGGTTGGGAACGAGTACGCGGGAGTGCTTCTGGGGGCGGCGATCATGGGCGGGGCCTCGATGCTGTGGCCGCGGGACCGGTCGGGCCGAGGAGAGCGGACGCTCGTCGCATTGGCGCTGCTGGCGCTGGCGGCGTTGGTGGGAGCGCCGCGCTTCGGCGCCAACTTGGGAATGTCGCTCGCCCTGGCCGTGGGCGCGGCCGTGTTCATCCTCTACCTGTGGCGAGAAGAGCCCGGCTGGCCGGAGGTCATCGGCGCGCTCCTGGCGGCGGGGGTCCTCGTGGCGGCGGCCGTCGTACTCGACTTCCTCCTGCGCGGCGCCGATGCCTCGCACATCGGTCGGTGGGTGGCGGCCGTGCGAACCGAGGGATGGGAGTCCGTCTCCGCGGTGCTCGCTCGAAAGCTGTCGATGAACTGGTGGCTGGTGCGAGTCTCGTCCTGGACCGACGCCGCTGCGGCCGCGCTCGGCGTGCTCGGCGTGGCCGTGGTGGCGAGACCACCGCGAGTGCTGGCCGTGGCGCGAGAGCGGACCTGGCTGGCGCCATCGCTGATCGCATGCTTTGCCGGCTGTGCCGCCGCCTTCGTGCTGAATGACTCGGGGATCGTGGCGGCGGCGCTGGCGCTGCTGTATGCCGCCGGATCGCTTGCTTACGTCAGCCTGGGGGACGTCGGGTTGGAGAGCTAGCTTCGGGCGGGCCGGGCACGAGTGTTCCTCGCCCCGCGGCGGGGGACTGACGGCCTTGCCGCACAAAGCGGGCGGCGTGCCTCCCGTCTCAGCCTTGCCCTGCCGGAGGCGGACCGATAGAATGAGGGGAGGCGAGGTGAAGCGATGGCGGAGTTGGGACTGAAGGAGGGGATGTATTGGGAAAAGATCGAGGGGGGTCGCGTACGCTGTCTTCTCTGCCCCCAGGGCTGTCGCATCGCTGAGGGTGAGTTTGGGCTGTGCCGGGTTCGGCAGAATGTCGGCGGCGTGCTGCGCACCCACAACTACAATCGCGTGTCGTCCGTGCACTGGGACCCGATCGAGAAGAAGCCGCTGTTCCACTTCCACCCGGGCGCCAGCATTCTCTCTATCGGCACGGTGGGCTGCAATCTGGCCTGTGCCTTCTGTCAGAACTGGTCGATCTCCCAGGGGACGTCGGGCACGCGCCGCCTGGCGACGGAGGAGGCGGTGCAGATGGCGGTGGGCGAACGGGGCAACATCGGCATCGCCTATACCTACAACGAGCCGTTCATCTGGTATGAGTACGTGCTGGAGACGGCGAGGCTGGTGAAGGAGGCGGGGCTGCACAACGTGCTCGTAACCAACGGCTACGTGAACGAGGAGCCGCTGCGGGAGCTGCTGCCGTATATCGACGCCATGAATGTGGACATCAAGTCGATGGGGGAGGAGTTCTATCGAGAGCTGTGCCGGGGGCGTCCGGAGCCACCTCGCCGCACCGTGGAGGTGGCGCACGAGGCGGGATGCCTGGTCGAAGTGACGAACCTGGTGATCCCGAACTGGAACGACGGCCAGGAGGAGATCAGGGCCTTGGTGGATTGGGTCGCCGGGATCAGCACGGACATCCCGCTGCACTTCTCGCGATACCATCCGGATCACAAGCTGACGGAGCCGCCGACGCCCGCGGAGACGCTGTTGGCGGCGAGGGAGATGGCGCTGGAGAAGCTCGACTATGTCTACATCGGCAACGTGTGGGGAGGCAACGGGGAGGATACGGTGTGCCCGAGCTGCGGCGAGACCGTGATCGCTCGGGCGGGCTTCGCCGTGTCCCGAGTGTCGGTGAAAGACGGAAAGTGCGAATATTGCGGGGCCGCGGTGCGCGTCGTCGGCACCTGAGGAATCGACGCAGAACGGAGGGAACGAGAACATGAGCGGAGAGGCGAAGGTTACGTCGTGGCGCGAGTTCCTCGAAAAGACGATCGAGCTAGGCCTGGGAGCGGCGCTTCTCACAAAGGAATCGGCCGGTAAGCTGGTAGACGAGCTCGTGAAGAGAGGAGACGTGAGCCGGGATGAGGGCAAGAAGCTCGTCTCCGACATGCTGGAGAAGGGGAAGGGCCAGAAGAAGAAGATGGAGGACTTCGTGATGGAGATTGTGGAGCGGGCGCTCGGCAAGGCCGACATCGCGCGACGATCTCAGATCGAGGAGCTGGAGAGAAGGATCGCCCAACTGGAAGACCGGCTCGGCCGGCAATAGCCAAGACAGGCCCTGGACCCACGAAGAGTCTAGAGCTGTTTCATACCCTCCATCTGAGGTTATGAAACAGCAGCACAAGCCGCCAGGCTCCGGCAGACGCATTTCATGCCAGCGTCTGTAGCGGACGGCCAGGCGAGTGAGGGTTATGAAAAGCGCTCTATGAACCTCGGCATCGGGCTTCGCAATCTGAGCCGCATCCGTGAGATCGTCTCGGTCCTGGTTTTCGACTACGGATTCGGGTACGTCTTCGACCAGCTCGGGCTCTCGCGGGACCTCCCCGTCGGCCGGCGGCGGCGGCCGGCGAGGGAGTACGCGGACGTGCCGGGGCCGCGCCGGCTCCGGCTTGCGCTGGCCGAGCTGGGGCCGACGTTCATCAAGCTGGGGCAGATCATGGGGGCGCGGGGCGATCTGCTCCCGGCCGCCTTCGTTTCCGAGCTGCGCCATCTCCAGGACGAAGGGCCTGTGGTGCCCTTCGCCGAGGTCCGCGGGGTCATCGAGCGGGAGCTGGGGCGGCCCATCGAGCAGGCCTTCGGGGAGGTCGAGCGCCGCCCGCTGTCTTCGGCCTCGCTGGGGCAGGTGCACGCGGCGACGCTGAAGGATGGGCGCGCGGTGACGGTCAAGGTGCTTCGTCCCGGGGTGCGCAAGGTCGTGGAGACCGACCTTCAGATTCTCTCTGACATCGCCGGGCTCTTGCAGCGTCAGGTGCAGGCCCTCAGGCGGCACAACCTTCCGAGTTTCGTGCGTCAGTTTGTGACCCAGATGGAAGACGAGATGTCGTACACCATCGAGGCCCACAACGCGGGACGGCTGAAGGAGAGCCTGGAGTCGGCCGGCATTAACGTCCGCATTCCCGAGGTGATCTGGGAGCTGACGAGTCGCGAGGTGCTGACGACGGAGCGCGTCGGCGGGTATCGCGCCGACCGCCTGGCGGCGGCGGCGCCGGCGGTGGATCGGACGGCCGCGGCGGAGGAGATCGGCCGCGCCGTCCTCCACCAGGTGTTCGTGGACGGGTTTTTCCACGGGGACCCGCATCATGGGAACATGCTCGTCGCCGACGATGGAGCCATCGTTCTGCTCGACTTCGGCATCGTGGGGTATCTGGACCCGGGCACGCGGCGGCTGCTGGGCGAGGCGATGCGCCGCGTGTACGAACAGGACGTCGAGGGGCTCCTCGCCACCATGTCCGAACTGGGGACCGTGGGCGCCGATACCGACCCGCAGTCCCTCCGCAACGAGCTGGCTCGGATCGTGAGCCGTTTCATGCTCCTGCCCAGGCGCGATTTCCCCATGGGCGAGGTGCTCATGCGGACCCTGCGGGCGCTCTGGGTGAACCACATCCGGGTGCCGCCGGAGCTTTCCCTCACGGCGAAGGCGCTCCTGATGGCGGAAGCGGTGGCGTCGGACCTCGATCCGGACTTCGATTTCAGGGATATCGCCGAGCCGGTGCTGCGAGAAGCGCGGGCGCGGGAGCTGATGCCGTCGGCCCTCGCCGATCGCACCATTCGCTCGCTCGAGGGGTGCGTGCGGCGGCTCAGCCGGCTGCCGGCACGCCTGGATCGCGTGCTTTCTCTGATCGAGCACGGTGGGCTTCGGGTAAGGATCGAGGATGTGGAGGTCGACAGCCGGTGGGGTCGCATGGGGCGCGTGCTGAACCGGGTGGGGCTGAGCCTGCTGACCATCGGTCTGTTGCTCACGGGAGCGCTCTTTCTCGTGGTTGGAGAGCATCCGACGCACGTCGGACTGGGGACCGCGAGCCTGATTGCGGCGGTCCTGACGGGTTTGATCGTCGTCATCCGCGCGCTGCGGCCGGGCCAGCTCTAGCGATGGTGATTCTGGCCTCGCAGTCGCCTCGGCGCCGGGAGCTGCTTCGGGCGGCCGGAATAGCGTTCCGCGTCGTGGTTCCCCATGTCGAGGAACGATGGATTACCGCCCCGAGAGGTCGATACGCAGACCTCGTCCGGCGGGCGGCCTTAGCGAAGGCGTCCGCGGTGGCGGGCCGAGAGCGGGGGCTGGTGCTCGCCGCCGATACCATCGTTGTCTGCGAGGGGGAGATCCTGGGGAAGCCGGCGGACGAAGCGGAGGCGCGGCGGATGCTGCGTAAACTGAGCGGCCGCCGGCATCGAGTGTACACCGGCGTGGCGCTGGTGAAGGGCTCCCGGCGGGTGGTCGGTTACGAGCGGACGGAGGTGGTCTTCCGGGAGCTGTCGAAGAAGCAGATAGACTGGTATGTCAGCACAGGAGAGCCCATGGACAAGGCCGGCTCCTATGCCATCCAAGGCACGGGCGCGGCCTTGATTCGCGCGGTAAGGGGCTGTTACACGAATGTGATCGGGCTTCCGCTGCCCACAGTGTTGGATATGCTCGCCGAGTTCCAGCGCCGGACGGGCGCAAGCCGTCCCCGGGGCGGTGGCCGGCGATGATATGGCGGCACATCTGGTCGCGCTACTCCCGCGACATGGGCATCGATCTGGGCACCGCCAACACGCTCGTGTACGTGCGGGGCCGGGGGATCGTGCTGAGCGAGCCCTCCGTCGTAGCCGTGGACAGGACGACGGGCAAGATCCTCGCGGTGGGGGCGCAGGCGAAGCGGATGCTGGGGCGCACGCCCGCCAATATCGAGGCCGTGCGGCCGCTGAAGGATGGGGTCATCGCCGACTTCGAGATCTCCGAGGCGATGCTGCGCTACTTCATCCATCGCGTCCACCGGCGCCGGACGCTGGTGCATCCGAGAGCGGTCGTCGGCATTCCGTCGGGGGTGACCGAGGTGGAGCGGCGGGCGGTGAGGGACGCCATCCTGCGCGCCGGAGCGCGAGAGGCGTTTCTCATCGAGGAGCCGATGGCGGCCGCCATCGGTGCCGGGCTGCCGGTGTGGGAGGCGGCGGGAAACATGGTCGTGGATATCGGTGGGGGCACCTCGGAGGTCGCCGTGATCGCGCTCAACGGGGTGGTGGCCGGCCGCTCGGTTCGGATCGCCGGGGATGAGATCGACGAGGCCATCATCACCTTCCTGCATCACGAGTACAACATGGCCATCGGCGTCGCCACGGCGGAGAACGTCAAGCTCGCCATCGGGTCGGCTTATCCATTCGAGGGAGATGGCGAAGTGGTGACCGTGGCGGCGGGGCGGGATCTGCTGACGGGCCTGCCGCGGTCGCTGGAGATCGGCGCGCCGGAGATCCGCGAGGCGATCGCAGAGCCGCTCGCCGGCATCGTGGAGGCGATACGGCTGACGTTGGAGGCGACGCCGGCGGAAATTTCGTCGGATATCATGGACCGCGGCATCATCGTGACCGGCGGCGGAGCGCTGCTGCGGGGCATAGATCTTCTCCTGAGGCAGGACACCTCAATGCCGGTGCGGCTGGCGGAGCATCCGCAGACGTGTGTGGTGGAGGGCGCGGGGCGAGCGCTGGAGGATCCGGATAGGTTTGCCGACGCCTTTATTCCTCTTTGAGGGAGTTACGCCGTGGTCGCGCGACTGCACAGCGAAAGAAGCCGAACCCTGCTCTTGCTCATCGGGCTGACGGCTCTGGTCATCGGGCTGGACGTGTGGCAGAGTGTGGCCCGGCGCCGGGGGGAGAGCACGTGGTTCGAGGGGAGTATCTGCGCCGTTTCTCGGCCGCTCCAGAAGACGCTCCTCAGCAGCGCCCAGTTCTTCGACAGAGAGTGGATGGCGATGGTGCACGCGCAGGATCTCATCGATCAGAACGCGGAGCTGGCGGCGAGGGCGGCGGCCCTCGAGAGCCTTCTGTCCGAGATGAAGGAGCGGCGCGCGGCGGCGGAGCGGGCGTCCGCCATCCGGTCGACCTATCCAGGGCGAGACGCAGGCCGGGTGCCGGCGCGCGTCATAGGGCTGGGCGAGAGTGGCTGGTCCAGCTACTTCACTCTCGACCGCGGCAAGGCGGAGGGCGTGCAGGTGAGGGATGTGGCGGTGTCGGCGGAGGGGGTGGTGGGGCAGGTCTACGGGATCGCGACGCACACGGCTCGGGTAATACCGATCACGGAGCCGTCGAGCGCGGTGGCGGTGCGGCTCCAGCGGTCGCGCGATACCGGCATCCTGAAGGGCCTGGGGGACTGGCGCTGTGAGGTCCGCTATCTCGACCCCGAGGCGGACGTGCGCGCCGGCGACCGGGTCATCACGTCAGGCCTCGGCGGCGTCTTCCCCACCATGTTGCGCGTCGGCACGGTTCTTTCAGTAAGAGCCGACACGTATACGCCCGGGAAGGTGGCGGAGATAGAGCCCGCGGCCGACCTCGCCAAATTAGAGGATGTCTTGCTGCTGGGAGACCGCTCGGCGGAGCAGGCGCCGCTCGCGCCTACTGCTTCTCGCCCATCGAAGTAACGATGGGCGAACGGCTTCCTCCGGTTCCCACCTGGGTTTCCGATGAGTTTCGCCCTTACTTCCTTGGGAGTAACTCATTACGGACCGATGATGATCACGTACCCGGTTTCCTCGCTCCCCGAGTCCCTGACGATGAACTCCCCGGGGGTCGGCCGTCCGCTCCGCCGCCACACTTCGTAGCCGACGCGAAGGTCGTCGGACTCCGGGAGCTCCGCCGCCTCGCCGACGGTCACCTTGGTCACCGGATCGCGCTCGAATCTGTCGGCCAGGTAGAGGGCGGCCTGCTTCCGCGAGCCGTACCTGTCCACGAGGGCGGGGTAGAAGACGGTGGCGCCGTCGTAGTGCTCCCGTGCGATCGCCTCCCAAAAGCCCCGGACGGCCCCTTCGGGCGTGGCCGCCGGCGGCGGCAGGGGCTCCGGGCGGAAGAGCAAGACGCCCGCCGCGATGAGGACGACGAGCACCACGCCCAGCGCGATCCAGCGGGCGGGGCCGGCCTTCTCGCGGCGCACCGCCCTCTCCGCGGCCTGCCTATCGCGAATCGCCTCCACCGCACCCTGAATATCCTGGCGGGAGCGTTTGTGCTCCGCCTCCCGCTCTCTCCGGGCCCGCCGTCGCGCCGCCTCGACGTCGGCCGGCGGCGTCTCCGCCGCATCTTCGGGCTCGGCCGCTTCCTTCTGCTGCTGCTCGAGCTGCCGTAGAGCCTCTGCGAGGTCATCTTGGGAATCGTCGTCGCCCAGGTCTATGCGTGCCATTGTCGGCCTTCGCGCCTTCTCAAGGGCCGAATTCTTCGCGCTGCGCTCGGGGTCCTGCCTTGCTTGACGCGCGGTCTCTGTGTTGTTAGACTCAAGTGAGGCGCCTGTGGTTCGATCGGCCCCCGTAGCTCAGGTGGATAGAGCAGGGCTCTCCTAAGGCCCGTGTCGCGCGTTCGAGTCGCGCCGGGGGCTCCATCTTCGAGCCGACGTGCCTGGCAGAGGTGTTGTTCCTCTCTCTGCCGAATCCTTCGCACGCCATGAAGATTATCGTCGGCCTCGGCAATCCCGGCTTCTCCTATCGCAGGACCCGCCACAACTTCGGTTTCATGGCTGTGCGGGCGCTGGCCGAGCGGCGCGGCATGCGCTTTCGGCGGGCGCGGCAGCGCTCCACCCAGGCGGAGGGGCGGATCGGCAAGGAAAAGGTCGTCCTCGTGCGCCCGATGACCTTCATGAACCTCAGCGGGGAGGCCGTCGCCGGGGTGGTGAAGTACTTCGACTGCGCCTTGGAGGACCTGCTCGTCGTGTGCGACGACGTGAGCCTGGATCTGGGACGGATGAGGCTCCGACGCTCGGGCAGCGCGGGGGGACACAAGGGCCTCACATCCATCATCCGACACCTGCACAGCCAGGACTTCGCCCGCCTCAGGCTCGGCGTGGGCGCGCCGCCGGAGGGGATGGACATGATGAGCTACGTGCTCGGCGTCTTCCGGCGTGGCGAGTGGCCGGTCGTGCACGAGGTGGTCGAGCGGGCGGCGCAGGCGGTCGAGACCTGGGTCTACCACGGCAGCGACGAGGCGATGAACCGGTTCAACTAGCGGGGCGCGGCGAACGTTGACAAGCCTCGACCCCTTCGGCCATAATGACATCTCGGCATGCGAGATACCCCTCGATAAGGAGATACGACCCTTGGACGAAAAGCAGCTCCTGATGATCCCCGGACCCACTGCGGTGCCGCAGTCCATCCTCCTCGCCGGCGCCAGCCCCATGATCAACCACCGAGGCCCGGAGTTCAAGGCCGCCCTGGACGAGTGTACGGAGGGGCTGAAGGGCGTGTTTCAGACCTCTCACGAGATGTATATCCTCACCGCCTCGGGCACGGGCGGCCTGGAGGCCGCTGTCGTCAATATGCTCTCGCCCGGCGACCACGTGCTGTCCGTGAGCATCGGCGTGTTCGGGGATCGCTTCGCCGCTATTGCCGAGACGTACGGCGCCGAGGTCGAGAAGATGGACTTCGAGATGGGCCTGGCGGCCGACCCGGAGATGGTCCGGAAGCGTCTCGCGGAGGACACGGGCAAGGAGATCAAGGTTGTTCTCGTCACGCAGAACGAAACCTCCACCGGCGTGACGAACGACATGGCGGCGATCGGCCCGATCGTGCGGGAGCACGGGGCGCTGCTGCTCGTGGACGGGATCAGCTCCTTGGTCGCCATGGACTGTCAGATGGATGCGTGGAAGATCGACCTGCTGGTTGCGGGCTCGCAGAAGGCGTTCATGATCCCCCCCGGGCTCTGCTTCGTCGGCGCCAACGATCGGGCCCTGGCGGCGATGAAAGCAGCGAAGACGCCGCGGTTCTACTTCGACCTTACCAAGGCCAAGCGCTACCTCGAGCAGGGGCAGACCCCGTGGACCCCGGCCGTCCCGCAGGTATTCCAGCTCCGAGCGGCGCTGAAGCTGCTGGCGAAAGAAGGGCTTCAGGCCTGCTTCGCGCGGCATGCGCGGTTGGCGACGGCGACTCGGGAGGGCGTCAAGGGTCTCGGCCTGAGGCTGCTGGCAGACGAGTCGTGCGCGAGCAATGCCGTTACCTCCGTGCGCAAGCCCGAGGGCGTCGCAGTGGCGGATCTCCGCAAGCACATGCTCCAGAAGTACGGCGTGGTCCTCGCCGGCGGCCAGGGAAGTCTGAAGGATGAGATCTTCCGGATCGGCCACCTCGGGTATGTCGGGGAGACCGACATCATCGCCACGCTCGGGCTGCTTGGGATGGGCCTGAAAGACCTGGGCCTCAAGGTCGACCCAACGGCCGGCGTGCGGGCCGCCGTGAGTTCACTGGGAGGCTGATGCGTGGGCGCGCAGCAGGCGAAGTGGCGGGTGCTGGTAAGCGACACGCTGTCTGAAGAGGGGCTTGCCGTCCTCCGCGGCAATCCCTCCGTGGAGCTCGTCGTCAAGACCGGGCTCGATCCCGAGGAGCTGAAGCGGGAGATCCGCGAGGCGGACGCGCTCCTCGTCCGCAGCGCCACCAAGGTGACGGCCGAGATCATCGAGGCGGCGCCGAAGCTGGCCGCTATCGGCCGCGCGGGCGTGGGCGTGGACAACATCGACGTGGAGGCCGCCACTCAGCGAGGCGTCGTCGTCTGCAACTCGCCCGAGGGCAATACGGTGGCGGCGGCCGAGCACACGCTCGCCCTGCTGCTGGCGGTCGCCCGCAACGTCCCGGCGGCGAGCGCCTCGGTGGCGGCGGGAGAGTGGAAGCGCAGCGCCTTCCTCGGTGTCGAGCTGCTGAACAAGACGCTGGGGATCATCGGGCTCGGCAAGATCGGCAGCGAGGTGGCGGTTCGGGCGGCCGCCTTCGGCATGAAGATCATCGGCCAGGACCCGTTCATCGCGGCCGACCGCGCGGAGCGTCTCGGCGTCGAGGTCGTCGACCTGCCGGAGCTGTTCCAGCGCTCCGACTTCATCACCGTACACGTCCCGCTGACTAAGGATACTCAGCACCTCATCGGGAAGGAGAGCCTGGCCAAGGTGAAGCCGGGCGTGCGGATCGTCAACTGCTCGCGGGGGGCGGTGGTGGACGAGGCGGCGCTGGCGGAGGCGATCGAAGATGGGCGTGTGGCGGGCGCGGGCCTCGATGTCTTCGAGAAGGAGCCGCCGAGCGATAGCCCGCTGCTCGGGCTGGACAGGGTCGTGCTGACGCCCCATCTGGGGGCGTCCACCGCCGAGGCGCAGGTGAAGGTGGCGGTGGATGTGGCGCAGCAGGTGCTCGACGTCCTCCAGGGCCGGCCGGCGCGGAGCGCCGTCAACGTGATCTCGGTCAGCGCCGAGGTGCTTCGTGCAATCGAGGCCTACCTGCCGCTGGCGGAGAAGATGGGCAGCCTCCAGGGGCAGCTCGCCGAGAAACCGCTCGGCTCCGTCGAGATGATCTACGCCGGCCAGCTCGCGGACGAGGACTCTCGGCTGCTGACGCGTGCCTTCCTGAAGGGGATGCTGTCGCCCATCGTCGACGAGCCGGTGAACCTCGTGAACGCCCTGGTGGTGGCGCAGGCCAGGGGGCTGCGGGTATCCGAGTCCCGCAGCCGGGAGCCGGAGGATTACGTGAGCCTCATCACCTCGCGCGTCACGTGCAATGGGGCGGAGCGGAGCATCGCGGGGACCCTCTTCGGCCGACGCGAGCCGCGCATCGTGCGTATCAACGAGTACCGGGTGGACTTCACTCCGTTCGGGCACATGCTCGTCTCCATGCACATGGACCGGCCGGGGATGATCGGCCGGGTGGGGACGATCCTCGGCGAGCATCACATCAACATCGCCGCCATGCACGTGGGACGGACGCAGCCGGGCCCCGGCGGGCGCTCGGTGATGGTGCTCGCCCTCGACGGCCCCGTTCCGTCGGACGTCCTCGGAGAGCTGCACCAGCTCGATGGGATAGAGACGGCACAGGTCGTGGAGCTGTGAGCAGGGCTGAATGAGGATCCTCGTCACCAACGATGACGGCATCCACGCGGCCGGACTGACGGCACTCTGCTCCGCACTCCGCCATCTCGGCGAGGTGGTCGTCATCGCCCCGGAAATGCCCCGCAGCGCCTGCGGGCATGCCATCACCCTCCACAAGCCGCTGCGACTGACCTCCGTCGAAATGCCCGATGGGGGGAGGGGCTACGCCAGCAACGGGACTCCGGCGGATTGCGTCGCCCTGGGTGTGAGCGATCACGTGGGCGGCGTGCCGGATCTCGTCGTCTCCGGGATCAACCGTGGGCCCAATCTCGGGATCGACATGACGTACTCGGGCACCGTGGCGGCGGCGATGGAGGCGGCGATCTGTGGCCTTCCGAGCTTCGCCATCAGCGTTGCTTCGTACCAGAAGGCGGAGTTCGGCCCGGCGGCCGAGTTCGCCCGCTACTTGGCGACGGCAGTCCAAGAGCATGGACTGGGCGAGGGGGCGTTTCTCAACGTGAACGTTCCCGCCGTCGCGCGAGAGCACATCGAAGGTGTGAGCATCACGCGCCAGGGCCGGCTGAGGTACAGCAATCGGATCGAGCGGCGGACCGACCCGCGGGGAGGGCTGTACTACTGGCTGACGGGCGAGAGAGTGGATCGGTCCAGCCACCCGGGCGGCGATGCCGACGCCATCTCTCACAATCGCATCTCCGTCACGCCGGTCCGCCTCGATCTCACACACGAAGATCTCCTCGATGAGATGTCCGGCTGGAAGTTGGATTGGCCGGGGTAACCTCATCCGCGGCGGGGCGCGCCGTCGGCCTCTGCCCTCGCGCAGTCGGCAACGGGCCCTTGGCAGACATGACACTGGAAGACTTCATCCCTGCGTACGCCCGGATCGGGTCGGACGAACTCGCAGAGCGCGGCGCCGCTCTGCGGGAACTCATGCGGTTCTGCCGGCTCTGCCCCCGCCGATGTGCCGTCGATCGCCCGGCCGGCGAGGTGGGCGCCTGCCGCACCGGAGTGGCGCCCATCGTGTCGAGCCATGGACCGCACTTCGGGGAGGAGGCGCCCCTGGTCGGCCGCCGCGGCTCCGGCACGATTTTCCTCACGAATTGCAACCTGGGCTGCATCTTCTGCCAGAACTACGACATCTCACACCTCGGGCAGGGGCGCGAAGTCACCGTGGATCACCTCGCCCGGATGATGGTCGAGCTGCAGGAACGCGGCTGCCACAACATCAACTGGGTGACGCCGACCCACCAGGCGCCGATGCTCGTAGATGCGACCCGGCTGGCGTTGGAGCGGGGGCTGCACGTCCCCATCGTGTACAACTGCGGCGGATATGAGTCCGTCGAAGCGCTCCGGCTGCTGGATGGCATCGTGGATATCTACATGCCGGACGCCAAGTACGGAGACAACGAGGTCGGGAAGCGGCTGTCGGAGGTGGCGGATTACTGGGACCGCTGCCGCGAGGCGCTGGCGGAAATGCACCGCCAGGTGGGGGATCTGCGGGTGGATGACAGCGGGATCGCCGCGCGCGGATTGCTCGTGCGGCATCTGGTGCTGCCCGAGGACATGGCGAGAACGGGGGTCGTCATGCAATACCTCGTTTCCCTCAGCCGCCATACGTATGTCAACGTGATGGCCCAGTACCATCCGCAGCACAGGGCTGGCGAGGTGTCCGCCATCGCGCGGCCGCTCGCCCGCGAGGAGTTCCGCCAGGCCGTGCGGGAGGCGCTCGACGCCGGGCTCCACCGACTCGACGAGCGGCGGTTGGCGTCGTGACCCGGTCGGGCGCGGCCGCTCCCGTCCCGACGCGCCGAGAGGTGCGCCTCTATCTGCTCCTCGTGCTCTGGCTCGAAGCGGGATTTGCCCTCGCTCTGAAGCTCTTCGCCCATCTTGCATGGACGACGGCGCTGTGGCAGGCCGTGGTTTGCGTCGTTGCCAGCGGCCCTCTGCTCGTCGCTGTGATTGCGGTTCTGAGCGCTCCCAAGAAGCTGGCGCGGCTATCCCGTCGCGCCTACATTGCCACCTGGCCGTTCATGAGCCTGGCCCAGTACGGCTTGCCGTGGCTCGGCTGGTCGGCGCTCGTCTGGTGGCTGAATGGGGGAGAGGTTTCGCGGTTGGGCGCCCTCCACTCAGGGGCCGCCATAGCCATATTCTCCTATGTCAACGGCTTCGCCGCGATGCTCCGCTTGCGCCCCCGGCCGGGGGATGTCGAGGTGACTCGCGCGGACGTGCATGTTGACCGGCTGCCGCCCGCCTTCGATGGATACCGGATCCTACACATCTCCGACATTCACGGCGGCTCGCCCCTGTATCGCGCATCCGTCCGGGAGAGACTCGCCGCTGCGGAGAGGATGGCGGTTGATTTGGTCGTCTTCACGGGGGATCTGGCCTCTCAGACTGAGGCGATTGAGGAGGCCGCTTCGGCGCTGGGGGAGCTGGAGGCCAGCGACGGCCTTGTCGCGGTCCTGGGAAACCACGACTATTGGATGGGCGAGGAGATGGTGTCGGAGGCGCTTGCGGCCGTCGGCGCCCGGGTGCTCCGCAACGCGCACATGGCGGTGGAGCGCGGGGGCGAAAGGCTGTACCTGGTCGGCGTCGAGGACTGCTGCTATGTCGGCCGGGACGATCTCCCCGGCGCGCTCCGCGGCATTCCGGAGGGCGCTCCGGTCGTAGTCGCGACCCATTCCCCCGACATCGTCCTCAAGCCGCTCGCCGCGCGCGCCTCCTTGATCCTGTCCGGCCACACCCATGGCGGGCAGGTGATCTTCCCCTGGATCGGGCCGCTCTACGTCCCCACCAAGCTCGGGCGACGGCGCATGTCGGGGCTTCTGTCTGTCGGCGGGACCGTGCTATATGTCAACCGCGGCCTGGGCGAGATCTTCCCGCCCATGAGGCTGAACTGCCCCCCCGAGATCGCCCTCCTCACGTTGCGCTCGAAGCCCAGCTCGAAGCCCGACTCTGTTTGACACCGCATCGGCCAGCTCCTATACTCACAGACGGAGAGATGGCCGAGTTGGTCGATGGCGCACGACTCGAAATCGTGTAGGCGCGTGAGCGTCTCGTGGGTTCGAATCCCACTCTCTCCGCTGACGCCAGGCAAGAAGATCCTGAGCCTTCGGCGCTTTCCCGTTGCCATTGTCAGCCGGGAATGAGTAGTTCATCTCGACGGAGCCGTCCGCGACGACTACACTGTCTACGATACAGCGCAGGAAGGTCTTCGTCTTCTGCCGATCCGATCGGAGGAGGAGTTCGCGGAGGTCGCGCGTGAGCCGTATGACCTGTGGCTCGCTGATCTTGCGGCTCTGCCCACTCAACGCGCGGGTTTCAACCTCCTGAATGGCCGAGCGTAGCGCGTTTCGCTGTTGGGTCATCTCCTTGATCGGCTGGGCCAGATGCTTCAGCTCGAGCTCGCCGGATGCCAGGGCGCTCTGGAGACGGCCAAGCTTCTCCTCGACCTGCTGGCACTCTTTGTGCAGCCTTAAGCGCTCGGCACGAAGAGCTGGAGCTTCCTGGGCAAGACGCTCGCTGGTAAGACGAGTCAGCTCTCGAACGTTCTCCTCCGTGAGCACGCGGTCACGCACCACTGAGAGGACCAGATCCTCGAGGAGCGGCTTCTCCAACAACGGTGCAGGGCAGATGTCCTTGCCCTTGCCTCGGTAGGTCGTACATGCGTAGTACTGCTTAGTGCCTTTCCGACCCGTGCTGAAGCCGCAGTAGTGAGCCTTGCAGCGGTCACAACTGACCAGTCCCGTGAGCAGGTAGTCGCTCGCAAGCGCCCGCGGGTGCATGGCCGGGTCAGTCCGCCGCTGCCCCAGCTTATCCTGGACCGCCGCGAACAGCTCGACAGAGACCAGCGGCTCGTGGGCGCCTTCGACGACGACCCACTCCTCTCTGGGTTTGTACTTGCGCCCCGCAGTCTTGTTGTCCTCGCGGTTCCAGATTCGCCGACCCAGGTAGGCCTCGTTCCGAAGCATGCTATGCAGTGTCGTCTTCGACCAGAGACGACCACGTGCAGAGCGCAGACCGCGCGAGTTCAATTCCTGAGCGATAGCGAAGAGCCCCATGCGCATGTCGGGCAGCGTTGGGATAAGCTTGCATGTATTCCGGGATGGGCCCGGAACCGGTGTTGCGGGCCGAAGCAGATGTGTGCCATGGGCGGAATGGCCGCCGCCGTCGGGATGCCCGCGATACCCGAGGAAGCCGCCAGAGCGGGGACAGAGCGGTTCCAGCGGGAAGTGACCGGCACCCCTGGTTCCGAGTCCCGCCGGACCGACTGCTAGGGCGGACTAGGCCGCAGCTCACCTATACCTCCATGTTAAGAATACCTCGGGGTTGACAAGAGTGTGACTTGTGGTATGATATATGTAACTTGCAGTCAACGGCTACATACAGTCACTCGCCATGCGACGTAGAGTCTGTCACAGAGGAAAACGCGGAGAGGCGCCCTGCACCTGCGAGATGGGCAACCTCTATCGCTTCTGTGAGCCCATAGTGCTGCTGGCGCTCTCGCGGTTGGGCGCGGCCCACGGGTACCAGGTCGCTCAGGAGACCAGTCCTCTAAGCGTGACCCACGCCGGTATGGACAGCGCTGCTGTGTATCGGACGCTGCGCCGACTTGAGGCCGCAGGCTGCGTCATCTCGCGGTGGGACACCAGCGGGGGCGGCCCGGCCCGACGAGTGTATACACTCACGCCGCTGGGTTATCGGCATCTCGCTGAGTGGATGCAGGTCATGGATGGCATTGTTGCCTCCATGGCCGGCCTACTGCGGGAGGGCCGGAGGACCCTCAAGTCCCGCTCTCTTCCGGCCTTCAGAGATACACAATGAAGGGAACACGACCAGTGGCAACTGACGAGAGACTTAGCCTGGCCCAGCACTTGCCTCAGGGTGTGCGGTGTCTCGGCGTGCTCAGTGGCAAAGGAGGAGTTGGCAAGTCGCTGGTGGCCGGCCTACTCGCAGTCGCGTTTGCGCGCAGAGGCCACAGCGTGGGCATCCTCGACGCAGATATTACCGGACCCAGCATCCCACGCATGTTTGGAGTGCATCGCGCCACCGCCGCCGATAGAAGCCGACTCGCTCCTGCGAAGACGTGCGGGCTGGGCATTCGTATCATGTCCCTGAATCTGCTGATGGAGAAAGAGGATGACCCGGTAGTGTGGCGCGGTCCTCTGATTGCCAAGACGGTCGAGCAATTCCTGACCGACAATGTGACGACAATGTCTTCTTCCTTCTCATCGCCAAATGTCTCGTGATCGCGCGGGACCTCGGCGTCAACGTGGGAGACTTGGTGCTCAAGAAGGCAGGAGCCCCATGAGCGAAAAGCTTAGCAGCATAGTCTACGGCCCCGTGCCCTCTTGGCGGCTGGGGAGATCGCTGGGTGTGGACATGGTCTCCCAGCCGGAGAAGACCTGCAGCTTCGACTGCGCCTACTGCCAGCTCGGCCGCACTCGCCACCACACCGCGGAGCGGCGCGAGTTCGTCTCTGTCTCCCGGCTGGTCGCGGAGCTGGAAGCCCTTCCGCAGCTCGATCTCGACTACGTCACCTTCTCCGGCACTGCCGAGCCTACCCTCGCCGCGAACTTGGGCGAGGCCATCGCGGCGGTCAAGCGTCATCTCTCTCCACCGGTGGCCGTGCTCACCAACTCCTCTCTCATGCCCGACCCCGAAGTGCGCCGCGACCTCGCCGAGGCCGACCAAGTGGTCGCCAAGCTAGATGCGCCCACCGAAGAGATGCTTCGTGTCATAAACCTGCCCGTCCGGGGAATCACACTGGAGAAAATCCTCGCCGCGCTGCACTCATTTCGCGCAGAATACCAAGGGCGTCTTGCCCTTCAGATCATGTTCTATCAGGCCAACCGGGATCAGGCAGAGGCGCTGGCCGCGCTGGCGCGAGAGCTTGACCCCTATGAGATCGAGGTCAATACCCCTCTGCGTCCTTGTGCCGTGAAGCCCCTGACCCCGCAGGCCCTCACTGAAATCAAGGAAGCCTTCTCGGGTTTGCCCGCGGTCTCCGCCTACGAGGCCTCACTTCCCACCGTGCAGCCGCTCGATATGACAGAGACGCTCCAGCGGAGGCCGGTGCTGTGACTTCTCATACCAAGCACTCATCTCGCCCTACGGGGCGCAGAATCTGGAAACAGCTGGTAAGGAGGTGATTCAAATGCCAGCAGGAGATGGGACCGGCCCGATGGGAATGGGGCCGATGACAGGAAGGGCCGCCGGCTATTGCGCCGGCTACCCGGTGCCCGGATTCATGAACCCCTATGGGGGACGCTGGTCCGGGGGTGGCTACCCCGCCTACGGTGTCCCCTACGCGGCCGCAATGCCGGGCGCTTACCCATATCAGGCGCCGTTCTTCGGCCGCGGACGCGGCATGGCCTGGGGCCGTGGCCGCGCCTGGGGGATGGGCATGGCCTGGGGTCGCGGCTTCGGCCGCGGACTCGGCATGGGTTGGGGCCGGGGCTTCGGTCGCGGTCGCGGCCGGGGTTGGGCGTGGTAACGCTTCAACCCAGAACAGTGCAACCCACGCGTAACAAAAGCAAAACGAAAAAGGAGGACGAAAATGCCACGTGGTGATGGAACTGGACCCGGAGGAATGGGCCCGATGACGGGAAGGGCGGCCGGCTACTGCGCCGGCTACCCGGTGCCGGGATTCATGAATCCCTATGGCGGTCGCGGCATGGGCATGGGCTGGGGCCGCGGCGGCGGCCGGGGTATGGGCATGGCCTGGCGTCGCGGCTGGGGCGGCGGTGGAGGCTGGGGCTATGCAGCGCCTTATGCTGCGCCCGGAGCCTACGCGGCCCCCTATGGCGCTTCCGCAGCACCCTATGCTCCTTACGCCGCGCCCTATGGCGCGCAGGGCCCCTGGGGCGCTCCCTCCCCTGAGCAGGAGCTGGAGATGCTCCAGAGCCAGGCTGACTGGCTGAAGGAGCAGATGGATGCCATTAGCGAGCGCATCCAGGAGCTTGAGCAGAAGAAGGAAGAGTAGCTGGTGCACACGCACGTCTGCTCACGCACTGTACTGTGGAGCGGAGCGGCAGATGGCAGCAAGGCCAACCTCGCCTGCCACTGGCCGTTCCGCTCCAGGGCGGGCCCGCAGCCTGAGAGGCAGGATGGCGATCGAGCATAGGCCGAGCGCGGAGATTCGCCAATTCCTGATACTCTACCTCCTGGAGCGGGCATCCGAGCATCCGTTTCCTCCCTCGGCTCTGGGCCCGGAGGTCAGACGCAGCAGTGAGGGTGACTTGCAGCCTGCCGAGGAGGATGTGCGCGCTGCCCAGATCGCCTGTTGGGAGCGCGGCTGGCTGAATTGCGAAGATCCGTTCTCCAATCGCCCGGCCGGCCTTACTGCTGAGGGCGAGGCCGAGCTCACCCGTCTCCGAGACGCCTCGAGGGGTAGGTCCTCCGGCTCGGATGATAGGGAGGAAGCCGCGGAACTGCTCATCTCACGACTGCCGCCTCCGGACGGAGAGGAAGTGCTCGACGTCGGCACTGGAGGCGGCTTCCTGGCCTGCAAGCTAGCCGCGGCCGGCTTCCGCGTGCTGGCCATCGATGCCGATCGCGAGGCCATCGCAAGCGCCCGCTGCGAAGCCGCGCCCAGTAACTCCCGGGTCCGCTTCCGGGCCGCCGACATTCGCGAGCTGGCCCGGGAAGGAAACGGCTTCTCGCGGATCGTCGCCAGCTATCTTCTGCACGAGTGCGATGACCCCGCCGCCGTCCTGCAGGCCATCTGCAGTTGTCTCGGCCACAGCGCATTCCTGGGCTGTATGGACCTGGCGCCCAATTCCACAGCCTATCTGGAGCGGGCCGGCCGCACGCCTTTCCATCCATTCCGGGCACTGGCCGAGGAGGACTGGCGACACCTGGCTCCTCAGCTTGGGCTCAACCACGTTGACTGGCTTACGGTCGGTCACGTTTCGGTAGTGACGGCTCGAAGAACCGACGAGGGGGCCGCGGCTGGCCGCGAATAGACCACAAGAGGAGAGATCCCAATGAAGGTAGCAGTCACCAGCACCGGCGCTGACCTGGACGCGCGGATGGACCCACGCTTTGGAAGGGCCCAATACCTGCTCATCGTAGATACCGACAGCCTCGAATTCGAAGCCATCGAGAATCCCAACATAGCCGCGGGCGCGGGGGCGGGCATCCAGACTTCACAGATGATCGCCAACAAAGGCGCCCAGGCAGTGCTCACCGGCAACTGCGGGCCCAACGCCTACCAAACTCTGGCCGCCGCCGGCGTACAGGTGTATGTTGGCCTCAGCGGCACTGTCCGGGAGGCCGTGGAGGCATTCAAGCGAGGAGAAGTCCAGGCTGTAGGCGGGCCGTCTGTGCCCGGCCACTTCGGCGTCGGCATGGGGGGCGGGATGGGCATGGGCGGTGGCATGGGCCGCGGTATGGGTGGAGGCAGAGGTATGGGCATGGGTCGCGGCATGGGCGCTGGCTTCTCCGGCCCCATCCCAGGGCCGACCCCGCCCGCGGGTCGGGAGGAAGAACTGGCGCAGTTGAAGGAGGGGGCGGAAGCGCTGAAGCAGCAGCTCGATCAGATCGCCCAACGTATCCAGGAGCTGGAGCAGGAGTAGCCTTGCGCTATGCCACTCCCCTCAACCGTTTGCATCGCACTTACCAGGAGGTGAACTGCTATGCCCCGAGGAGATGGAACTGGCCCGACAGGACAGGGCCCCGGAACCGGGCGTGGGCTGGGCCGAGGCAGGGGGCGCGGCTCGGGGCCTCTGACGGCCTCGTGAGAACGCGGGCAGGAGGACCGCGGCTACCTCCGGCGAAGGCGTTCGACGCCCCGGGCGCCGCTGGGCAGTTTCCTTCGCGGCTAGGTCGGTGCTCCCCGGCAGCGAGTGCAGTGCCGCTAGTAGCTCTCCAGTATCTTCCAGACGCTGTCCCGGATGATGTTCGGGAACTTGGTGCGCGCACTCGCCTTCTCCGGCTCCTCGAAGTCCTTCTCCGGGTCGGACATATGCCACAGC
>Ga0307377_10002796_pt1 | contig 20263 bp, 21 predicted proteins | sample TR3MG_FD_202535 | JGI IMG/M metagenome (GOLD analysis project Ga0307377, IMG submission 202535) | Soil microbial communities from Risofladan, Vaasa, Finland - TR-3 | ecosystem: Environmental > Terrestrial > Soil > Coastal area > Acid sulfate soil | place: Finland: Risofladan, Vaasa | collected... | reverse complement strand
CGATACGGCGGTGATGCAGCGCATGCCAGTGTTTGCGCCGCTTGAGCCAGGCAATGTCGGCGTGCCAGTGATGCACGGCGTGGTGGGTGATGGTGTAAGCCAGATAGCCCGTCAGCACGCCAAGCGACAGCCCGCAGGCGCGCCACAGATCCGTCGCCAGCAGCGCGGGAAGGAACACCAGTGCCGCGATCAGCGCCGCGCTCAGGATGGTCGGGGTGAAGATGATCGCCCTGGGCCGCCGGTGGTGTTCCTCATGCCAGCGGCGAAAAGGCTGCACTTTGTGCAGCACGAAACGGTGCAGCGCGTATTCGATGGCAGGCCAGCTCACCAGGCCCGCCATCGCGAATGACATGATCGCAACCCGCTGCCCGCGCGGGCCATACACCAGCAGGAATGCTGCCAACGCCGCCACCATGATGCAATAGAGCGTCAGGTCAGCGCGGTACGCCGCCTTGCTGTGTTCCAGTGTGAAGATTTGCATACATCTCCTCTTGAGTCTGTCAGTGCCGGCATTTCCCCAATCGCCGGTATTGCCCCATGATCATCAATTCTTCCAAAACAGGATTTTCGGATTTTTTCTGGATGTAGCCTGGGTTTCGCCGCTGGGAACACCGACGACGATCGGCGCGATCGCGGAATACTCGTCAGGGATGCCGAGTTCCGCTTTCACCTTGTGGATATTCAGGGCTGCAACGGCAGATCCTATGACACAACTGCCCAGCCCGATGGCGCTCGCAACGAGCATCAGATTTTCCGCCGCCAGCCAGCAGTCGGCGGCTACGAACTGGCTGGACGACTTGGCGCAGATGATGATCAGCGTATCGGCGCCATGGAAGATATTGAAATCCGGCCGGGTGAAATGATCGAACGAGTGGCTGACCCCGTGAGAATTGCGGTGGCGCACCTCTTCGACGAAGATCGGCTTGGCCTGATCGGACAAGCGCTGCAACAGCGCATGGTCCTGCACGACGACGAATGCCCATGGTTCTTCGTGCATGGCTGTCGGAGCCCGCACGGCGGCTTCCAGTAATGTATTGATGGTGTCGCGGTCAAGTTCATCGGGCGCATAAGACCTCACCGAATGGCGCGCAAGTATGGCCTCGAATACGTTCTTTTTAAGCGGTTTCCTGATGGCAGCCAGAGTCATGATTTATAATTTCATGAAGCACAAAAATTCACACTAACTCAATATATCTCGGGGTGTAATCAGTACCAATACGTATGCGTTTTATGTGTTTTTCATGGTATGCGATGCGCTTCAAACGCATCGGCGATGCGGGCAAGTTCCAGCAGATTGGTTGCGCCGGTCTTGTGCATGACATGGGTGCGGTGGATTTCGACGGTCCGGTAGCTGATGCCGAGGCGCTGCCCGATTTCCTTGTTGGTATGCCCAGCAACGGCCAGCTTCATGACTTCGTGTTCGCGTTCGGTCAGCGCTGCCAGCCGCAGGGCAATGGACTGAATTTCCTCACCCTGCGTAAGCGCCTTTTGCACGCAGTCCAGCAATACCGTCCGGTCCACCGGTTTGGTAAGAAAATCGATCGCACCTGTCTTGATGGTGCGCACCGTCACCGGGATGGTGCCCTTCCCGGAAAGGAAGATCACCGGCAATGGCACTTTTCGTCTCAGCAACTCTTGCTGCAACGCCGGCCCGTCCATGCCGGGCATGTCCACGTCGAGAATGATGCATCCCAGTGTGGCGGGCGTGCAGACATCGAGAAATTCCGCTGCAGTCTGAAATACTGCAGCGGTATAGCCGGCGGCTTCCAGCAGCATGGATAGCGCATCCCGCACTGCCTCGTCATCATCTATGACAAATACCACGTTAGCGTCGCTCATATTGCAAAGGGCAGGGTAAAGTGGAAAATGGCACCGTGACCTTGTTGCGGCTCTAACCAGAGCTGGCCGCCATTCATCTCGATCAGCGAACGACTGACGGCAAGCCCCATGCCCATACCCTTGCTCTTGGTGGTAAAGAAGGGTTCGAACAGATGCTGCAAATCCACTTTATCGATGCCCGGTCCGTTGTCCTGTATCGTCACCTGGGCAAAGCCCTTATTTTTGGCCGAACTCAAGGTCACGGTGAGGGAAGGCGACGGCACGCCGGCTTGCTGCATGGCCTCGATGCCGTTGTGGAGCAGATTGAGCAGCACCTTGTGCACGTGCATGCGGTTGCCCCACACCTGCGGAAGACCCGCTTCCAGATGGAGCATGTAATGGAACTTCAACTCATGTTCCGACCTTGCCGTATCCAGGACGCCAAGGATTTCCTGATTGAGGTCAAATGCTTCGACGGGGAATTCCTTGATGCTCAGGAATTCGAGCAATTCGCGGATGGATTTCCCGGCGCGTTGGGCCTGCTGCTCGCTTGCCATGACGGCTTTGCGGATCTTGACGAGGTCGGGCTTTTCGGTTTGCAGCAGCATGCGCGCGGCTCCGCTGTATGAGGAGATGGCCAGCAGCGGCTGGTTCAATTCATGCGCGATGGCCGCGGCGGTCTGAGCGGCGACTTGAAGGTTGAGCAGATTATTCATTTCATTGCGGTACTCCAGAAGCCTTCTTTCCAGTTGTTTGCGTTCGGTGATGTCCAGTATCGTTGACCGGCTCATCACGTAATGACCGCCGGGACCATAAATGGCTGTCGCACTTGCCAGTCCGGTAAATGTCGTGCCATCCTTGCGCACCATTTCCAGTTCCAGGTCTTGGATAAATCCCCGCTTAATGAATAGAGGGTAACTTTTCCAGAAATTTTCCATGCTGGCCGGTGTTAATATATCCGCCGCCGTTGTTTTCCCGATCACTTCGTCCCTCGTATAACCAAGCCAGGCAAGTTCGGTATCGTTGATCTGGCGGATGATGCCGTCCTTGTCCAGCGAGTGGTAGCCGCAGGGGGAGTGATTGTAAAGGTCTGCGATTTCCTCGGAAGATTTTCTCAGCGCATCCTCGGCCAGCTTGCGCCTGGAGATGTCCACCACGACAGCCAGCCCGCCTATAACATGTCCTTCGGCATCGCTCAGCCGTGAGGCGCTGATGCTGACCCATACGGCCATGCCGTTCTTGCGGATGTAGCGTTTCTCGAATGAGAGCGGCTGGCCGTCCTGCATCATCTGCTTGTAGACACTGATGCTGTTCTGCATGTCTTCGGGATGAGTGAGATCCTGCCATTGCTTGTCCAGCAGTTCTTTGCGCGTATAACCGCTGATATCGCAGAAACGGTCGTTTACGAACGTAATGTGGCCGGCCAGGTCTGTCCGCACAATGCCGACGACGACCTGATCGACGATGGCTCGGAGTCTCTCCTCGCTTTCACGCAGGAGCAGCTCGTTTTGCTTGCGCTCGGTGATATCGGTAAGGATGATGCGAACGTGCAAAGCACCGTCCGCCATTTCCTTTCGCAGACAGTCCAACTGGGCGTCAAAGCTGCTGCCGTCACTTCGCTGCATGGCCAGTTCACAGCTCTCCTTATTGCCGTGCCGCAAAACATTTATAAACAACCGTTGCCAGCGGTCGCTGCCGCCGGAGGCGACGTAGGCGGAAAAACGGCGCTGAACAAGCCGCTGCCGTTCCTCTCCGAGCAGCGCTGCGCAGGTAAGGTTGATTTCGGCGATCATGCCGGTATCGGTGAGCGTGAGATAGCCGACCGGAGCAAGTTCATAAAGATCAACATAGCGATCGCGCGATTCTTCCAGCGTGAGTTGCATCCGCCGCAACTCTTCGTTCTGCATTTCCAGTTCGATCTGGTGTACCTGGAGTTCGTGCAGCATCACCTCTGCAGACAGGGCAAGAGCTTCCGGCGGCTGCGCGCCGGCAAGTCTGGCCTCGGCTTCGGCCCGCAACGTGGAATTTTCATCAGGTCTTTTGCTCATGCCGTACCCTCTATCATCCGGCAGGATGATTTGTGCACTTTCCCTGCCCCAGGCTTGCGTTCCAGCTTATGCATACTACTCCATCCGGAATGATGGTACTTGGGAACAAATCCCCGCAAGCTGATGTCTCTGTTTAATCGGTGGCCGTGTCCGTAGCAACAAATTTTAGTTGATTCATGAGATTGAATTTTATCGGATAGTCAAACCCGCCGAAAACGGATTGGTGTTGATAAGTGCGCGCACGTATAGTTTTCACTGTAATGCTAACGTAACTTGGCCCGTACATAATAAAGTTGTTATGACCCTCTTCTTTTCGGCCTTTTTCAAGGAGCATGGAATGAAACAAACACCAAATGCAAGGAGAGCGAAATGAACCCGCCTGGCAAGAATAATTCCGCAAGTGAAATTCATTCGCCGTTCCGCACCGAATGGCAAGAGCCTCCAGCGCTGACTCTGGATGAACGCGGCATGATCTGTGATTGCAGCAAGGCCGGGGAAAGGCTCTTTGGCTATCCCAGACGGGAGATGGTCTGGCAGCATGTATCCAAGTTGTTGCCGGAACTATCGGAAATCCAGCTGGTAAAGAATGGGCAATTCAACCCGCAGCTCGGTTTTCTTTGCCATTGCGGACACCATTTCCGGACAAGAAACCGGCTGGGCGGCGTCTTTCTGAGTGAACTGCATTTCGTTCTTCTGAATGATGCAGACAAACATTCTATAAGGATGATAGTGCAGCCTCATGAGGGAACAAGATCATAACCACATCCTATGTGGCCATACTGTTTGGGCAGTTGAGAGGCATTTTTCAGAATCGGAATTGAAGGAGGCGATCGTGTCTCGCACATTTGCACGGCTCGCACGGTTGATCAGGGACTATCGCTATTACCGCAGGCAAGGCTTGAATTCCAAGGCAGCCTGGCATTTTGCCGGCATGACACTGCCATAAATCGGCAGAATTTATTCCCATAAACTTGCCGCCTATTCTCCAAGGTGGGGAGATTGATGCGATGCCCAACAGCCATAAAGCCATCAAATTTAACTGATCACGGGAAACATGACCATTCGGTAATGGAGGGAAAACGACATGGCTGGCAATGGGATATCAACCGGGATCGCGAGCGACACACATCAATTGATGCAGGACATCAGGGACGGATTGCTGCGTCTCAAACAATCGCCAACTGATCCTGCCCTGGCCAACAGCATTCCCGGTACCGCACGCGCCATTATAAACATGGCCGATCTTGATAAGTATAAGCATGCCGTTACATTCTTGTCCGCCCTTGAAGAGGTGCTCAGCAGGGTGCGCAATGGCGAATTGCAACCAAAAACGGATCTGATCGCGCTGTTGCTGATCTGTTGCGACCATGCTTCCAGAATATCAAGTGAACTTGCCCAAAGAGACGATATCTATCTTGGGGACTTGAAAAGGAGTCACGGGCTGGTTCGCCAGTTGCACACCTATCAGCGTAACAGGTTTGAACACACTGCCGCTGCCTGAAGAAATCTGTCACAAATTTGCGGGAGGAAATGTCATGAGGCCGAAAACTTGGCCGACCAGCGGAAACCGATCTTGTTCTCATGACAATATTGCACGTCATTATATCGGAAGCGGCAGGACAATTCCGGACAGGGAGTGCACAAGAAACCTGAACACGGTTGTCTGAATCGATTTGCATAGGTTTGAAGCATGAAACAAATAGAGTATTTGCATCAGAGGGCCAGTAAATGAAATTCCGCTCTTATGTAGTTGGGGCGCTGATGTGTAGCGTATTTGTTGCATACTTCGCTTATGCGGACGGATACCGGGTCGCGCGTATTGTTTCGCCCAAGCCTGATGCGACCGTGCACAATAACAGCGGCAACCTCGTCGTCACGGTTGCAACCTCGCCGCCGCTGCATGCCGGTGACCGTATTACTCTTTTGCTGGACGGCAGGACTGTGTCGAGCGGATATGGGCAGCGCTTCCAGTTGCAGGGCATCAATCGCGGCAGCCATACGCTGCGTGTGCACGTGAACGCGCCAGACGGCAAGGTTCTCGCCGTTTCAGCACCGGTCACATTCCACATGTGGCAAGCATCGCGTCTTTTCCGAAATCGCGCGAACTGAATTGCGCTGAAGGGGGCATACGGACTGGCATCGAGAGTCAGGCAAGCTTCGGAAAGCAATGCCAATCAACATGGCGATAAGATTCCTCGGTCAAACACAACCGTGTAAGCTGTTTGTTCTGATTAAAATGAAATAACAGGAAATGCGAAAGCAGACTTGACGTAAAAACTGCGCTGACTTGCGGTTTGACATGGGGATTCAGGTTTTCGCACTGACCAGATCATGCATTTGGCGCTTCGACCGGCGAGCGTACGTTGATCGGCCAGTTCTATCGGGGTTATAGTATGAGCCCCGCCGGAAGTATCATTAAGCATCATTGGCCTGATCCGGACATTTTTCGACAGTTTGGTCGGGGGCGCGGTGTTCGCATGGCTACACAAGGTCATTGCGGGATGGAGCCGGGATATAAATTGAATGAACCAACTCATTGGAGAACATAGTCATGACCTACAAGACCATCCTCGTTCACATTGACGCCGGAAAACAGTGCGCTTCACGCATCGGGATCGCAATCCGACTTGCACAGCAATTCGATGCGTCTCTGATCGGGCTGAACGCGCTGTCCAGAATCGATCTTCCGGGGTACGTGCTGGAGGGGGTAGGCGGCTTATCGATCGAGGAATTCCGCAAACGCTATGTCGACGAGCAGGTAAAAAATGGAAAAACAACCTTCAGCAAGGCGCTTGCCGCTTCCGGATTTGCCAAGTCGGAGTGGCGCACGTCCGATCTGGATGCCGTGGATGCCGTCACGATGCACGGGCGTTATGCCGATCTGATCGTTATTGGTCAGCCCTGGGCGGCGGATAATTCGGCAGTCAACAACAGCTTTGCCAATCAAGTCATGCTCGAAGCCGGCCGTCCGGTACTGATGATTCCTCACTCCGGCAATTTTTCAACCATAGGCAAGCGCATCATTGTCGGCTGGAATGCAAGCCGCGAAGCAACGCGCGCGGTTACCGATGCAATTCCATTCCTGCAGCAGGCTGAAGTGGTTCAGGTCATGGTAATCAATCCAAAAGCCGGCGAACACGGCGCGATGCCCGGCAATGACATCGCGCTGTTCCTTGCACGGCACGGGGTTGAGGTCGAGGTGCACGTGGACAAAGCGAGTGAAATCGACATCGGCAACGAGATGCTGTCGCGCGCCTCGGATTTTGGTGCGGATATGATCGTGATGGGCGGATACGGACATTCAAGGTTCAGGGAAAGCCTGATGGGTGGCGCCACCCGCACGCTGATCGATTCGATGACCGTGCCGGTGCTGTTGTCGCATTAAGGAGCGTGTCATTTTCGCGTGCATGAAAAGCAAGAATAGGCAGAAATGAACGCCATTAAGTTATCCTGGAAAGACAGTATCTACCTGCAACGTGAGCAACTGGCGCTTTTGTTGCGCGAACCGATCGTTCGATTGGCCGAAAAATGCGCACCGGTGTGGGGTGATCGCGAACAGCTGAATGCAGTTCTGCTTGGCGGCTTCGCCACTATCCCGCACTGTACTTATCTGTATTGCGTGGGTACGGACGGAGTCCAGATCTGCGACAACATAGAGCGTGACGGGCGTCTGCCCGAACACTTCGGGCGCGACCGCTCACAGCGACCCTACATGAAGGAGGCGGTTCCGAGCTGGGGTTTTTTGTTGTCGGACGCTTATATCAGCCTGATGTATAGCAGGCCGTCGCTTACCGCCCTGCAGGTTGTAGGCAAGGATGCACAAGTATTGGGATATCTTGGTGCCGATTTTGACCTGCGCAATCTGCCGGTGACCGCGGAGCTCTACGAAGAACCGGCCGCGTGGCGGCAGGTGAAGGGCGATCCGTCGATTCGGAACGCAGTCATGTATCAATGCCGTGCCGAAAGCCAGATGGACAGGCATCTGGAGCAGACGCTGTCGATACTGGAGGAACTGCTGACCAATCGCGGCGTGTTCCAGTGCTCGATCCATTTTTCGAGCAGTCAGGCGACGATTTGGACAGTGGATGATCCGTACCGCTATCGCATGCTGGATGATGAGGCGCTGAGCGATCCGGATATCTGTCTTGTTTTTCCGCCCCAATCTTACCCGCCCGATGCGGTAATCCCCGCGCAAGACATAGCCCGTATACTGGCAACACTGCGCGAAATGCGCATGACCGACGAGAACATCTATTTGCGCGTGTCTTCCATCAATCTCTTCAACGGCATGATCAGCCTTACTTTCTCATGCGACGGTACCCACTATATGAGTTACGAGGAATTTCTTGGCAACAGCACGCAATCCTGGTTTTGACGTGCTGCGGACTCCGCAGCGCTGAAATTTTCTGACGGTATATGCGCGCCCCGCCGCAACAGTTCCTCTCATTCATTGTCATTCTGGAGTTGTCTTGTTCAAGTTCATAGGCTTCATTGCAGGTTATTATTTTTTCGGATTTTTCGGTGCGCTGTTCGGGCTGTTCGCGGGATCATTCATTGACCGCATGCTGGCGTATGGCCCGGGCGGGATAAACCCGTTGCAAAACGCGCTGCGCCAGGCGGTGTTCCTCGAGACGGTGTTCATCTCGATGGGCAAGCTGGCCAAGGCCGACGGGCATGTCTCTCAGGACGAGATCGACCATGTCGAGCAGTTCATGCAAAAACTGGGCATGACCGAGACTCATCGACTGCAGGCAATCGCGTTGTTCAAGCAGGGTGCCGATCCTGGTTTCGATATCGGCCCGGCCTACCAGAAATTCATGGCCGTTTGCGGGCACACCCGGCACCTGAAACAGGTGTTGCTGGTCTACCTGATCGTGATGGCGCTGGCCGACGGACATATGCACCCGGCGGAGGAGGCGTTGCTTTCCGGCATCGCCGGCCGGCTAGGTTATGACCATGCCGAGTTCAGGCAGCTGCTGGACATGGTGCAGAATCAATCCCATTTTGCCGCCGGGCAGACCGGCTCGGCTTCGGCACTGGATAATGCATACAAGGCGTTGGGCGTAACCAAGGATAGTAGCGATGTGGAGATCAAACGCGCTTACCGCAAGCTGATGAGCCAATACCATCCGGACAAGCTGATCGGGCAGGGCTTGCCGGAAGACATGATTGCGATGGCGACCGAGCAGGCAAAGGAGATCCAGTTGGCCCACGACCTGATCAAGCAGCACAGAAATATTTGATGAAAATATTTCTGGTTCGCCACGGCGAGAGTGAAGGAAACGTCATTCACGAGATCAACGATAACCCCCGGCGCATGGTCAACCTGACCGCGAAGGGCAGGGCGCAGGCCGAGGCCGCTGCGGAAGGTTTTCGGACGGTGCATTTCACCCATGCCTATGCTTCCGAGTTTCCGCGCGCCCGGCAAACGGCGGCTATTCTGCTGCGCAATCATCCGCTTGATTTGCACATTGATGCCCGCCTTAACGAGCGACGTTCCGGCATGGATGGATTGCCGGTGGTGGTGTTCAGCGAGCTGGTGCGAGACGATCCGTTGCGCACCAAACCTGAACGGGGGGAGACCTTTCTGGAGCAGATGGAACGGCTGCGCAGCTTTCTAGATGAAATTTCCGCGCGCCATCCTGATGGAACGGCCCTGGCTGTGTCGCACGAGAACCCGATTGTTGCAGCGCTGGCTTTGCTTGCGGATGACCCGGAGCAGGTGGTACGAGAAAGTGTGGCCAATTGCGGATGGGTGGAACTGGAATGGCCTTGTCTGCAGCCGGTTCCTGTCATCCGGCAATCAAGTTAATTCAGCCCGCGGTTCGGGCGCAAAGCGCACACCGGTTTTTGACGGCAAAAAAAAGACACCCTGCGGTGTCTTTTTTCAGATGCCGGACTGTCGTTACTCGATCTTGGCTTTGCTGCGCAGATCGGCAACATAGTCCTTGATGGACTGTTGCTGCAAACGCTGCGTGAGTTGCGGTTTGAGTTCCTCGAATGTGGGCACTTTCAGCGCGCGCACGTCATCGAGCTTGATGATGTGCCAGCCGAATTGTGTTTGCACCGGTACCTTGGTGTATTGGCCCTTCTTCAGGCCGACCAGCGCCTTGGCAAAAGACGGCACGAAGTTGCTGGGCACCGCCCATTCAAGCTCGCCACCGTTTGCAGCAGAACCGGCATCCTTGGATTTCTCTTTTGCGATTTTGGCGAAATTACCTTTTTTGCCGAGTTGCGCGATGATGGCCTTGGCTTCGGCTTCGGTATTGACCAGGATGTGGCTGGCCTTGTACTGCTTGGTGCCGATATGGGCTTTAAGCTTGTCATATTCCTGCTGCAGCTGTTGATCGGTGATCGGGTGTTTCTTCGCGTAGTCCTGCACGAATGCGCTGGCCAGCACGGATTCTTTCGCCAGTTCGAGCTGTTGTGCGACTTCGGGATCCTTGTTGATTCCGGCTTTATCTGCAGCCTGAGCCAGCACTTCCAGATTGATCATGTCGTCAAGCACTGCTTTTTGCAGTGCCGGAGTATCAGGTTGACCTTGTGCAGTTGCGATCTTGACTCGCATATCGACTCGCGCCTGCGGAATGGCAACACCATTCACCGTGGCGGCTGGTTTGTCATCGGCAAATGCCGGGTTCACCAGCAGTGCGCTTAATATTGCCAGTGCTGCGTATGTTCCAGTTTTAAACATGCTGAGTCCTTTTCAAAAAAAGTATAAATTGACAGTTAAATCTCGTCGGGCGTATACGCTTGTATGGTGAGCGCGTGTATTTCGCGCTTCATCAACTCTCCCAGTGCGGAATATATCATACGGTGACGCGCAACCGTATTTTTGCCGGAAAACCGCGATGAGACGATGCGCAGCACATAATGTCCGCCCCCGTCGCGTGCGCCGGCATGTCCGGCGTGCTTGTGGCTTTCGTCAATGATCTCGATCTGCACCGGTTCAAGCGAGGCAAGACGGGAACGCATTTGCGTTTCGCGGCCATCATGAGTGGAAGGTGTCATTGGGGGAAAGTCTTCCTGAATGGCTGGACACGAACCTGTGCGTATACTCCCGCCGCCACGTACGGGTCGGTGTTAGCCCACCCCTGCGCGGCAGCCAGCGAGGAAAATTCGGCCACGATCAGGCTGCCGCTGTATCCCGCGGCGCCCGGCTCCACGGCATCCACCGCAGGGAAAGGTCCGGCCAGCAACAGGCGGCCCTGGCTTTGCAGTTCCTGCAGGCGCGCGACATGCGCGGGCCTTGCCGTGATGCGCTTGTCCAGACTGTTCGGCACGTCATTTCCGATGATTGCGTACCACATTTATCGATTCTCCATCAGTTGTTTTCCTTTTTTTCATCGATATATTTTGACAGCCAGGCGCCTTGCGCCAGGATGAATACCAGCATCAACCCGGTAAAGCCGAACAGCTTGAAGTTCACCCAGCTGTCCGTTGAAAAATTATAAGCCACATACAGATTGATAAAGCCGAGTGCCGCAAAGAACACGCTCCAAACCAGATTGAGGCGATTCCAGACATGCACGGGCAGCGCAATTTTTTCATGGAGCAATGTGCGCATCAGATTCTTGTGGAAAAATAGATTCGAAAACATCAGGATGACCGAAAAAATCCAGTAAAGCGCGGTAGGTTTCAGCTTGATGTAACTTTCATTGTGCAGCATCAGGGTTGCGCCGCCGAACACACTGACGATGCCAAAGGTCACCCATAGCATCATGTCGACCTTGCCATGCCGGTATTTGGTCCAGATGATCTGGACGACAGTAGCGGCAATTGCCACCGCGGTGGCGACAAATATCCCCTGGAACTTGAAAGCGACAAAGAACAGAAGGACGGGAAATAGATCGAATAACAGTTTCATTGTGGCAACCGGGACGGGTTAGTTTGTTTCCAGCACGAGCGAAGCGGAATTGATGCAATAGCGCAATCCGGTGGGTTTCGGACCATCGGGGAATATATGCCCAAGGTGTGCGCCGCATTGTGTGCAGCATACCTCAACACGTTTCATGCCGTGGCTGGTATCGGTTTTTGACACAACATTTTCGGGCTTGTAGGGTTGCCAAAAGCTCGGCCATCCGCTTCCCGATTCGAATTTTGTTGCGGAATCAAACAAGGCGCTGTTGCAGCATGCACAACGGTAAGTTCCCGCATCATGGCAATCCCAATATGTGCCCGTGAACGGCGGTTCCGTGCCGCATTGGCGGCACACCCGGTACTGCTCGGGCGTGAGTTCTTTGCGCCATTCGGCATCGGATTTTTCGACTGGTTTATCCATAAATTGTTTACAGCACTTCTCCGGCGTAATCCGCCAGCCTTGAACGTTCGCCACGCATCAGTGTAACGTGCCCGCCGTGTGGCCAGCCTTTGAAACGGTCCACCACGTAGGTCAGGCCGGAACTGCCTTCGGTGAGATAGGGAGTATCGATCTGGGCGATATTACCCATGCATACCACCTTGGTACCGGGGCCCGCGCGGGTGACCAGCGTCTTCATTTGTTTGGGCGTCAGGTTTTGCGCCTCGTCTATGATTACATATTTATTGAGAAAGGTGCGGCCGCGCATGAAATTGAGCGACTTGACCTTGACACGGGAGCGGATCAAATCGCGCGTGGCGGCGCGGCCCCAGTCACCGCCTTCCTCGTCGGATTTGTTCAGCACATCGAGATTGTCCTCCAGCGCGCCCATCCATGGCGTCATTTTTTCTTCCTCGGTGCCGGGCAGGAAGCCAATGTCTTCGCCGACCGGAACCGTGACGCGGGTGATGATTATCTCTGAATAAAGCTTGGCTTCCAGCGTCTGCAGCAGGCCGGCGGCGAGGGTCAGCAGGGTTTTTCCTGTTCCAGCCTGACCCAGAAGGGTGACAAAATCAATTTCCGGGTTCATCAGCAGATTGAGCACGAAATTCTGTTCACGATTACGCGCGGTGATCCCCCACACATTGTTCTTGCTGTGAGTGTAATCGGTCAGGGTGCACAGTTGGGCGGTCAGTTCGTTCTGCTCCAGCACGATGGCATAGAAAGGTGTTGCCCCGTTTTCCAGATAGACAAACTGGTTGACAAAAAATGCCGCGCACAGCGGGCCGTATATCTGGTAATAGGTGCGGCCGTCTTTCTGCCACGACTTCATGTCCTTGCTGTGCCGGTCCCAGAAGTCTTCCGGCAGCGGCAGCACGCCGGTATAAAGCAGGTCGCTGTCTTCCAGCACCTTGTCGTTAAAATAGTCCTGCGCTTCCAGCCCCAACGCGCGCGCCTTGATGCGCATGTTGATGTCCTTGCTGACCAGGATCACCGGGCGCTCGGGTTGCTCCTTCTGCAATCCGATGACGACGCCGAGAATCGCATTGTCCGCTTTGCCCAGTTCCAGATTCTGCGGCAATTCGTATTTGACGAAGCTGGTTTGCAGATACAGGCGGCCGGTGCAGTTCTTGTGCACCGGAGATTCGAGTGCGATGCCTTCCTCTATCTTGTGCGGCGCATCGCTGACAATCTGGTCCAGAAAGCGGCTCGCCTGGCGCGCATTCCTGGCGACTTCGGTCATGCCCTTTTTCTTGTTGTCGAGTTCCTCAAGCACGAACATCGGCAGGCATATGTCATGTTCTTCAAAGCGGTACAGGCTGGTCGGATCATGCAACAATACATTGGTGTCTAGCACGAACAGCTTGATATCGGTAGCCTTTGCCGCTTTGGCCATTTTGTTGCGTGGGGATGAGGACATTAGTTTCCTTTTAGTTAAGGGTTGTAACGAAATCCAGCACTTCCTCTGCGTGCCCGTCAGCCCTCAGGCCGCGCCATTCGCGACGCAGTATGCCATCTTTGTCGAATACAAAGGTGCTGCGTTCGATGCCGCGAACCTGTTTGCCATACATGTTCTTTTGCTTGATCACGCCGAACAGGTTGCATGCGCTTTCCTCGGCATCGCACAGCAACTCGAACGGCAGCGTGAACTTCGCCTTGAAATTCTCATGGGACTTGAGGCTGTCGCGTGAAATACCCACCACCTCGCAATTTGCCTTCCTGAATTTTGCGTACAGATCGCGGAACTGCTGCGCCTCGGTGGAGCAGCCCGGCGTGTTGTCCTTGGGATAAAAGTAAATCACCAGGTGTTTGCCGCGTTTGCCTGACAGGGTGAAGGTCTGATTGCCCGTGGACGGGAGGGTAAAATCTGCAATAGTATTTTCTGACATGTGTGAACCTGCAAAATAGGGTGACATTCTTGTCAAAAAACGCGCCAAAGGCAAGCTTCATCGTATCCTCGTCAAACTGTCGCGGTTGTGCTACGGTTGTTGCCCTTTTAACGTGGTTGCAAGTATGGGCCGGTTGAGCTTGATGACAGATGCAGATTACATGCAGCACGCGCTGGAACTGGCGCGCCAGGCCGAGGCGGCCGGCGAAGTGCCGGTGGGAGCGGTGGTGGTGAAGGACGGGGTGATCATCGGGCGCGGCTACAACGCACCGATCTCGCGCCACGATCCATCCGCCCATGCCGAGATGATGGCATTGCGCGAAGCCGCGCAGCATACCGGGAATTACCGGCTGGTCGGCTGCGAGTTGTTTGTCACGCTGGAACCCTGCCTGATGTGCGCGGGTGCGATCATGCATGCGCGCATCGCGCGGCTGGTGTACGGGGCAAGCGATCCCAAAACCGGCGCATGCGGCAGTGTGGTGGATGCGTTTGCCGAACCGCGTTTGAATCATCATGCCGGAGTCGTGGCGGGCGTGCTGGCGGAAGAGTGCGGTTCGATGCTCAGCAATTTTTTCGCCCGGCGCCGCGCGCAACAGAAGGTTACGTGAAAATTATTGTCCAGATTTCCACCCAGCAGCTTGAATTGCTGGATGACGCGGGCAAGACGCTGCGCCGCTATGCGATATCCAGTTCCGGAAAAGGCGTGGGGGAGATGCGCGGCAGCTTTCGAACACCGCGCGGCAAGCACATTATACGGGCCAAGATCGGTGCCGGGCAGCCGGTCAATACCGTGTTCGTGGGCCGCCGTCCCACCGGTGAGGTGTATACGCCCGAGCTTGGCGCGCAGTTTCCGGAGCGCGACTGGATGCTGACGCGTATCCTGTGGCTGTCGGGTTGTGAAGCGGGCTTCAACCGCCTGGGTGAATGCGATACCATGCGCCGCTATATTTACATCCACGGCACGCCGGATTCGGTGCCGCTGGGTAAACCCGATTCACACGGCTGCATCCGAATGCGCAACGCAGATCTGGTTGAACTGTTCGATCTGGCACCGGCAGGAACCGTAGTCGAAATCATCGGGTAATTTTCGGGGGGAGAGCAAGCATGAGTAATCCTTTTACCGTCAGTCTGGTGTGCTGGCATGACGGCGAGCCGTTGCTGAAATCAGTCCGCGAGGCGGTATTCATCCGTGAACAGGGCGTTCCCGCAGAGCTGGAATGGGATGGGCTGGATGAAAGCGCCCGTCATGCGCTGGCGCTGAGCCATCAGGGTGACGCGATCGGTTGCGGGCGGATTTTTGCCGATGGACACATCGGGCGTATAGCGGTGTTGCCGCAGTGGCGAAAACAGAAAGTCGGCACGGCAATCATGGAAGCACTGCTCGATTACGCCAATTCGCACGACTACAAGCAGGTGGATGTGGATGCGCAGACTCACGCCGTGCCGTTCTACCGCAGCTTCGGATTCACCGAACGGGGCAAGGAGTTCATGGATGCCGGATTGCCGCACATCAAGATGACTCTGAAGCTTTAGCAGGCTCGCCGAACTTCATTATTGCCTGGTCGGTTCGTGCGTAATATGGCCAGATGCCGGTACTCTTCGACTCGATTCATCCCTTGAACTTGGCAAAAGCCGCCGCCATTGCACCGCTTGGCGCCGGCTGACGCACTTCCTGTTTTTTATGCTGCGTCATTCGTTTCGCGTCGTTAGCACGATCGCGCGGCGCCGCGGCTCTGCCACTTTCGGCCGTGCTGTCGGTCAGCCGCATGGTGAGCGCGATGCGTTTGCGCTTCTCGTCCACTTCCAGCACCTTGACCTTCACCACCTGTCCGGCCTTGACTACCGTGTGCGGGTCCTTGACGAAGGTGTTGGAGAGCGCCGAGATATGCACCAGCCCGTCCTGGTGCACGCCGATGTCCACAAAGGCGCCGAACGCCGCGACGTTGGTTACCACGCCTTCGAGGATCATGTCCGGCTTCAGGTCTTTCAGTTGCTCCACGCCTTCCCTGAAAGTGGCTGTGGTGAATTCCGGACGCGGGTCACGCCCCGGCTTCTCCAGTTCGCTCAGGATGTCGCTGATGGTCGGCACGCCGAATTGTTCGTCGGCATACTTGCCCGGGTTGAGCGATTTGAGCAGCTTGCTGTCGCCGATCACTTCCTTGATGTTCTTGTTGATGTCGGCGAGTATTTTTCTCACCAACGGGTAGGATTCCGGATGCACCGCCGAGGCGTCGAGCGGATTGTCGCCGCCCATGACGCGCAGGAAGCCGGCCGCCTGCTCGAAGGTCTTGTCCCCGAGGCGCGGCACATCCTTCAGGTTGGCGCGCGCGGCAAACATGCCGTGCGTGTCGCGGTAGGAGACGATGCTTTGCGCCACGCTGGCGGAGAGGCCGGACACCCGCGCCAGCAGCGGCGCCGAGGCGGTGTTGACGTCCACCCCAACTGCATTCACGCAATCCTCGACCACCGCATCCAGCGAGCGCGCCAGCTGGAATTGTCCGACATCGTGCTGGTACTGGCCGACGCCGATGGACTTGGGATCGATCTTCACCAGCTCGGCCAGCGGGTCCTGCAGGCGGCGGGCGATGGACACCGCGCCGCGCAGCGACACGTCCATGTCGGGCAACTCGCGCGAGGCGAACTCGGAGGCGGAATACACCGATGCGCCGGCTTCCGACACCACGATCTTGGTGAGCTTCAGTTCCGGGCGCATGGCGATCAGTTCCTGTGCAAGCTTGTCGGTCTCGCGCGAGCCCGTGCCATTGCCGATGGAGATCAGCGCCACCCGGTGCTTTTCGGCGAGCTTGGCCAAGAGGTGCAGCGAACCGTCCCAGTCGTTCTTCGGCTGGTGCGGGTAGATGACGGCGGTGTCCACCACCTTGCCGGTGGCATCCACCACGGCGACCTTCACCCCGGTGCGCATGCCGGGATCGAGGCCCATCGTGGCGCGCGGCCCGGCCGGTGCGGCGAGCAGCAGGTCCTTCAGGTTGCGCGCGAATACCCTGATCGCCTCGGTCTCGGCGCGCTCGCGCAGCGCGCCCATCAGCTCGCTCTCCAGGTGCAGGAAACTCTTCACGCGCCAGGTCCAGCGCGCCGTATCCCCCAGCCAACGATCGGCGGGGCGGCCGCGGTTGACGATGCCGAAGCGCTGCGCGATACGCGCCTCGCAGTAGTTGTGGGGTGCGTCCCATTTCGGTTTTTCCGCCTCGCTGTCGAGCCGCAGGGTGATGCTGAGCATCTCCTCGCGGCGGCCGCGGAACAGCGCCAGCGCGCGGTGCGACGGGATCGTGCCGATCGCTTCGTCATAGGCGAAATAATCGGTGTACTTTGCCGCCGCCTCTTCCTTCCCCTCGATCACTTTGGACTCGACCACGCCGTGCGCCTGCAGATATTCGCGCAGATCCTGCAGCAGTTCCGCGTCCTCGGCGAATCGATCCATCAGGATATAGCGCGCGCCTTCCAGTGCCGCCTTGGTATCGGGCACGCCGGGATTGTCTCCCTGTTCCGAGGTGAAGGCGGGCTTGAGGTATTTGCCGGCTTCCTCCTCGGGGTTGAGCATCGGGTCGGCCAGCAGCGCATCGGCCAGCTGCAACAGCCCGGCTTCCAGCGCGATCTGCGACTTGGTGCGGCGTTTGGGTTTGTAAGGCAGGTACAGGTCTTCCAGCCGGGTCTTGTCTTCGGCCATGCCGATGGCGCTCAGCAGTTCCGGAGTCATCTTGCCCTGCTCGTTGATAGAGGTGATGATCGCGGTGCGCCGCTCCTCCAGTTCGCGCAGGTAGCGCAGGCGCTCTTCAAGCAGACGCAGTTGCACATCATCCAGTCCCCCCGTCGCTTCCTTGCGGTAGCGGGATATGAACGGGACAGTCGCACCCCCGTCGAGCAGGGCAATGGCGGCTGAGACCTGGGCTGGTTTGGCGGAAATTTCGGTGCAAAGACGTAGTTCGATGGATGGCAACATGAGAGTCGAATTGATTGGAAATAGTTGAGCCGTTGGCCGATAAGGTTTACCAATTTTCCCGTTTGTGTATGGTGCCTTCACGGCAGAAAATTTGGCAATGCGAATGTGCGGCAGTTGTGTCAGTCCCTGTTCATGGGAGCAAGATTGTGAATGCCAGATCTGAATCGATAGCCTGGCTGAAAGCGGCAATCAAGCTTCGGGCAGCGGATAGGGCAGCGGAATGAATTTCAAAGGCTCGCCCCGCAATGACAGCCAGTGTACGGTTTGCGTTTCACGGCTGGAAATCTGCACCGTTGCCAATACGTCATGCCCCCCGTTTGGCGCGCGGGCTGCGTTGACGATCATGCCGCTGGCCTGGCCTTCCATGTCGGGGCAGAACAATTCATCGCCTGCCTGGGGAGTGTTGCTGCCATCGATATGTGCAAGATACATGCGGCGCTTCAGTTTGCCGAGATATTGCATGCGCGCAACAATTTCCTGCCCCGGATAGCAGCCCTTGTTGAAATTCACGCCGCCGAGAAGTTCGAGGTTCACCATCTGGGCAACGAACTGCTCCTGGGTTTGCGGCAGTATCACCGGTATGCCTGAACGAATATTGAGCCAGTCCCAGCATGCGCTGCCGACCGGTTGTGCGCGTTGGCCGAGCACCGTCCATAGCGCGGCAGCGTGGACCATGGTGGTGTTGATCTGGAAGCGCGTTTCGCCGATTCTGATCACATTGCCCGGTGTGGTGTCTTTGGCGCCGAGCGGCAGCTTTGGCAGTTCGCCGAATCGAGCGTGCAAAATCTCCTGCGCATCCGTGCCGGACAGTCCCAGCGAAATGATTTCATCGCCGGCATCGGTGATTTTGACTTTAGCGCGCAGCACGTACATGCCGAGCTTCTTGCGTATCGGTTCGCACAGCGCGCGCGGCAACTGCAACAGATAGCCGCCGCCGTCGTGCCAGATGAGCATGGTCGCCAGAATCCGTCCCTTGGCGTTGTTGAAGCTGCTGATCTGGGCGCGGGTGGTGCTGACTTCGCGGATATCGTTGCTCAACAGATTTTGCAGGAAGGACAGGGCGTCATCGCCGGACACACGCAGCGTCCCAAACTGGCTCAAAACGCAGCTTATCGTGCCCTGCCCGGTTGCTTTCAATTCGGCGGCGCTGTCGCCAAAATCTTGTACGATGCCGGCGGCCAAGGTTGCGCCGCGTCGGGTGAGGAAATCTTGCCAGTCCGGATTCATGGTGATTTTTGTTTGTAGTGGGGTGTTGAAAATTTTCGCTTACAGTGTTGTTCAATGTCCGCGCGATGTCAACCATGGCCATGACGCGGTGGCGCTATTCCGCTAAACTTGCTGCCATGAGAATCCTGCCGGTATTCATGATGGTTGTACTGCTTTCTGCCTGCCATGGCGGCTTGTGGAACGATCCCTATCCGGCTTCGGAGCAGGGCAAGTCGATTTTTTACTCAGCGTTCACCGAACGACCGAAACATCTCGATCCGGCCCAGGCTTACAGCGAAAACGAGTATGTTTTTCTGGCGCAGATTTATGCTCCGCCGCTGCAGTACCATTACCTGAAACGTCCTTACCAGCTGGTGCCGCTGGCGGCCAGCGCGATGCCGACGGTGCGTTATCTGGACAGACAGCACCGGCCGCTGCCGGACAATGCACCCGCGAACAAGATCGCTTTCAGTGTTTACGAAATACATATCAAGCCCGGCATGCGCTATCAGCCCCACCCGGCCTTTGCACGCGATGCGCAGGGCAAACTGGAGTACGACCATCTCACACCGGATGATCTGCGTGGTATTTACGCCCCGGGTGATTTTCCGCACAGCGGGACACGCACCGTCACGGCTGCGGATTATGCCTACCAGATCAAACGGCTTGCCGATCCGCAATTGCAAGTGCCGATTTTCGGGGTGATGAGCGAGCATATCGTCGGCCTGAAAGCATATGCCGTTACACTCCAGCAGGCGTTGAAGCAGCATCCCGACGCATTTCTCGACCTGAACAAGTATCCGCTGAAGGGCGTGCAGGTTGTTGACGACCACACCTATCGTATCGAGGTATACGGGAAATACCCCCAATTCGACTACTGGCTGGCGATGCCTTTTTTCGCGCCGATGCCCCCCGAGGCCGAGCGGTTTTATGCGCAAAAGGGCATGCGCGAACGCAACCTGACCCTGGACTGGTGGCCGGTGGGCAGCGGGCCGTATTACCTGTCGGAGAACAATCCCAACCAGCGCATGGTGATGACACGCAAT
>Ga0307377_10002795_pt1 | contig 20265 bp, 21 predicted proteins | sample TR3MG_FD_202535 | JGI IMG/M metagenome (GOLD analysis project Ga0307377, IMG submission 202535) | Soil microbial communities from Risofladan, Vaasa, Finland - TR-3 | ecosystem: Environmental > Terrestrial > Soil > Coastal area > Acid sulfate soil | place: Finland: Risofladan, Vaasa | collected... | reverse complement strand
CGTTCATTTTCGGCCATCGCAACAAAATCCATATCGTCAACCTGGAAAAGACCCTGGTCATGTACCAGGAGGCGATGAAGTACGTGAAGAAGCTGTCCTCGAACAAGGGCACCATCCTGTTCGTGGGCACCAAGCGCCAGGCGCGCGAAATCATCAAGGAAGAGGCGATACGCTGCGGCGCGCCTTACGTCGACCATCGCTGGTTGGGCGGGATGTTGACCAATTTCAAGACCGTCAAGCAATCGATCAAACGCCTGAAGGAGATGGAGACGATGCTCGCCGACGGCAGCCTGGAAAAGTTGCCGAAGAAGGAAGCCTTGGGTATTCAGCGAGAGCTGGTCAAGTTCGAGCGCAGCCTGGGCGGCATCAAGGAACTTACCGGCGTGCCAGATGCTCTGTTCATTATCGATGTCGGCTATCAGAAGGGCGCGGTAGTCGAGGCCAACAAACTGGGCATCCCGATCATCGGGGTGGTCGACACCAACCATTCGCCCGAAGGCATCGCCCACGTAATTCCGGGCAACGACGATTCCAGCCGTGCCATCCGCCTGTATGCGCGCGGTGTGGCCGACGCGATTATCGAGGGGCGGGACATGGCGGTACAGGAAATCGTCGGTGTTGCCGGCGCGGACGAGTTCGTGGAATTGGAAGCCCAGGAAGAATCGGCTGGATAGGCCTGGCGAAAGCAACGTGCAAAAGGGGCGCATGCCCCTTTTTTTGAACTATGAGGAGCGAATAAATGGCAGAAATTACCGCAGCGATGGTGAAGGAGCTGCGCGAAATCACCGGTCTGGGCATGATGGAGTGCAAGAAGGCGCTGGTCGAAACCGGTGGTGAACTGAAATCCGCCGAAGATCTGTTGCGCGTCAAGAGCGGCGCCAAAGCGAACAAGGCGGCCGGACGAATTGCCGCAGAAGGCGTGGTCGGCGCCCATCTTTCCGCTGACGGCAAGTGCGGCTCGCTGGTGGAACTCAACTGCGAAACCGATTTCGTCGCCAAGAACGCGGATTTTCTTGAATTCGCCTCGGCGCTGGCACAATTGGTAGCGAAACACGATCCGGCCGGCGTAGCGGCGCTATCCGCACTTAGCCTCGATGGGGCCACGGTCGAGGCCAAGCGCCAGGCCTTGGTGCAGAAGATCGGCGAGAATCTGAGCATCCGGCGTTTCCACCGCGTTCGCACCGAAGCCAAGCTGGCCCAGTACCTGCACGGTGTCAAGATCGGCGTACTGGTCGAATTCGAGGGCCCGGACGAAGTCGGAAAGGATCTTGCGATGCACATTGCTTTCGCCAAGCCGCAATTCATGTCGCGCAGCGAGGTTGCCCCCGAGGCGCTCGCGCGCGAGCGCGACGTGCTCGCCGCCCGAGCGCGGGAATCCGGCAAACCGGCCAATATCGCGGAAAAGATGGTCGAGGGCGGGCTCAACAAGTTTTTCGGCGAAATCACCCTGCTCGGCCAGCCTTTCATCAAGGACGACAAGCTGACGGTGGAAAAGATGCTTGCCGCAAAGCGCGCCAAGCTGCTCGGCTACAAATTTTTCGTCGTAGGCGAGGGTATAGAGAAGAAATCCAGCGACTTTGCCGCTGAAGTCGCGGCGCAGGCCAAAGCCGCGGCAGGTTGAGTACCGTGCCCGAAGCGCCAGCCTACAAACGCATCCTGCTCAAGCTCTCGGGCGAGGCCCTCATGGGTGAAGATGCGTACGGGATCAACCGAGCGACCATAGACCGAATCGTCGCGGAGATCGCAGTGGTGGCGGCGCTGGGTCTGGAGATAGCGGTGGTGATCGGCGGCGGCAATATATTTCGCGGCGTAGCGCCGGCTGCCGCCGGGATGGACCGTGCCACCGCCGATTACATGGGTATGCTGGCCACAGTAATGAATGCGCTTGCGCTGCAGGACGCCATGCGCCGCGGGGGGCTCAACGGCAGGGTGCAATCCGCGCTTAATATCGAGCAGGTGGTCGAACCCTACATTCGCGGCAAGGCGATGCGCTATCTGGAAGAGGGTAAGATCGTGATTTTCGCCGCCGGTACCGGCAATCCCTTTTTTACCACCGACACCGCGGCGGCGCTGCGCGGCACCGAAATGGGCTGTGATATCGTGCTCAAGGCGACCAAGGTGGACGGTGTCTACAGCGCCGACCCGAAGACCAATCCGCAGGCGCGGCGCTATGCCAGGGTCAGCTTCGACGACGCGATCGGCCAGAACCTGAAGGTGATGGACGCGACTGCACTGACCTTGTGCCGCGATCAGAAGCTGCCGATCAACGTGTTCAGCATCTTCAAGCCGGGCGCGCTGAAACGCGTGGTGATGGGCGAGGACGAGGGAACGCTGGTACATAGCTGAAGGAGAGGTGAGCATGATCGCGGATGTCAAGAAGACCGCCGAGCAGAAGATGCACAAATCGCTCGAGGCACTCAAGACCGACCTTGGCAAGGTGCGCACGGGGCGCGCTCACACCGGCATACTGGACCACATCACTGTCGATTATTACGGCACGCAAATGCCGCTGAATCAGGTTGCCAACCTGACGCTGCTCGACGCGCGCACCATCGGCATCGCGCCTTGGGAAAAGAAGATGGGGTCGGTGATAGAGAAGGCGATCCGCGATTCGGATCTCGGGCTCAACCCTTCGGCGCAGGGGGACGTGATCCGCGTGCCGATGCCGCCGCTGACCGAGGAGCGCCGGCGCGAACTGATCAAGGTGGTCAAGGGTGAGGGCGAGAATGCCAAGGTAGCGGTGAGAAACCTGCGGCGCGACGCCAATCACCACCTTAAGGACCTGCTCAAGCAAAAAGCCGTTTCCGAGGACGACGAGCGTCGCGCGCAAGACGAAATTCAGAAACTTACCGACAAATTCATTGCCGAGATCGACAAGATGCTCGCCGCCAAAGAAGCCGACTTGATGGCGGTTTGAACCGGATACAGCCGACTCCCAGAAATCCATGCCTGCATTTACCAGTTCGACGCGCGATATCCCGCAAGTGAAGGCGGTTCCGCGCCATATCGCGATCATCATGGATGGCAATGGACGCTGGGCCAAGCAGCGCATGCTGCCGCGCGCGGCTGGGCACAAGCGCGGCGTCGAGATCGTGCGTGAAGCCGTCAAAGCCTGCGTGGCGCGCGGCGTCGAATACCTGACCCTGTTCGCATTCAGCTCGGAGAATTGGCGCCGGCCGGAAGAAGAAGTGTCGATGCTGAAGGGGCTGTTCATCATGGCGCTGGAGCGGGAGGCGGCGAAGCTGCACCGCAACGGCATACGCCTGCGCGTGGTAGGCGACCTCGCGCCGTTCGGCAGCAAGATCACCGAGCTGGTCGAGCGCGCAGAAAGCCTTACCCAAGCCAATAACAAAATGACCCTCACCATCGCGGCGAATTACGGCGGGCGCTGGGACCTGCTGCAGGCGATGCAGCGCCTGATCGAGTCAAAGCCGGAGCAGCACGGCGCGTTTACCGAAGAGCAGCTTGCCAGCTGTCTGGCCATGGCCTATGCGCCCGAACCCGATTTGTTCATACGCACCGGCGGGGAACAGCGCATCAGCAATTTTCTGCTGTGGCAGCTTGCCTACAGCGAGTTCTATTTCACCGACACACTGTGGCCGGACTTCGATTCGGCCGCGCTGGATGAGGCGATCGCGTCGTATCAGCGGCGCGAGCGCCGCTTCGGCCGTACCAGCGAGCAGCTCAAGAGCGCAGGACGGGCACCTCCGTCGAAAAAGGAGCTCGCCTGATTGTGCCAGGGGGCATTGAGCGATGCTCAAAACACGGGTGACCACCGCGCTGGTGTTGCTGGCCTTGTTTCTGGTGGCGTTGTTCTGGCTCTCACCACCTGCCTGGGCCGGCTTTACCGGCGTATTGCTGATCCCGGCGGCATGGGAATGGGCCAAGCTGATCAAACTCGGTCGTATGGGCTGCGGTCTGTACGTGGTCCTCGTGGCGGCTGCTTGCGCATCGTTGTTTGTCTCGGCGCGTGTCAACTCCCCGATCGGCCAGCCCGGAACGCACGTTGCGCTCTACCTGATCGCAAGCCTGTTCTGGATAATCGTGGTCCCGCTGTGGCTGTGGCGCTCCCGGCTGCCGCGCTCGCGCTGGCTGGGGGGGCTGACCGGGCTCGTGGTTTTGGTACCGACCTGGCTCGCGCTGGTCGAACTGCGCGGCCTCGGCCCACCGCTGCTGTTGCTGCTGATGTCGGTCGTATGGATTTCCGACAGCGCCGCTTATTTTGCCGGGCGCCGTTTCGGCCGGCACAAACTCGCGCCCTCGATCAGTCCGGGCAAGACCTGGGAAGGCGTAGGCGGTGCGCTGCTCGCAGTGAGCGCCTATGCGGCGTTGTGGAGTTACGCGTGGCAGGCGTATTTTCCGCAGGTGTTCAGATCCACGCGCTTTGGCGCGTTCGGGGTCCTGCTGTTTCTGTGGTTGCTTACCGCAATGGGCATTTACGGTGACTTGTTGGAGTCGGCGATGAAACGGCGTGCCGGGGTCAAGGACAGCGGCGCTTTGCTCCCCGGGCACGGCGGCGTGCTGGACCGCATCGATGCGCTCACTGCCGTCCTGCCGCTTGCCGCGCTGGTATACCTGCGGTGAGCAGGATGCAAAACCTCGCCATCCTCGGGGCGACCGGCTCGATCGGGCGCAGCACGCTGGACGTGGCCGCGCGCCATCCGCAGCGCTTCCGCATATTCGCCCTGAGCGCGAACGAGCGCATCGATGAACTGGGCGAACTGTGCCTGCGCTACCGACCGCGCTACGCCGTGGTGGCGCAGTCGGCGCAGGCCGAGCTGCTGCGCAAACGGCTGGAGCCAGGCGTCACGGAAATTCTGATCGGCCAGCAGGGACTGGAATTCATTGCTGCCCATGCGGAAACGGATTGCGTGATGGCCGCCATCGTCGGCGCCGCCGGTCTGGTACCCACGCTTGCGGCGGCGCGCGCGGGCAAGAGACTGCTGCTCGCGAACAAGGAGGCCCTGGTCATGGCGGGGCCGATATTCATGGAAGCCGTGCGTACGCATCACGCGACTTTGCTGCCCATAGACAGCGAGCACAATGCCGTGTTTCAGTGTCTGCCCGATTCATTCTCCGGAGGCATCGGCGGGCACGGCGTACGGCGCGTGTTGTTGACGGCTTCCGGCGGGCCGTTCCGCGAAACGACGCTGGAACACCTGCAAAGCGTGACGCCGGACGAAGCATGCGCCCATCCGAACTGGGTCATGGGGCGCAAGATTTCGGTGGATTCGGCGACCATGATGAACAAGGCGCTCGAAATCATCGAAGCGCACTGGCTGTTTGGCGCGACCCCCGAGCAGATCGAGGTGGTGATTCATCCGCAGAGCGTGGTGCACTCGATGGTTGAATACGCGGACGGCTCGGTCATCGCCCAACTCGGCAACCCCGACATGCGCACGCCGATTGCGCACGCGCTCGGCTACCCTGAACGGATTGAGGCAGGCGTGGACTCGCTCGATCTGTTTCGCGTCGCCAGACTCGATTTCGCGGCACCCGATTTCACGCGCTTTCCGGCGCTGCGACTGGGATACCGCGCCCTGCGCGAAGGCGGAACCAGCCCGGCAACGCTGAATGCGGCGAACGAAGTCGCGGTAAGCGGATTTCTCGAACGGAGGCTGGCGTTCCCCGCCATCACCGCGGTGATCGAGGCGGTGATGAGCGCATTGCCCGCGCGCGCGATTACCACCCTCGAGGACGTGCTCGAAGCCGACGCCGCGGCGCGCCGTTGCGCGCGGCTGCAGGTCGAGGCAACGACGGTCAAGCCATGACCCTGCTGCATACTGTTGCCGCCTTCGTGCTCGCGCTGGGAATCCTGGTCATCGTTCACGAGTACGGTCACTACCTCGTCGCGCGGCTTTGCGGCGTCAAGGTATTGCGCTTCTCGGTAGGCTTCGGCTTGCCGCTGTGGAAAAAGCGGCTCGGGCGCGATCGGACGGAATGGGTGGTGGCGGCGGTGCCGCTTGGCGGCTACGTCAAGATGCTGGACGAGCGCGAGGGCGAGGTTGCGCCGCAAGAACTCGGCCGCGCATTTAACCGCCAGAGCGTTTGGCGCCGCTATTCCGTGGTCATCGCCGGTCCGCTGGCCAATTTCTTGTTCGCAATATTGCTGTATTGGCCTCTGTTCATGCACGGGGTGCAGGAGGCGCGGCCGATAGTCGCTGCGCCGCAGCCGAACACGCCGGCCGCAAGCGCCGGGTTCGAGCGCGGTGAAACCATACGCTCCATCGACGGGGAACCCGTGGGATCCTGGCAGGAAGTGCGCTGGCGCCTGATGCAGCTTGCGCTGGAGCACAAACAGGTAAAGGTGGAGGTGCTCAGCCGCGACAAGCACCTCGATTGGCGCATGCTCGATTTGTCGCACTTCGACGCGGAGCAGCTCGAGGGCGATACCCTGGCACTGATCGGTCTGCGCCTGTATCAGCCGGAAATAAAACCGGTAATCGGCCAGGTCGTGGCCGGCAGCGTGGCCGAGCATGCGGGCCTGCAGGCGGGCGATCGAATCCTGGCGGTCGACGGCAAATCCGTCGCTAACTGGAATGAACTGGTCCAGCTGGTGCGCAGCCACCCGGGTGTCGAACTGCGGCTGACGTTTCAGCGGGGAAAAGAGCGACGCGAACTCGCGCTGGTCCCCGAAACGGTGGAGCAGGACGGTTCAGCCGTGGGGCGCATAGGTGCGGCGGCGAAGATCGACAAGCAGGCTTTCGACGAACTCGTTACGGTGGTGCGCTACGGTGCCGCGCGTGCCCTGGTGAAGGCAGTGCAAAAGACCTGGGACATGTCCACGTTCAGCCTGAAAATGCTTGGGCGAATGCTGATCGGCCAAGTGTCATGGAGGAATCTCAGCGGTCCGGTTACCATCGCCGACTATGCAGGCCAATCGGCGCAGCTCGGACTTGTTTCGTACCTGAATTTTCTGGCGCTGATCAGCATCAGCCTCGGCGTGCTCAACCTGTTGCCGATTCCCTTATTGGATGGCGGGCATTTGATGTATTATACGATCGAAATTTTCAAGGGCAGCCCAGTGTCGGAGCGGATGATGGAAATCGGCCAGAAGCTCGGGTTGGCGCTGTTGCTGGTTCTGATGGCATTTGCCTTCTACAACGATATCAACCGCTTGATCTCCGGCTGAACTTAACATGACCAGGTACCTCGTCGGCGCATTCATCTGCCTGTGGGTCGGCGTCGCGCACGCCTTCCAGCCGTTCGTGGTGCGCGATATTCGGGTCGAAGGCATACAGCGCATCGAGGCCGGCACGGTGTTCAGCTACCTCCCGGTCAAGGTAGGCGAAACCATGACCGAGGAGAAAGCGGCAGCGGCGATAAAGGCATTGTTTGCGACTGGATTCTTCAAGGACGTGCGCCTGGAAGAACAGCATGATGTACTGATCGTGATCGTCGAGGAACGCCCGGCTGTGGCGCAGATCGACTTTATCGGCAACAAGGAATTCGACAAGGAAGCATTGCGTAAAGGGCTGCGCGAAATCGGACTGGCCGACGGACGGTCCTTCAACAAGGCGCTGCTCGATCAGGCGGAGCAGGAGATCAAACGCCAATACCTCGCGCGCGGGCGTTATGCCGCCAGCGTAGTCACCACGGTTACGCCGCTCGAGCGCAATCGGGTGGGAATCACGTTTTCCATCAACGAAGGTGATGTCGCCAAGATCCGCGAAATCAAAATCATCGGCAACAGGGCATTCAAGGAGAAGGATCTGCTGCAACTGTTCGTGCTGCAGACGCCGGGGTGGCTGACCTGGTACACCAAGAACGACCAGTACTCCAAACAGAAATTGGCCGGCGATCTCGAGACCTTGCGCTCGTTCTATCTCAACAACGGCTATCTCGAGTTCCGCATCGATTCGACGCAGGTCTCGATCACGCCGAACAAGCTTGACATTTACATCACAATCAACATCACCGAGGGCGACAAATACACGGTGTCGAGCGTCAAGCTCGGCGGCGACCTGCTTCTGCCGGAAGCCGAATTGCGCAAGCTGATCGAACTGAAGCCGGGCGACACCTTCTCGCGCGAGAAACTCAACGACAGCACCAAGAAAATCACCGACCGCCTGGGCAACGACGGTTATGCGTTTGCCAACGCCAACGCGGTTCCGGAGCTGGACAAAGCGACCAAGCAGGTCGCGTTGACGATAATGATCGACCCGGGGCGGCGGGTGTACGTGCGCCGCGTCAACATCTCAGGCAATAACCGCAGCCGCGACGAAGTGATCCGCCGTGAGTTGCGGCAGCTCGAGGGCGCCTACTACGACGCGGAAAAGATTCGCAAATCCAAGGAACGCCTCGATCGGCTGGGATATTTCACCGATGTGCAAGTCGAGACGCCGCCCGTGCCCGGCACCTCGGACGAGGTGGACGTGAATTTCAAGGTCAAGGAAAGGCCGACCGGCGCGATCACTATCGGTGCCGGCTTTTCGTCGAGCGAGAAGCTGATACTGAGCGGCTCCATCACACAGCAGAACATTTTCGGCAGCGGCAAACACGTTACCCTGCAGATCAGCACCAGCAGGATCAACCGCAATCTCGGATTGAGCTACACCAACCCGTATTACACGGTCGACGGCGTCAGTCGCGGCTTCGATCTCTACGACCGGCACACCGATGCTTCCATGCTTGGCCTGGGTTACTACACCACGAACACCACTGGCGCCGCACTTCGCTATGGCATTCCGCTGACCGACGTCGATAATCTCGGCTTGAGTATCGGTGCGGAGAACACCAAGCTTGGCATCGATTCGCTCAGCCCGCAACGGTACCTGGATTTCGTCAACATTTTTGGCGACACCAACACTGCGATTCCGGGGTCCATCGGCTGGGTACGGGATCAACGCGACAACGCCCTGGCACCGACGAGCGGTTCCATATCCCGCGCCAACTTGGAGGTGGGGTTGCCGGGTGGAACGCTGCGATACTACAAACTCACTGGGCAGACACAGTGGTTCTACCCGTTGTCGCGCACCTATACCCTTATGCTCAACGGCGAAGCAGGCACGGCCAACGGCATGGGCGGGAAACCGCTTCCGTTCTACAAGGATTTCTACGCCGGCGGCGTCACCTCCGTGCGCGGTTACGACGACTATTCGCTGGGACCGCGCGACTCCCAAGATAATGTTCTCGGCGGCACCAGGCGACTGGTCGGAAACGCCGAGCTTCTATTTCCGATGCCGGGAGCGGGAGTAGACCGTTCGATGCGCTTGAGCGTGTTCCTGGACGCTGGCCAAGTGTACGGTTCGGATCAGAAGATCAGTCTATCGGATCTGCGCTATTCGACCGGAATTTCGTTCATCTGGAACTCCCCGATGGGGCCGTTGCGCCTCAGTTACGGCGCGCCGCTGAATGCCCAGGCGGGGGACAGGATTCAACACCTGCAATTCCAGTTGGGGCAGGTCTTTTAGGATTGGAGGAGGTCAGCTTGAAAACACTAGCGCTGGTATTTGTCGCGTTGAGCATGTTGGTCGGCAGCAGCGGTGCTGTCGCCGATGTGAAAATCGGTTTCGTCAACACCGAAAGGGTGTTCCGGGAGGCCGCTCCCGCGGTGCGCGCGCAGAAGAAGATCGAACAGGAATTCGCCAAGCGCGATCAGGACATACAAAAGATGGCGGCCCAGGTTCGCAAGATGCAGGAAGATCTGGAGAAGAATTCGGTCACCATGAGCGAATCCGAGCGTCGCAGCAAGGAGCGTAAATTAGGCGAGCTGAACCTGGATTTTCAGCGCAAGCAGCGCGAATTCCGCGAGGATCTCAATCAGCGGCGCAATGAGGAGCTCGCTGCAGTGCTCGATCGCGCCAATCGCGCCATCAAGGCGATCGCCGAGTCGGAGAAATACGACATCATTTTCCAGGAGGCCGTCTACGCCAGCCCGCGCATCGACATCACGGACAAGGTGATTAAGGCGCTCGCAGACAAGCCGGCGGAGAAATAGCCGGCGCCGATGGCTAAGGCCAAGAAATATCGCCTGGCCCAGATCGTCGAACGCTTCGGTGGGGAGATAATCGGCGACCCGCAGACGCCGATCAGTCAGGTTGCGACACTGGAGAACGCGGCGGCGCAGCACATCGGTTTTCTCAGCCACGGCAAATACCGCAGCCAGCTGGCCGCGACGCGTGCGGGCGCGGTGATCCTGAGCAAGGCAGACAGCGGCCTGACACAGTTGCCGCGCATCGTCTGCGAAAATCCTTATCTGTATTTCGCGAAAGTTTCCTCGCTGTTCAATCCGCCGGCGGTGGCAAATCCCGGGGTGCACAGAACCGCAGTCGTCGAGCCCGGCACGCGCGTTCCGGCCAGCGCTTGCATCGGTGCCGGCGCCTACCTGGGCCGCGGCGTGAAGCTGGGCAGGGGGGTCGTGATAGGCGCGGGTTGCTACCTCGGCGACGCGGTCGAGATCGGCGCGGCCAGCCGGCTGCACGCGCGCGTCACCGTGTATCCTGGTTGTCGCCTGGGCCAGCGTGCGCTGGTGCATTCCGGCGCGGTGATCGGTGCCGACGGGTTCGGCATTGCCCTGGATCAGGGCACCTGGCACAAGATTCCGCAGATCGGCGCGGTGGTGATCGGCGACGATGTCGAGATCGGCGCCAACACCTGCATCGACCGGGGTGCGCTGGACGACACGGTGATCGAAGACGGAGTCAAGCTGGACAACCTGATCCAGATCGGGCACAACGTACGCATCGGCGCGCATACGGCGATCGCCGGCTGCACCGGCATCGCCGGCAGTACGCGCATCGGCAAACACTGCATGATCGGCGGCGCTGCCAATATCGTCGGACACCTGGACATCGCCGACCGCGTCGTCATTCACGCGGCCGCCGTGGTCACCAAATCGATTCGGAAGGCCGGAAGCTACGGCGGGCATCCGGCAGAAGACAGCCGCAGCTGGGCGCGCCATACGGCCCTGCTGCATCACATGGACTCGCTGCGCGAACGCTTGCGCAATCCGGAGCAACGACTGTCAACGCGGGAGAAGAAAGCTTGAACATCCACGAGATTCTCGAGTACCTGCCCCACCGCTATCCGTTCCTGCTCATCGACCGCGTGGTCGAGTGTGAACTGGACAAGCGCATCCGGGCAGTGAAAAACGTCAGCGTCAACGAGCCCTATTTCAACGGCCATTTCCCCTATTACAAAGTCATGCCCGGGGTGCTCATCGTCGAGGCCATGGCGCAGGCGGCGGCGATCCTCTCGTTTCGCAGCATGGGGATCAAGCCGGATGACAAGTCCGTGTACTATTTTGCCGGAATCGACAGAGCGCGCTTCAAGAAGCCGGTCATGCCGGGCGACCAGTTGGTGCTGGAGGTGAGTATCGAGCGCACCGTGCGCAACGTCGTCAAATATGCCGGCAAAGCCTTTGTGGATGATGCGCTCGTGGCCGAGGCCGAGCTGCTCTGCACCCTCCGCCCGATCTGATGATTCACCCAAGCGCTATCGTCCATCCGCGCGCCAGGCTGGGTGAAAGCGTCAGCATCGGCGCCTACAGCGTGGTCGGGGAGCACGTGGAGATCGGCGACGATACCCGCATTGGCCCGCATGTGGTGATCGAAGGGCATACCAGGATCGGCAGGGACAATCGCGTGTTCCAGTTTTGCTCGCTCGGCGCGATGCCGCAGGACAAGAAATACGGGGGCGAACCGACGCGGCTGGAAATCGGCGACGGCAACACCATCCGCGAATTCTGCACGCTCAACTGCGGGACGGCGCAGGACGCAGGCGTGACGCGCATCGGCAACGACAACTGGATCATGGCCTATGTGCATGTCGCCCATGACTGCCAGATCGGTGACCACACCATTTTCGCCAACAACGCCCAACTCGCCGGCCACGTGCACGTCGGCGATTACGCCATCCTGGGTGGCTTCACCGGCGTGCATCAGTTCGTGCGCATCGGTGCCCACAGCTTCACTGCCATCGCTACGGTGCTGGTGCACGACCTTCCGCCGTACGTGATGGCCGCGGGCGACACCGCCAAGACCCACGGCATCAACACCGAGGGGCTGCGCCGGCGCGGCTACTCCGCGGCCGCGCTGGCCGCCATCAAACGCGCCTACAAGACGCTCTACAGGTCCGGCCTGACGCTGGATCAGGCCCGGGCGCAGCTTGCCGAACAAGCTGTCACTTGCGCTGAAATCGGCGTGCTCGTCGATTTTCTACAAGGCTCCACGCGCGGTATCGTGCGCTGACGTGAGCGAAACACCTCCTACCATCGGCATGGTCGCGGGCGAGGCGTCGGGCGACCTGCTGGGAGCGCATTTGATCGCCGCCTTGCGCGCTCACCTGCCGCGAGCGCGCTTCATCGGCATCGGCGGGCCGAAGATGCAATCCGCCGGTCTGACCAGCCTGTTTCCGATGGAACGGCTGGCGGTGCGCGGCTACGCCGAGGTGCTGCGCCATTATCCGAGCCTCGTACGGATGCGGCACAAGCTGAGACGGGCACTGATCGAGGCGCAACCGCAACTGTTCATTGGCGTCGACGCGCCGGATTTCAATCTGGGCCTGGAAGCCGGCCTCAAGCGCGCGGGTGTGCCTGTCGTGCATTACGTCAGTCCCTCGATCTGGGCCTGGCGCGGCGGCCGCATCGCAGCCATTGCGCGTTCCGTCGACCACGTGCTGACGTTGTTTCCGTTTGAACCCGAGATATTCCGCAAGGCCGGCGTTGCCGCAACCTATGTCGGCCATCCGCTCGCGGACCTGATTCCCGAGCAGGATCAGACGGCCAGCACGCGCGCGCAGCTAAAGATCGCGCCCGAGCGCAAGGTCATCGCACTGCTGCCGGGCAGCCGCCAGTCCGAGTTGCACTACATGGCCGACACGTTCATCGCGACCGCCAAGCTGCTGGCTCAGAAAATAGAGCAACCCCTGTTCCTCGTCCCGCTCGTCAGCCGCGAAACGCGTGAGATTTTCGAGGCCGCCCTGTACCGGTCCGGTGCGGACGACTTGCCTTTGACCATGCTGTTCGGCCACGCGCGCGATGCGCTCGCTGCCGCCGATGTTGCGCTCGTGGCGAGCGGCACGGCCACGCTGGAAGCGGCGCTGCTCAAAAAGCCCATGGTTATTACCTACAAGATGGCCGGGGCCAGCTGGCTGCTGATGCGACGCATGGGCTATCTGCCTTACATCGGCTTGCCCAACATTCTCGCCGGGGAGTTCCTGGTGCCGGAGTTGCTGCAGCACGACGCGACCCCGGAGAACCTCGCCCAGGCCCTGCACAACACGCTCAACGACAGCGTGGTGCGCGCGCGCCTGCCGCAGCGCTTTTCGGCAATCCATCGCGAACTGAAATGCAATACTGCGGAGCAGGCGGCGAGGGCGGTGCTGCCTATGCTCGCTGCTCGCTGATCGTGGCTCGTCGCTCGGTGATCGTCGATCGTTGTTCGTTGTTCGTGGAACGAGCCACGAGCGGCGAACAACGAACAACGCATTTAGTCTGCGGTGTCGACGAGGCGGGGCGGGGGCCGCTGGCCGGGCCGGTCTATGCCGCCGCAGTGATCCTGGATCCGCACGCGCCCATCTCCGGCCTCGCCGATTCCAAAACCCTGTCCGCACCACGCCGACTGGAACTCGCCGATCAAATTCGCCGGCACGCGCTTGCCTGGGTCATCGCTTCAGCCTCGGTGGCCGAGATCGATGCGATCAATATCCTCCAGGCAAGCTTGTTGGCCATGCGCCGCGCGGTCGAACAGCTGAGCTTGGCGCCCGGCGAAGTGCTGGTCGACGGCAAGCACTGTCCCGCAATCGCCTATCCGGTCAGGGCCATCGTCAGAGGCGACAGCCAGATCGCGGCGATTTCCGCCGCGTCGATTCTGGCCAAGACGGCACGGGATGCGGAAATGCTGCGGCTGCACCGGCTCTACCCGAATTATGGTCTGGACCAGCACAAGGGCTACCCGACTGCAGCCCACCTCGCCGCACTGCGGCGGCACGGCGTGAGCGAAATCCACCGGCGCAGCTATGCGCCGGTACGCAAGCTGCTCCAAGGTTGAACCCCTCGAGCGCGCTCAGGCGAGTTCGCGCAGCAGACGCAGCAGGCTCGCCTGCTCATGTTGCGGCCGGAACAAGTGCCGCCGCGCCGCGATGCCGCGTTTGAGCGACTGGTAATACGCTTGGTGGCGCATCGCCTTGATCAGCAGTTTGGCCAGTGCCTTATCGTCCGCGACCGGGTAGTAGCCGGGATAGTCCGCACCGAGCATGCCGATATTGCCGGGAATGGCGGAAGCCAGCACCGGCACCCCTATGCACGCGGCTTCCGCGATCGCGTTTGCGCCGCCCTCCATGCGCGAGCTCATCACCATCAGCTGGCTGCGTGCCAACCAGCCCAGCGCGCGCCAATGCGGCATGCCGTCGAGCCAGCGGTAGCGCGGGTCCTCGGCCATGAGGGACTCAGCCTGCGCCGCTATTTCCGGCGACATCGCCTTGCCCAGATGCACGAGTTCGATCTTTTCCGCTGGCGCAATGCGTTTCAGCGCCAGCGCGGCGCGAAACGGATCCTTCTCCTCGCGCAAATGTCCAAGGACGCAGACGCGAAATATTTTCCCGGGAGGGGCCGCCTTCGCCTTCACCTGCGCCGACTGGTAGATCACCCGTGTCTTGGCCCGCAACCGCCGTGGCAACGCCTTCAAACCCTCTTCCTGCAGCACCACCAGCCGCTGCGCCAGCTGCAGTGATCGCTGGGCGTCCGGGTCGTAGCCTATGTCGCGATACAGATCGGTTCCGGTGAGCACCACCACCAGCTTCCCGTCGGCATGCGCCTCGCGAAAGCGCAGGATCGACGCGTGGCTGCGACGCGCGTGCAAAGCGAACAGGACATCGGGTCTTCCGGAATGCCATTGCGTCGCCAGGGTGACCTTGTGCCCGGCCGCGCGCAGCATCGTGCCCCAGCGCTGCGCCGTGTGCCGGTTGCCGGTGCGCGAAGCGGCGGGCGCGGGCGTGACGATTGTAATTTTCACCCTGCGGGTTCTCGGTTAGACTTGTGTTGCCGTCATTCTTCCAGGCATGCGCATCATAATTCAATTCGACACCACCGGCCAGGCGGCACAGCTGCGCGCAGGCGTGTGCGCGATATGAAGCTGATACGTTCGCGCGAAAACCCGCGCTTCAAAACGCTGCGCCAGCTCGCCACTTCCACGCGCGAGCGGCGTCGGGCGGGCTTGGCGCTGCTTGACGGCACGCATTTAATTTCGGCCTACCGCGCGAGCGGCGGCGTGCCCGAGCAGCTGATTCTGAGCGAAAGCGGCACCGCAAATGCGGAAGCCGCCGAACTGGCGATGGGCGTGGCCAGACAAGCGCTGCTGGTACTGGCCGATCCGCTGTTCAACGACATCGCCCAGGTCGCGACGCCTACCGGCATCGTCGCGCTGATACGCACGCCCGAACCTGCCCCCCTGCCGCACGCGATCGAGCGCTGCGTGATGCTGGAAAACATCCAGGACGCAGGCAACCTCGGTTCGATACTGCGCAGCACCGCGGCTGCGGGGATCGACATCGTCCTGCTCTCCCCCGGTTGCGCCTTCGCTTGGTCGCCGAAGGTGCTGCGCGCCGGAATGGGTGCGCATTTCAGCCTGACCATATACGACAACGCCGATCTGCCGGCTGCGGTTAAGCGGTTGTCGGGCCGGCTGATCTGCGCCAGCAGCCATGCGCAAAAAGCGCTTTACCACGCTGACTTGCGTGGCCCGCTTGCCTGGGCCTTCGGCAACGAGGGATCGGGACTAAGCGCGGACTTGGCCGCTGTTGCGGCCGAGCAAGTCCGTATCCCCATGCCCGGCGGCGCCGAATCGCTGAACGTGGCGGCTGCGGCGGCGGTCTGCCTGTTCGAGCAGGTGCGGCAAAGAGCTTAACGGCCGTCCGCGCTAAGATTTGCTTCTTGATCGCATCAGGCGCTGTTTTTCCCGGTCCCAATCGCGTTTTTTCTCGGTTTCGCGCTTATCGTGCTGTTTCTTGCCGCGGGCAAGGCCAATGTCGATTTTGATCCTGCCTTTCGTGTAGTGCATATCGAGCGGTACAAGGGTATAGCCGGCGCGCTCGACCTTGCCGATCAGATGTTCGATCTCCTTTCCGTGAAGCAGCAGCTTGCGTGTACGTACGGGGTCGGGATGGATATGGGTCGAGGCCGTGGGCAGTGCGCTGATGTGGCCGCCGACCATGTAGATTTCGCCGCCGCGGATGAGCACATAGGCGTCCTTGAGCTGCACCCTTCCGGCGCGGATGGCCTTGGCTTCCCAGCCTTCCAGCACCAGACCGGCTTCATAGCGCTCCTCGATGAAATAATCGTGAAAGGCTTTCTTGTTCTGGGCGATCTTCATGGGAGCAGTATTGGTACAATCAGGCAATTTTAACAGTTGCGCCGACCCGTCATGGCCATAGTGGAAAAATCAGTCTTGATCGGCCATAGTGCGGCCACGATGTACGATTTGGTTGCGGACTGCGAGACTTACCCGCAGTTTCTGCCCTGGTGCAGCGCCACCGAAGTGAAGATGATCGGCGCAAACAAGGCCGCCGCCACGCTGCATATCAACTATCACGGCCTGCGCTTGCACTTCACCACGGAAAACGAAATGGAGCGGGGCGCCCTGATCGATATGAAGCTGGTCCACGGTCCGTTCAAGCACCTGGATGGCTACTGGCGCTTTGTGCCGCTATCCGACCAGGCATGCAAAATAGAATTTCGCTTGAGTTACGAACTCGCGGGCAAACTGATGGAGAAGATCGCCGGGCCGGTGTTCAATCACATCGCCAATACCTTGGTCGAGGTTTTCGTCAAGCGGGCCGCGACACTGTACGGACCGGGATAATCATGCACATCGAGGTGGTCTACGCCGTGCCGCAGCGGCAGGAGCGGGTGTTGCTGGATCTGGCGCCCGGCAGCACCGTGCAGGATGCGATCCAGGCGAGCGGCCTGCTGCGGCAGCTGCCAGAGATCAAGCTCCAACGCGCAGGAATATGGGGCCAGCCCGTCAGCCCCGAAACCCGGCTGCGCGACCGGGACCGGGTGGAGATCTACCGGCCGCTGATCGCCGATCCCAAGGAAATCCGGCGCAAACGCGCGGCCAGTATCCGGAAATAGGCTAATTGCACGCCGCGGCAGCGTCCTTCCGCGCCTGAGCCGTCGCCTGGGCAATTTCCTCATCGGTGAGGAAGACGCGCTCGCCCTTGTCGTTGATGCGTACCTGGCGCCCGCCCAGCTCCAGATTGGCCAACGCGGCCTTTGCGCTCTTGCAGTACTCGGCCTTCTTGCGCGCCTCGGCTTCCTTCCTTGCGTGCTCCGCCTGCGCTTTGGCTGCGTCGGCCTGGCGCTTGCGGAATGCCTGGTCCTCCTCGGCCAGGCTCTTCGGCCCCGCTTTGGCCTCATTCTTCTGCGCCCCCGTCTTGCCGGCGCTCGCCGCAGGCGCAGCCGCGGGCGCAGCGGCAGCCTCGGCAGGCATTCGTAGCGTTTCGGTCTTGACGTTGCTCGGTGGTGGCCGGTCCGAATAATGCACTTCTCCGTTCGCGTCCACCCATTTGTACATCTGCGCCATTGCCGGCAGGGCCAGGCACAGCGACAAGCCTATCGCCAGCGAAATTCGTTTCATGTAGGCATACCTTCCTTTTTGCTCGATTTGGTCCAAATTAGCGGCTTTCCGCTGCCGCGTCAAATGCGGTTTAGCGCACATTGTGCTTTAACGCACAAGCCCGGTTCCGGTTTCAGGTGCCGTTTGCCGGCCCGGGACAGGCGCGTATAATGCGGCTTTGTGGCCAGGAGTTTTGCTATGCGCGTCATTCAAAAAGCGCTGACCTTCGACGATGTCCTGCTTGTTCCCGCCCATTCGACCATCCTGCCGCGCGACGTTTCCCTCAAAACGCGGCTGACGCGCAAGATCGAACTCAATATCCCCCTGGTGTCCGCAGCGATGGACACGGTGACCGAAGCGCGGCTCGCCATCGCCATCGCCCAGGAGGGCGGCATCGGCATCGTGCACAAAAACCTGTCCCCAAAGGCGCAGGCGGCGGAGGTGCTGAAGGTCAAGCGCTTCGAATCGGGCGTGTTGCGCGACCCGATGACCGTCCCGCCGGAGATCACCGTGCGCGAATTGCTCGCGCTCACGCAGCAATACCGCGTGTCGGGATTCCCGGTGGTCGACCATGGCACGGTCGTCGGCATGGTCACCAACCGAGACTACCGTTTCGAGACCAATCTGGACGCGCCGGTAAGCGCCATCATGACTCCGCGCGAGCGCTTGATTTACGTGAAAGAGGGTGCGAGCGCCGAGGAGGCGCGCGCGCTGTTGCATAAACATCGCCTCGAGCGGGTGCTCGTGGTCAATGACGAATTTGCGCTGCGCGGCCTGGTCACCGTGAAGGACATACTGAAGGCGACCGAGCATCCGTATGCCAGCAAGGACGAGCAGGGCAAGCTGCGCGTGGGTGCGGCGGTGGGCGTGGGCGAGGGCACCGAGGAGCGCATCGAACACCTGGTCGAGGCCGGCGCCGACGTGATCGTGGTCGACACTGCGCATGGACACGCGCAAAGCGTTCTCGACCGCGTGCGCTGGCTCAAGAAGCACTTTCCGAATGTAGAAGTCATAGGCGGCAATATCGCCACCACGTCCGGCGCCAAGGCGCTCCTCGATCACGGTGCCGACGGCGTCAAGGTGGGCATAGGTCCGGGTTCGATCTGCACCACGCGCGTCGTGGCCGGTGTGGGCGTGCCGCAGATTACTGCGGTGCAGAACGTGTACGCGGCGCTCAAGGACACCGACGTTCCGCTGATCGCCGACGGCGGCGTGCGCTATTCGGGCGACGTGGCCAAGGCGATAGCGGCAGGCGCGCATGTGGTCATGATGGGCAGCATATTCGCCGGCACCGAAGAGGCGCCCGGCGAGACGATTCTCTACCAAGGGCGTTCCTACAAGCTGTACCGCGGCATGGGCTCGCTCGGCGCAATGCAGGAGGGCGCCGCCGACCGCTATTTCCAGGACCCGACCGGCAATGTCGACAAGCTGGTCGCAGAGGGCATCGAGGGCCGCGTCCCCTACAAGGGCAGCGCCACCAGCATCATCTTCCAGATGGTAGGGGGGCTGCGCGCGAGCATGGGCTACTGCGGCTGCGCCACGATCGACGCGATGCGCACCAAGACGGAGTTCGTCGAGATCACCTCGGCCGGCATGCGCGAGTCGCACGTGCACGACGTGCAGATCGTCAAAGAGGCACCCAATTACCAGGTTGAATGAGCATGCCGGCATTGCAAGCCGACGCAGCTGCTGAGGGCCGATCGTGCAGGGACCCGAGCGACCGGCCCTTCCCTTTTTGAAAGTCAAACAATGCATCAGAAGATTCTCATCCTCGACTTCGGCGCGCAATACACGCAGCTGATCGCGCGGCGCGTGCGCGAAGCGCGGGTCTACTGCGAAATCCATCCCTACGACGTGAGCGAGCAGTTCGTGCGCGATTTCGGCGCCAGGGGCGTGATCCTCTCCGGCAGTTATATGTCGGTGACTGAAGACATGACCGCGCGAGCACCGCAGGCGGTGTTCGAACTGGGCGTGCCGGTGCTCGGCATCTGCTACGGCATGCAGACCATGGCCGGGCAGCTCGGCGGCAAGGTCGAAGCGGGCAAGCTACGAGAATTCGGCTATGCGGAGGTGCGCGCGCGCGGCCACACGCGTTTGTTCGAAGGCATCGAGGACTTCCGCACGCCCGAGGGCCACGGCATACTCAAGGTGTGGATGAGCCACGGCGACAAAGTCACCGAGCTGCCGCCGGGCTTCAAGTTGATGGCGTCGACGGACTCCTGCCCGATCGCGGCCATGGCCGACGAGGAACGCCGCTTCTACGCGGTGCAATTTCATCCCGAGGTCACGCACACGGTTCAGGGCGCGGCCATCCTCAGGCGCTTTGTCAACGACATCTGCGGCTGCGCCGGCGACTGGAACATGCCCGATTACGCGTCCGAGGCGATCTCCCGCATCCGCGAGCAGGTGGGTGAGGACGAAGTGGTCCTGGGGCTTTCGGGCGGGGTCGATTCCTCGGTCGCCGCCGCACTGATCCATCGCGCCATCGGCAAGCAACTCACTTGCGTGTTCGTCGACCACGGCCTGCTGCGGCTGAACGAGGCCGAGCAGGTGATGGCGACCTTCGCCCGCAGCCTCGGCGTCAAGGTGATCCACATCGACGACAGCGCGACGTTCATGGGCAAGCTCGCCGGCGTCGCCGACCCGGAGCAGAAGCGCAAGATCATCGGCCGCGAATTCGTCGAGGTGTTCCAGCGCGAGGCGGCGAAGA
>Ga0307377_10002793_pt1 | contig 20279 bp, 23 predicted proteins | sample TR3MG_FD_202535 | JGI IMG/M metagenome (GOLD analysis project Ga0307377, IMG submission 202535) | Soil microbial communities from Risofladan, Vaasa, Finland - TR-3 | ecosystem: Environmental > Terrestrial > Soil > Coastal area > Acid sulfate soil | place: Finland: Risofladan, Vaasa | collected... | reverse complement strand
TAATGGTCCGGTATGTTTTGTGGTTAGTTTAAGGGAAGTAATGAAGTACGGGCTTTGTCCACTCGAGCAACTCAAAAAAAATCCGGAAAAAAATCTATTGTTTCCGAAAAAAGCGAAAGAGGTGAAAAATAATGTTAGCAAAGAAAATAGCTAAGAGAAATGATCTGCTTCGTAGGAGTCTTCCCTGTATTTATCCTCCTAACCTCGCGGTTCTAACAAAGGGAGTTGCAAGTTTAGGAGATGGAGAAGTCAATGAAATTTTCAAGAAAGTCAGGGACTTCAGTGAGTTCACGGAAGGCAATAATCCTTGGGGTGAACATGATTTTGGAGCATTTCAGTACAATGGCCGGAAGTTCTTTTGGAAGATAGATGATTATGGCGGTCATGAAGGATATAACCTCATATTGACCATAATGTTGGCGGAAGAGTACTAATGAAAGTTGAAGAGGTGAAAAAATGCAAGGAAGAATAATTAACTGTGTCAATCAAGGTAGTTTGGTTCAGATATTAGTTGAGACGGAAGATGGATTAGAGAGTATTCCTTTGGACCACAGGGATTTTCAGAATATAAGTGAGGTAAAAGGGGATATTACAGAAAAAGAGATTCGATACAGTGAAGAGAAGGGGTTGATATTTTTTGAAGAAGATAGGACAAAAGAAAAATGTTAGAAAAAGATTTATTAAATGAAATGGCAAAGGCAAAAGCTGAGATTCAAAGTTCTCAGCTTTGGGTAGATGGTGCAAGGACAAACAGGATAGCCAGAATTAGATATAACCAAGCAAAAGAAAGATTAAGAGAATTGGTAACTGAACACAAAAGTCTAACGAGAGAATGGCTAAAGGAGAAATTATTAGATGGAAAAAAAATTTTTTAACAGGAGGAGGAGGGGATGAAGAACGAACAAATAACCAAAAGCAGTCTCAAGAAAGTTAAGGAGCTAATTCAGAATGTCCAAGAAATGACCTCAGGAGAGTTCCAAGAGACCTTGAATAAAATGGTTAGATTCCATCAGTATAGCCTCTACAACCAAATAATTCTTTGTTTCGCAGGTTGCTCTCAGGTAGCCGGTTATAAGAAGTGGAAGGAATTGGAAAGAACAATCAAGAAAGGAGAGAAGGCAGTTTGGATTTTGGCTCCCTGGTTCGAGAAGATAGAAACAGAAGATGAGGGGAAGGAACCGAAAACTCTAAAAGGATTCTTCTCTGTCCCAGTATTTGACATCTCTCAGACTGAAGGAGAACCTGTTAAAAGAGGTATTACCACAGATTCAGATATGGACTTTGAGAAGTTGAGGAGGTCAACGGAAAAGGCGGGCTGGACTGTGGTTTTCAAACCGCTAGAGGTGATAATGGGGGGCTATGTAACCAGCGACAACGGAGAGATAATCTTGAACAGCAACCTAAACAAGACTGAGAACACAGGCACGCTCATTCACGAGTGGGTTCATAAAGAGCTGAGGCACCCGGATAGAGGAACGCCTGCTCAGGTGGGAGAACAACAGGCCGAAACTGCTACCTACCTAGTATGCAAGGTTCTGGGAATTGAAAGGAAGTCTGTCTTTTACCTGAAGTCCTGGGGATTGAGTGAAAATATCTTAAAGGACTTCCAGAAGGTGGATAGGGTTGCGAAAAAAATAATCAAGAGTTTAGGAGGAGGAGAGAAAGAAGATGAATCCTGAACTCCTACGAAAAAAGAGATGGTTCCGGGCTTTGGAAATTGCTGAGTGTCTATTTGAAGATGAGGGTTATCACACAGAATATCTAAAAGATATAGAGAAAGTTTTGAAGGGAGAAAATGGAATGTATAGTCCAAAAATAGAAGAGGATCTAGTTACTAAGCTGTATCAAAAAGCCAAGGTGCTGGGTGTACCGATGACGAAGCTGGTGGACCAGATTATAAGAGAGGCTTTGAACGGTAAAGGGTCAAAAGAGAGGGAAAGATGAGGAATAACCATAATCTAGTTAGACCGGAGAAGTGGGAGCTTACCTGTGTAAGGTATAAGCTCAGAGGCGAACCTAAACCCTTAGACGCGATAGACGGAGTTCTGGTTAAAAATGAAAAAGAGCAAAGAAGCGTTGAGAAATACCTAAAGGAACTTTACGAATTCCCTTCTGAGAAAGATTACCAGAATTTTCTAGCAGGTTTTATTATTAGAGATAGTGGAAGGGATCCCAATGGCTAATTTGCAAACAAAGATAGAGAAAGAAGATAAAGCAAAAAGTGAGTGGGTAGATTTCAAGGAAATAAAAGAGAAGGTCAGCATGGAAGATATTTTAAGTCATTATGAGCTTCTGAAGGGCCTAAGACGCAAAGAAAATGAGTTAATAGGGTTCTGTCCCATTCATGATGAGAAACGCCGGAATAAGGGGTGTTTTTGTACGAATACGACTAAAAATATGTGGCACTGCTTCTCCTGTGGAGCTGGTGGCAATGTTCTGGATTTCGTATCTTTAATGGAAGGTGTAGATATAAGGCAAGCTGGACTCTTAATCCAAAAATGGTTTGGGATTGTTTGTCAAGAGGATAGAAAACTAACTAAAGAGAAAGAAGAGGTTGAAAGGCCAAAGAGAAAAGAGAAGAAAGCAGAACCTGAGGAAGCAGCTAATCCACCTTTAACTTTTGAGTTAAAAACCCTGGATTTTAAACATGCTTACCTGAAGGAAAGAGGACTTAAGAAAGAGACTATAAAAGAATTCGGTTTAGGATATTGTAAAAGAGGACTGATGGAAAGAAGGGTTGTTATTCCGATTCATAATGAAAAAGGAGAACTTATTGCTTATGCTGGTAGGTACCCAGGGGATCCTCCTGAAGGTGAATTAAAATATAAGCTACCTCCAAAGTTTAAGAAGAGCTTGGTAGTTTTCAATCTCAATCGGGTCAAGGATATGGGTGAAGATAAAGGATTGATCTTGGTTGAAGATTTCTTTGATGTTTTTAAGCTCTGGCAAGCAGGATGTAAAAATGTTGTTGCTTTAATGGGTACCTCAATGAGTGACGAGCAAGAGAGATTGATTGTTGAAACTGTTGGTGAAAAAGGCAAGGTGGGTTTGATGTTTGATTCTAGTGAGGCTGGTGAAAAGGTAAGTAAAGAAGTATTAGAAAGGCTAATAGATAAGGTCTATCTAAAAATAATCAGGCTAGATGAGGAGGGACTTCAACCTGATAGTCTTTCAAAAGAGGAGATAAACAATCTTCTCGGGTAAATAATTTTTTAAAATTTGGTCAATTTTAAAGGCTCTTGATAATTCAAGAGCCTTTTTCTTTTTCCTCTTGGGGCGAGGCATCGGGAAGAGGGAAAATGGCGAGGAGTGAAAAGGTTGTTTGAACCTTAAAATCCTCGCTGGGGATTTTAAGGCTTGCTTTAACCGTGAAAAACCTTGTTTTTAGGTTAAAGTTCAAACGTCCTTTTCAGCATGGTCTCTGAGCCAAAAAGGAGTTGGGGGAGCAAAAAAAAGGGTTTTTTTGCGAGCGGATGGGGGCTTTGTTTTACGTTTATTTGGAAAGTTCAGGATTAAAGGCGACATTATAATATTTACTTTCTGAGCAAGAATTTTTGATTTTAGTGCAGTTCTGTTCTTTTAATAAAGCCTTTGATAGAGGGACTTTAAAGTATAAAGCAAAAACTAAATCGTCAATATAATCTTTTAATTTTCGTTGCTTATTGTAATCAATTATTGGTAAATCTTTTAATTCTACTAAAGTAATTTTTTGTTTTTCTAAGTTTAAGATTTGCTTATTGTATTTCTCTGTAAGAGCTTTTTTAATCAAACCCTTATTTTTTTTGATAGCAAGTTTAATTCTTTTATCATTTTTCTCTAAGATCAAATTATTTTCTTCCACGGAAACTTTATTAAACTTTTGGAGCATTACTTTTGAAAAATCAACAAAACATGATAACTTTTTTTCTTCTAATTTCAACATTTCTTCCGTGCGTTTTATAACTTCATTTTTGATAATTTGCTTATCTTCAGTGATTTTTGGAATACGAATATATTCTTTTATAGAAGTTAATCCTAATAAGAAGCTTAATTTATCTTCGTGTTGCACTTTTAAAAAAGTTTGTAATATTAGAGAGATAACTTTAGAGTTTAAAATAGAAAATAGATAGTATATCTCAGGGGCATTATTTGAGGTTATACAGTATTGTTGATAAATTGGAAGAATAGAATTTCCTTGTAAGAAATAAAATTTATCAAAATTGATATATTTCCACAGAATTTTATATTTTGGTTTAGCTATAATAAGCCCCTGACTTCCTTGGGCAATTTTTATTTTTTTATTTTTAGGAAAATATCCGTAAATATTTGCTAAATATCTATCTGATTTTAAGTCGGGAATAATATAGTAGTTATTAGAATCAAATAATACTTCTTTTAAAATTTCTTTTTTGGGAATATTTGTGCTTCCATCAAAATAAAACCTGCTACCGAATTTTTGTTCTGCTAAAATATGTTCGTAGTAAATGGAAATATCCTGCGTTTTTCTTTGATACTCTTCATAAAAATTCAAAAATTTTTTACTTTGTTTGATGAAATTCCAATTAGCCACATTTTGAAATAATTTGTTCTGTAAAATTTTCTTTTTGCTAATTTTTTTATCAGCCAAAATATTTTTTAAAGTCTCTTCTACGGTATCATTGGGGTCTCTATAATTAATTATTTCAACTTGATGTAGTGCTGACGGCATTTTTCTATTAACGACAAAGATCAAACTTGAAGTAGCTACTGGTTTGTTTTGTCTTAATCCTCTACCGATAAACATTTTTCCACTAAAAGTAATAATCTTTTCAATGGTAGTAAATTTAGACAGATGATAACGAATTACATCAAAGTCTGAATTAACTAAAATAGTCTGAGGAATAATATAACAAAGCTTTCCCTTATCTTTTAACAGGGCTATTCCTAATGCTATGAAGAATGTATAAAGGTTTGGTTTCGGGGCATATTTCTTTTGATGGCCGGGTCTACTGTGTAGATTTACCCCATAGATATTATTAAGACTCGCTTTACCTTGTTTCATTAATTCAAAAATCAGAACCTTTTGTTTTGAGCACTCGTTATAACTAACATAGGGAGGATTCCCAATCACATAATCAAAGCGACGACGAGGAATTTCGGGTGGTTTTTCTTCTAAGCTTTTTTTCATTTCTTCTAAATCACCTTCTTCTCTCATATAACTTTTATATCCTAAATCCAAAGCCGTTTTAAAGCCTAAAGAAAACTGCCTTCCCTTAAGCTCAAAGTCATGCATTGTATTATCTAATACTGTATCTTTAAACTCCGCTATGCTGTCTTTTGTTTTAAAAACCTTTATCTTTTTATCAACGGGATTATTGTATTTTTCAGTAATAATCAAAGGCAACATTCTCATTAAGGTGTTCATTTCCGCAAGATATAAAGGAAATTCCTCTATGTCTAATCCAAAAATATTATTACTTACTATTTCTTGAATTTGTTTAGATTTTTCTTCGCTGTGATTGCCGAATGCCTTAATTATTTTATTAACCGCACTATAAAGAAAAGTCCCACTACCACAGGCAGGGTCTATTAGAGAAATACTGTTTTTATCATTTTTATAATCCTTTTCTATTTGATCTGGCATAAAGCCAATTTGTTGCAACATAAAATTAACTACAGCATAGTCTGTAAAATATTGTCCTTTCTTTCCTTCCTCATAAAGTTCTTTTAGATAATTCTCGTAAATATAACCAAAAATTTCATTCTCAATATTGGCAAAATTATATTTTTTAATAAAGACAAATATATCCAACCACGGCGACACATCAGAGAGTTTATTTTCAACGCTTCGGTAAAGCTGTAAAAGTTTTCGATTGATAAATTCCTGTTCTTTGATGAATGGTCTGTAAATATTTTTTGATATTTGAACAGAAATACCATCAATAATACCTAAAATATCTCTATGCCTATTCTCTTTTAAATGTTGGTGTATTTTTTTTACTATATTGTTGAAGTTTTCTCCGAATTTTCCGAATTCGTTATCAACTAAGGTTTTATATAAAACAAACTGAATTATATAGGCATAAGTTATTTCTACTGCTTGTTTCCCCTTTGTTTTTTTATCTAAATCGTTGAAATATCCTTCAATTTGTAGTTTGTTTTTGAACCCTCTTATCAGTTTTGTAATATCTTCAAAAAACATCTGCCTATTTTGCTCTACAGGTAGTGTTTCTTGTTTGATGAGTGGCAATTGTCCAAGGGGTTCAAAGAATAAGAGATAGTAAAACTCTGGCTTAATATATTCTTTCCAAAAGTCTAAAAATAACTCGGTTTCATCTAAAATTTGATTTAAATTAAAATCACGAAAGATGTTATTGTTATAAAACCGCCAAGTAAACCCATCTGTTAGAATACCGTATTTTTTATCTAGATCTATTTGATAACTCAAAAGTTGTTTTGTGCCTGCATCAATATTTTGATATTTTTCAATTTCTACGGGTATTATTATGTCTGATGAAATATAGATTGCGACGTCTGCTCTTCTTTGTGCTTTTGTTTTTTCTTCCTCCAAGAATTCATTTTTCCTTTTTTCAAGTGGTGTAGATTTTAACCCTTTTCTTAAAGCAAATATTTCTTCTGATTGTAAAATATCTTTCACGAAAATTTGAACCCCCGAGCCAAGTTCTTGGATTTTATAAGCCTCTTTTTCTTTATTCCATTTAGTTTTTAGTTGGGAGACTGTAAGTTTGTTGGTATTCATTTTTTCTCAAAAATGCCTGGGTTTTTACCACAAGCCTTTATAGTTGCTATAGTAGTAGCAGTATTTTCCCATTTTTATTTTCTTCCCACATCTCTCGCTTCTGGAAAGTTAGACACCTTCCGCTAACGCTTCAGAACTTTCCAGAAAAGGGTCAACTCTCCCTCCTTTAAAGCCTCCTTCTCCTAAAGAGCCTGAAAGAAAAAGGCTCAGGATAACCGGGCTCATCAGTTATCCTAACCTCCACTTAACCTTTAAGAGAGCTGGTGTCTTGAGCGCTCTTTAAAGGTCTTTGGTCTTTGGGAGTAAAACAAAGATAAGTTGACCTTACTTAATATTAACATAAAAGAGAAGAAAAATAAAATGTCGTTCTTCTACCGCAAAAGACTTAGATTTATTTCTATTCTTAAAGAATATTTTCCAAGCGATCAATCAGTTTCTTCAATAAATAAAGCCTGCCCTGTCGCATTTGTTTTTCTTCAAGTGTTTGTTCAAATTCTTTAACCTCTTCTTCCCAGACCTTCTCTCCATAAACGTCTCCTTTAACCCCTCCTTTTACGGCCTTTAAAACTTCGAGTTTCCTTCTGGCTACTTCCATCTCATTAATTAAGTGTTCTCCCTTTAACTCCTCAACTTCAACTTCTAACTTTCCTTTCCAGTCTTTTAAAGCCTCTTCCATTCTATCAACCATCACTTATACCTCCTTATTCTAAAAGACTATGAAAACTATCATCCTTTGGTGTCTGCCAGATAGGTTCTAAGAGACTCTCTGGTTTTTGAAGGCTGTAATTTCTCTCTGAAGAGAACCAAAACATTGAAGATCCTTTTTGTCTATCATCTGCTTTTTTAGTTATTTCTCTTAAATTCTCTTTCCTTTTTTCGGTTTTAGTAATAGTTAAAACTCTAAAGGCTTTTATGTCAAATCTTTTGGTATGTTTTCCCTGTTTCCACCAGTTCCAGTATGCTTTCATTTTCTTTAAGAATCTGGCGTTGGTCATTGTCGATTGGTCGGCTTCGATAAAGAAGTACATTTTGTCTTTTTGGTCCTGAATCCCAAGAAAGCCATCAGGAACTATTGGCGCTCTAAATTCCCTTCCTTGTAAGTCCCTAATATAAACATAGTCTTTTAATTCTTTTGGGTTTTCTTTTTCCCAAAACAAAAGATTAGTGCCAGGCAAATTATTTAAAGCTAATTCCAGGCATATTCTAAAGTGAGAGATCATTAAAGTGTGTTGAATGTGTCTATCTTTTGCTTCTTTATTTTTCTCATTCCACTTGATTTTACCTCTATCAATTCCAAACTTTTCTGCTAAAAGATCAGCTCCTTTATCTCCTAAAGCATAGACCATCTTTTGAGCACCGATTAAAGGATAAACAATTTGAGATAAAGGTCTATCTAAAAAACCATGATGGAAAAGCTTTTGAAGTCTTTTTAAGATCCCTCTCTCTGAGCCATCAACTAAGGCTTTAATTTGATCAGAATTTATAAATCGGAAGTCGTGGAGCAACCTGATTATCCTAACATCTCTTTCTTGGAGTTTTAATCCTCCGACTTCCTCTGGTCTTCTTTTAAATTTTGGTGTTCTTTTTGCTTTCATTTTATTATCAACGGCAAACAGTTATTTTGTCCATGTGAACTCTTTATTTACTTGAGATTTTAGATCACACTCCGAAGGGCAATTTTCTTTTTGGCGGTCGCATCTAATTCCAGACACATTCCGCTTAATTAGTTCTTTGGGGGTTCCAACAAGATACTCAATTATAGTTACTTTTAGCGTAACTTCTCTTTGCACTCTATTACAAAATCTTCTAATTACTTTGGTTTTTCCGTCTTTACTCATTTCGTCTCTCCCCTTTCTAGCTTTTTACTCCCTAAAACTAATTGGCTCTTGAATGGGCTCTTTCAAAAGCTGCTTTCTTCTTTCCTTAATTTCCTGATCCACCTCTTCAGCTCTTTTAGCATATCTTGAATAAATATACTCTTTGAATTTTTGAACATCTTTTTCTCTCACTCTCATATCTTTTACCTCTGGGGTAATAATGGGTATGGGTGGGTAAGTCCCTATTTTAAGTTGAGCGTGCCTTGGATTTTGATTAACAATCCAGGAAATGAATTTTTCTATTATACCTTGAACAGAATGATCCTCAACACTGGTAATTTCTTTATAGGGATGGTATTCGTGAAAAGGCACTTTAGAGACAGAGTGGCTAAAGCCGTGACTCTGAGCTTCTGTTTCTGCCTCATTATCTGAACTACTGGTAGATTCACTAGTGTTTTTAATAACTGTAACAAGCTCATCGGTTAGTCCCAAAAATCCTACCGGATAAACATCTGCTTTGCTTAATCCTTCATTTTTCCCAAAACTTGAGCCTTTAGTTTTACTCTGAGATTCTGTCTCTGTTTCACCATCTGTAACAACCTCTCGGGTGGTTTCTACTGGTTCATATTTGGTTTGCTTAATAACCCTCTTTACTACATCATCTCTTATCTTTCCGGTAAACATCTCTAAAGCCATTTTTTCTGCATCTTCTCTTGAGGTTCTAAAAACTAGCCTTACGGCTGGGTTAGCCATTACCGCACTATAAACCCGACGGCTATCCTCTCTTAGCTGTTCTAACTCTTGATGAGCTAAGATCATTGAGACTTTAAATTTTCTTAAAGCCTGGAGGCCCCTAGCTACATCCTCACAGACAAAATCACCAAACTCATCTATAACAAAGTAAAATGGCCTTCTCTTTTTCTCTGGTATATCTGACCTACTTTTTGCCGCCTGAACTACTTTGTCAACAACCATTACTCCCAGCATCTTTTGCTCTTCTTCAGAAAGTTTGGTGCAGGCTAAATTGACTAAAATAACTTTCCCTTGGTCCATAGCTTCTCTAAAATTTATTGTGGATTTTCTCTGCCCAACAATCCTCCTAATATTATCTCCTAAAATAAATTTATTAGCTCGGTTTAAAACTGGGGTTGACCAAACACTTCTATCTTGTTTTGTCCCAGCTTCAAAGTCTTTCCACTCAAGTTCAAGATTGAAATTTTCTGTTTCCTCAACTAGTCTTTTCCTCACTTCTCCATCGTGCAAAGCTAAAAAAAGAGGGATTTCTACTAAGGTTTGACCAGTTTGAATTAAAGGTATCAAGGTATCTCTTTCCCAGCGGGAAAGCTGAGGTTTAGTATCTTGATTTTCATCACCAAATACCCGGGAAATACCCCTCATTACTAAAGAAGCATGAGAGGTAGGACTGAAATTTTCATCATCGTACTCTAAATAATTTAAACCAACTGCCCAGTCTCTATCATTGGGATCAAATAAAATTACTTTCTTTTCCAATCTTTTTCTAACTACATATTTGAGGAGTCTTTGGTAAAGGTCTCCATGAGGATCAATCACACAGACCCCTACCTTAAGGTCAATCAATGTTTTAACCAAGTGCTCCAAAAGAAAAGTCTTCCCCATACCAGAAGAACCTACAATGTGCATGTGTATAGAAAGCTGTTCTAAAGAAAGATAAGTTCGCCTGTTGATTAAAGCATTATTGCCTATTAAGATTTTATTTTCTTTTTCTTTAGAAAGAGCTTCTCTTGCCCACCTTTCTATCTTTGTTTCCAGATTATCCATCTTATCCCTCCATTAAACCACTCTCAAACAGCATTCGTCTAAACTCCTCTATTGCTTTTTCAGCTTCTTCGGGAGGTAATTTTTCCCTGAACTTTCTTTCTCGATCGTAGATATACTCTACTCGGCCTGCCAATTTGATAGTCTTCATTTTTCTTATCTCTTCTTGAAAATCTATTTTTTCTACCTCTTCCTTTTTTAATCTCTCAATTCTACTTCCCGTTATTTCTTGAGTTTTTTTCAATCCTTCTATTCTCCTTTGAAGTTCCAATCTTTTATATTCCTCTTCTAATCTCATACTTTTTAACCGTTCCTCAAGTTCTGCCTGTTTGTATTTCTCTTCAGTGAGTTGTGCTTTAAGTCTTTCTTTTTGAAGATACTGGTTAAATTCCTTTAAATTTTCAAAATCTAATCTTGCTTGTTGGTTGGCAGTATAAGATTTAATAATGTCTGTTTCCTTTACAAGCATTTCCCTTATCATCTCAAAAGCTCTCAGCTGATCTTGTCCTTTTGCCCTTGCTCTCCAAGATTGAAGTTTGACCGAAAGAAGATTGCTATTATTGAGAGCACTGAGAAGATCCTGAATCATTACTTTTTCGGAAAAAGCTATAGGAGATATGTCTTCACTTGTATCTTTAGAAAAAACTGGATCATTTGCCATCAATGGACCTCCTTTGGGTATTTTCCTAACATATTCCTTCGGTTTTTTGACTTCAGTTATTTTACAGCCAATAAAATAACCAGCAAAGGAAAGGGTAGGGATTGCAAAAAATGGCATCCTAAAAAAATACATAATAGAAATCTTAGGCACCAAACTCCAACCTATGCTACCAGCTGCTAAGAAATCGCCAAAAAGACACCCAAAGTTCAGCCATGGAATAAAACTTAGTATCCCCCAAGCAATTGCGTGTCCAATACTAAATTGAGTAGGAGCAAGACGACGAGCAGTTATCACCAAGATTAACGTGCATATAGGAATAACAAAGTTGAACCAAATAGGGAAGTAGTCATCTGTCCACATTGCTCTAAAGAAGAAGACAGAAAAAAAAGTAAGTGGGGCAACAACAATATAAGCAAAAAGAAAGCCAGTATAGAAGTAACCAAGTCCGCTAATTCCTCCACAAAGACCGCCTATAATTCCACTAGCGATAATAGGTTCTAATTTTTTCCCAACGAATATCCGGCCGTAAAGAACGCCAATAATTGCACCAATAATTGCTATATTTATTACAGAGAAAGCAATACATGGATGAAAGCCCAATAAAATTAAACCGACCAGTCCACCTATTATCCCACTAATTATAGCTGGCCAACCGCTTCTTTTATTTACCCTTAAACTATCTACCCAGGGAAGTTTATCTTCCATTATTAAATTCCATCAAAATCGCTCAAATCCGCTTGACAAAAGCATTACAGATATGCTATAATGTATCAACACTCCAAAAATCTTCCCCTTTAGCACTCACCTTTGAACTAACCTTTTCTGCCAAAAAAGGAGGTAAAAAATGAAAAGGTATCCTAATTTATTTGAAATTGCATGCGAAGCAAATCTTGAAACTTTCAATAAGAATCAATCTCTGCGAAAGAAAGCTGAAGAACTTCTATATAAGTACATTGACGAGTTCCTTGAAGCTCCTCTTAAGCAGAAGAAAGGGTTAAAAGAATTAATCCTATTGTGTTTGGAGCCCTACAAGACATTCATCACTATGCAAAAAGAGGCAACGAGAGTTTCTGAAAAGCTTACCCCAGAACTTGAGTCAAAGCGCATGGAAAAGGAACTAAAAGAACCGGATTTAGAAAGATTAAATTAAAAATTAAAATGGCAGAAAGTTAGTTCTTATATAGGGATAAAATCTTTAAAGATTTTATCCCTTTTCTTTTTCCTCACTCTCCAGAAAATAGCTCGTCAGAGCTCATAGAATAACCTCTATTGAGTTTTCTACCTTAAGAATAGTAAAATACATCGTTGTTTTGAATATAAGCTAAAAATCCGTGTTTTTCTTTAGCTAGTTATAGCTCGTTCTGTGGGGGCGTCGGACGCCAATTTTCTCTGTGAAGGCAAAGCCTGAGCAGGAGCTCATTAGAGCGATAGAAAATTGAGCTCCCGACTATTTGTTTTTGGTTGAGCTTCTTTGAAGCGAAACCCAAGCCCTGTTCCTCATCTTGTTAAAGATGAGGATTTTGCCTAAGGCAAAAAAGGGCGAAGCCGAACCCCGAATGACAGTGAGTGGGTGAGGAAAAAGAAATAGTCGGGAGAAAGGAGAGCGAAGCGAATTCTTTCGACCGACGCCCCCACAGCAAGTTGTTTGTGTTAACAAAGGATTTTGCCGTTAGGCAAGTAAGTTTTTAAAGAGCACCTCTACATTCTAATATACATCTTAGTATGTATAGGTCAATGTATATGTAACCTTAACCAGTTCTTTTGTCAGGGGTGATATTTCACCCCTGACTTTTTCTTCTAACTACTTTTTACAAGTACCTCCGGAATCCTTTGATCTGCATTGATTACATAACTCCCCAGATGTTGGTTTACTTTGTCTCGAATCATAATTACTCGTAGGCCAATTGGAACAATTTCTACACCAATGCCATGCATCCTTGTCCTTTCTTTTACGATATTCAGCCATTTTATTTCACCTCCTTATTCCCCCTAAAATCATCTCATTCTTAAAATAGGGCAAATTGCCCTATTTTATTTTCAAAACAGGCTCATAAGAGCCTCTTACACGGGACTTTAGAGGTTAAGGTAATGTTTTATACCTTGCTATTTTCACCCTCAATCTTCCCAGAAGCTATCCAATCCTTTATCACTTCCCTTTTCTTTTCCCCTAAAGTAGCTTTGGTTAATTTAGAAATTTCACCTTTTTCCATTTCTTTCTTTAACCGGTTTCTCATAAAAGGTAGTAGTCTTTTCTCTAGCTCTCTTTTAACTTCTTTTTGTTCTAAAGGATCAAGTGAATTATAAATCTCATCTAATCTTTTAGCTTTCTCTTGCCTTTTTCTCTGCTCTTCTTTCTCTTTCTTCTCTTCAATTAGTCTGATTCTCTCTTGCTCTTTTCTTTGTTTTTCTCTTTGTTCTGTTTTTAAGTATTCTTCTGGTACCTGCCAGTTTTCTTTTATTGCTTTGACCAAATAAGCAGCTTTATCTTTTGCTTTAGTGTAGTGGATCCCTTTAATCCATTTTTTAATAGCTTGCTGGCTGCTATCTTTAACTAAATCTTCAGCAGTTATTTTTGAGACATTGAGAGCTACTAACTGATTAACTAAGTCAATTTGAGATTTAGGTAAAGATTGAGGTTTCTTTTTTGGTTTAAGTAAGACCTCCTCCTCTGTTGGTAGGAATTTAAAAGATTCTGTTTTTATCTTCCTCATCTCTTTTTTTGCTCTTTCCCCAGGCCAATAATAAATAAGCCAGTCTTTACCGGTATTTTCATCCCATTTATAGCCAAATAAAAATCCTGTATCTTGAAGTTCTTTATGGGCCGGGTCTAATTGCTGTCTAGCTAAGGATATATACCCCTGAAGAGTAATAGGTAAAAGCTGACATAATTTAGAGTATCTATAACAAATAAAATTTTCTCTTTTATTTCTTAAACCGTAAAATTTCACTCCTAATAACTCGTAGAGTCTTGAGGCTATTTTACTTTTGAGATTTTTAAGATAATTATAGTCAACAGGTTTTACATAAAAAGAATTTAAACTTTGGAGGTATAAATCACTTAAATATAATAGATTTGTATCTGCGATTTCCCCATTATCTTTCTCCTGTCCTTTAAAGATTATTCCATCATATAGACCAAATGATTTTGATATCCATTGTTTTTTCTTTTTTCGGTAAAAAGTTCCCTCTGATTTAATAGTAGTTGCTCTTATTCTTTCTAATGCTCTTTTTATTTCTTGATATTCTCTTCCTCCAAATTTTTTAATTCCCATTCTCCTACATAAACTATATAAAGATCTTAACTTTATTGGGTTTTCTACTTTTCCATTTTTTCTTAAGGTTTCGGTTATAATCTGCTCAATAACTTTATGGACTCCTCTATCAAAAAGGCCTGGGTAACCATATTCAGGGTTCGAAGTAACTTGCCATAGAATCTCTACTTTTTCATTCCCTCTCTCAATTATATCTCTATATTCAACTTTTGTTCTTTTCTTTTGTTCTTTTTTATCTAAAGCAAAAAATGGGAATACTAAAAGGTTAACCTCTGAATTGATGATTTTTGGTAGGCCGAGTTCTTGGCTCTCTTTTTTCTCAATCAACTCTATAGTTTTTTTTGGTTTTTTCATCTCTTTTTTCCCAGTTTGAGGTGAGGATAAAAGTAAAGGTTCTGGGTTGTGTTCAGGTTCCTTTTTTTTCTTAAAAAGAAGATCCCATAAGATTTCAAACATAAAATAAATAAAAAATTATTAAGAAGCAACAACATTTTTCCTTTTGTTGTTGTTGTTATTGTATATATTGAATATATTAGTATTTTTAAAAACTCGCATAAACAAAAGGTAAATGAGTAGTTTTCTTAATCAAAAACCCAATAATTCTTAATCAAAAACCCAATAGTTCTTAATCAAAAACCCAATAGTTCTTAATCAAAAACCCAATAATTTTAAATAAAAAGATATTGCCAAAAGTATTTCTTTTTTCTTTTGAGTTTATCTAATTCACTTTGTTTTATTTTAATTTCTTGGTCGATCTGCCGAATATAATAATTAATAGTTTTAGAGAAGTCGGTTTTAATTTGGGTAGTTGAATTATTCATAATTGATAAGTATTAAATATTTACTCAATAAGTATTGTATATTTATTTTAAGAGACCTTCTTCAAAATCTCTTTTAAATCCTGTGTTTTTAGAAGATGCAAACCAATTCTAATAAGTTCGCTTTTGCTAGTTCCCCGGACACTGGTGCGGTTAATTTCCTTTACTGTTTGTTTAAGCCATTCGATATCTGAGGTGGTTAAGGTAAAGGTAGCTGTTTTAAACTGTTTTTCTTTGGTGGTAAAGGAATCTTTTATCAAGTCTATATTATTTTGGTTAATTTCTTTAGTTTGTTTTGATAGCTTTGTAGTTTTACCCTCAAAATTTTTTCTTTTACTCATAGTTTAATATCTCCTTTGTTAGCTCTTTATAATTCTCGGCTCCTCTTGATTTGGGGTCAAAGTCAAAAATAGACTTTTGGGTAATTTGGGCTTGATTTAAAGCTTCATTTTTCATTATCTTAGTTTTAAAAATTCTATCCTTAAATGGTTCGAGTTCTTTTAAAATAAACTCATTGGTTATTTTATTTCTCACATCAAACATAGTTAGGAGAATCCGAAGATAAGACATATTCTTGTCTTTTTCGTCTCCGGTATTCTTTACCGCTCTTACCACATCCATTAAATCACTTAAACCATCTAAAGAGTATCTGGACATTTGACAAGGGACTATTAAGAAATCTGAGGCAAATAAAGCATTGATAGTTAATACTCCTAAACTGGGTGGGCAGTCAATTATGATAAAATTATAATCTTTCTTAATAGGTTGGATTGCTTTATTCAAAGTAGCTTCTTTATATAGCCTTGTGTATATCTGTTCCGCTGTTCTAGCTAAAGAAATGTGGGATGCGACTAGATTAAGGTCTTTAATGTAGGTTTTTCTGATAACTTCTTTTAAAGGTGTTTCAAGGTTAGACAAGACTTTACTGATAGATGAATTTTGATCTTCAATCTCTATTCCCAAACCTATAGTTGAATGGCCTTGGGGGTCTATATCAATTAATAGGGTTTTCTTTTTCTTATAAGCTAAACCACTAGATAAATTGATAGCCGTGGTAGTTTTTCCGGTTCCCCCTTTTTGGTTTAGAATAGAAATTACTTTCATATCATATTTACTTTACTAACTCTGTAGTTAGTATGTAACTACTATGTAGTATATAAATACTAAATATTTTGTCAAGTTCTATCTGAAGTTATCGGCTGGTGGGTGTTTGGGCTTGAATAATTAACATTACTGAAGCTTGAGCGAAGCACCGGTATTAGGCCAGCGTTTGGCTATTTCTATTAACTCATCTGGCTTTTAAGAAATTCGACAATAAACTTAATTATTATCTTTTCGCTAATTTCGTGGAGTTTCTTACCTAATTTTGTGCCGAAAGCTTTAATTTTTGACTCATTTGGATGGGGAAGATTTTTTAAGTCTTCTAATTCCTTCAATAGTTCATCTTTAGTTTTTTGATCAATTTCAGATTGTTTAATTGCTTTGTATAGTCCTTCCAATACGATGGTAAAGTTAACTTTTGCTGACGCTGTTGCAGCAGATAGAGAAGCGGCTTGTGAAGATACCGCAATCGTAATTCCACCGGGGTTCTCAATTAGAGAAGGGGGTAATAAGCCTTTTAAAACGCCAATCACTGCTTGAGATTGATTTAATAACGTTGAAAGTTTGTTGACGGTGAATTGTTCCTTTCTCTCTGTGTCATATAAGGGAAGATCCTCTAATCCAAGTTGTTGAAATTCTTTAGGGTAATACGATTTAAATTCTTTAATACAAGAATTGTAACTGGAAAAAAGTGGCTTATATCGAACATAACCAACTTGCTTAATAGTAGAGTTTAGAGCAAGGATACTTTCGATTAGAGCCTCTAAGCGTCTAAGTAATTTATAGGGAATTTCAAAACCACTTATTGGAGAGATATTCATTTTCGTTACCCCTTATTAAAATGATTTTTTTGACATTACCAAAACGATGGCTAACAAATTATATCTCAACCTACCACTTATTCAAAAACTCCCTGATTGCGTCTTCTGGAGAAAGGTTTAAATAGATTTCAGTAGTTGTCAATCTATCGTGGCCTAGAAGGGTTTGGAGGGCTCGGGTGGAGATTCCTTTTTTAATACAATTGACTGAGAAGGTGTGTCTTAAAACGTGAGGAGAGACAGGTTTTGGGATTCCAGCCTTGTCAGCTACTTTCTTTACTATTCTTGCAACTGTTCTTTTGGTTATGCCACTACTATTATTCTCGGCGAAGTGGTACTCCAGGAGCCGACTGACCCTCTCTGTCATGGGGATGACCCTTCTTTTTGTCTTTTTGCCATAAGGACCACCTTTGCCATAGATAACCAGTCTTCTTTCCTGCCACTGGATATTATCTTTTTTAAGGTCAGCAAACTCTGAGAGTCTTAAACCGGTATCCAAAAGCGTCCAGACAACAAACTTCTCCCGGAAGGTATCGCAGGCATTGGTTAGCCTGTCTACCTCATCATTATTTAGCGGTTCTCTTTTGTATTGGTAGGGCATAGTTAAATTACTTTTGGTAAACCCTTAAAGGTAAGTGTAGCAAACCAATCCCAATTATAGCAAAGAAGGAAAGACACCCAAGTATTTCTAAGAGACTCGACTTGATTATAAGAAGTAATAAAATCAATTGACGTTTTGTTTTTCAAATTTTCACCCGGAGGAGACTCTACAAAGTCTCCCCCTTCTCTTTTTTTTATTTCCCCTTATCAATAAGGTCTTGCCACTCACGCAAAACTTTTACAAATGGTTTCATTTGCTGAGTTAACCCTTTAGCAATTCTCCCAATATCTACAGCCATCGTCTCCGGTATAGGAACATTCGGAAGATTCTTATATGCTTCCCCAATAGCATTACTTATATTTCTTATTGAATTCATTGAACCTTCCAAAATACGTTCATTCTCCAACCTTAACATTTTGATAGGTTCAGTTAGTCTCTCTACCCCCAGCATAATTCCCTCTATATTCTTAGCAATTGAATTACTGATAGCACCAACCGGTTTTATTATCTCCTGGCAATTATCCAATATTTTTTGCCAATCTTTTACTATATCCTCTAGTCCTCCCTGTCTCATTTCTTTTTCTCCTTTTTTAGCGTAGTTTCCCCTACAAGGATGGATGGGAGAGATACTCTTGATTCCTATTTATTGCTCTCCTACCGCTTACTCTTTGTCGGCTCCTTTAAAGAGCAAAGGGATTTTTTCTCCCAGGGTTCAGCTTCAACTTTAGTTTAGCGCTTTTATAGAATTTGTCAACATTAAGTAAAAAAAAGGACAGAATGTCCTGAATTTGTAAATAGGAATGTAGATAAAATGCGGGTTTTAGGTTAGAGGAAAGTGCTAAATGTCTTATTTTTACACAGAAGAAGACAAATAAAAGAATAAAGAAAAGTCACAATCCGACCCTTCTCTTTTCACTTAATATACTTCGCCTGCCTTACTATACCAGAGAAAAAGCTTTTTGATAGGAACGGACAAAATAGCTCCACATCCTTTGTTAATAAGAAATACAAGTATTTTACTCCTATCCAACTCAATAACCTATTATGTAACGTCACTTATTACATAAGTGATATTCGTCCAGGTCGTAAAGTGTTCTTCACTCTTCACTCTTTATCATTATCAATAACTATCCACCCACGCTTGTAACTGATTTATTTTTAGTAAATCGTAACATCAGTTATTTCTATATCATACCGTGCAACTTGATTCCTGGAAATAATACTCAAGACCTCAAAATTAAAGGTAGTTTGTCCGGGAACATCACTAATTAAATCCCAGTCTGTATCTAACAAAACTCCCGAAGAGTCATACCACCATACAGTTATCTCAATCCAATCTATCATTTGGTTTAAATTATTTCGTCCCTGTCCAGTAACACAAGCGTTTCCATATTTCTCCCCTAGCTGATGATTAAGAATCTGCACAAATGGCAGTGTAGTTGCAGAAACTGAACTAGAAGTAGATATCCCTGCTGAATTATAGGCTTGGATATAGTATGAATAAACCCAGTCTGCATATAGTCCCAAATTACTGTAGAAGGTACTATTTGCGGGCAAATCTGCAACCTCAGAGTAGGTCGTACTTGCTCCAGATAACCTAAATACTTTAAAACCATCCTCATTATCCGAATTATCCTGCCAGTTAAGGTCGACCTGATAACAACCCATAACGGTAGCTGCTAAATTACTGGGAGCATTTGGCATCGTTTGTTCAGCGGGAGTTGTAGCAGAAGCTTCATTAGAAAATCCGGATTCTCCACTATCATTCCAAGCAGTCACCTTATACCAGTAAGTTGTTTCTGGATTTACTCCAGTGTCATAAGCACCACTAGAATTAGCTCCTGCATACCCTATTTGCGAATAGTCAGAATTAGCAAGACTACCTGACAAAGTAGAGTTGGATGCACTTTTTCTGTAAAGATAGAAACGTTCTTCGTTATTAGAATTGTCCTGCCAAGAGAGTTCTATTTGAGTAGAAGAATTTGCAACGACGGTTAGGTTAGAAGGAGCGCTAGGAATTGGTTCGGGAGCTACGTTGCCGCCAAAACACCCGCTCAATAATAGAAACGTGGCAATGAGAACGAATAAAGCCCACTTCTTTTTCTTCAATTGCATTTTTATTGCCTCCTTTTACTTTTAGTATTGTTCTATCCCACAACTGGCTTGATAAAATTAGGGTGATATAGCCTTTTTAATCTTCAAGACGACCTGTAACCCTCATTCCCTCGTCAAAGACTCTAAAAGAGCCTCTCAATGAGAGTCTTTTTTCTTTTGGGCTAAAAATCATCCAATTCCTCTATTATTAATTGTTCTCTCTTACGACGTTCTTCTTTTGTCCCATCTCCACAAGCTACCCAACCACGATTTTTATGCTGTTTATTAGCTAAGTATATACTATGTAATCATAGCTGTTAGTCAATTCTCTTGTAAAAATCTCTCAAACCCTGTATAATTCTATATTAGAGAGATTTGTACCTTAAAAAATTTTACCTTTAGTACCTACCTTAAACCAGTTCAAATTTCCTGAAAAATAAAATTTTATTGGAGGTGATATGTGAAAAATATGTAATGGTCCGGTATGTTTTGTGGTTAGTTTAATGGAAGTAATGAAGTACGGGCTTTGTCCACTCGAGCAACTCAAAAAAAATCCGGAAAAAAATCTATTGTTTCCGAAAA
>Ga0307377_10002792_pt1 | contig 20280 bp, 29 predicted proteins | sample TR3MG_FD_202535 | JGI IMG/M metagenome (GOLD analysis project Ga0307377, IMG submission 202535) | Soil microbial communities from Risofladan, Vaasa, Finland - TR-3 | ecosystem: Environmental > Terrestrial > Soil > Coastal area > Acid sulfate soil | place: Finland: Risofladan, Vaasa | collected... | reverse complement strand
TATATAAGGGAGTAAATATGGTAGATATAACGAAGCATAAGGATTTAGATACTGCTCATTTACATATTCCTAAAGCACATAAAGCAAGTCATCAGGATGCTGGAGATGATGAAATAAGCATAGCAGGTCTTAGTGGAGAGGCAGCAGATAATCAGCCTCCAAAAACTCACGCTACAAGTCATACAGATAGTAGTGATGATATAAGAGATGCTACTAACGCTCTAAAAGGATTGGCTACGGCAGCACAGATAACTAAGTTAGAGGGAATAGAGGCATCAGCAGATGTTAATAATATTTCTGATGTGGATGCTACAGATTTAACAGATGGAGGAGAGACAGCTTTACATAGTCATGCTGGTGTAGGCGGAGGAGCAGGTAAGGCAGTATTAGAGTTGTTACCAGGTTCTTTTGTATTGCCAAATGATGATTATGCGAGATTACAGAAAATACCAAGAACTAATTCAGGCCCGGATAATGCAGTTAAATTTTTAGCTGATGCAAGTGGAAGTAATGATGAGTATGCAACAAGACCAAAAGCATTGCCTCATTTTTATCAGGGCGGAGCTTTAACTATAACGGTATATTCTTTAGTTCCTACTGCTGAATTAGCTTCTACAAAAGCTAAGATATATGTTGAAGTAAATGCGATTGCTCATGGTGAAGCGTGGGATGCAAATTATACTTCTATAGGTTTTGTAGAAATTAACCCTACAGGAACAGCTAATCAGTTATTAGTAGATACTATTGCGTGGGCATCAAATTTACCAATAGCAGGAGACATGTTGAAATTTAAAGTATATGTAGATAGAAGTGCTTCTGATTTTATAGTAGGAGATAAGGAAGTACACGTTTTAAGTATAAAAATCGAGGAGGATTAAAATGGCAGATTTTTCAATAACAACTGAACAAAAGGATGAAATTTTAGATTTACAGGCAAAATTAAAGTTAGCAGGAAATCAGTTGGAAAATTTACAGAGTAAAATGAATGGTGATGTTGAAGCAGAAAATGTAAGACATAATAATGAGTTAAAGATAATAGAGGGTATTTATACTACACAGATTACTACAAAACAGACTGAGATAACTACCTTAGAGAATTTACTTAAAGAGGTAAAGTAATGGCAATGTATTTTGATGGCGATGATTGGATTCGCACAGATAAAATGGCTGGAATTTCTTGGCCAATTACAACATTTAGTGTTGAAACGTGGATTAGATTTGAATCTCCTCTATTTAAAAATTCAGCCTTTATTGGCACGTATGTTGACAGCAATGCAACGGGATTTTATATGCGGTATGAAGGCGGTAGCCCAAGATATTTTAGGATTTTTGTATCTGGGCAACCCACTATTAACAGTGATAGTTGGTCTGCTGATACAAATTGGCATCATATTGCATTTTGTACAGGAAGCGGGTATAATTGGTATCTGGATGGAGAAGATTTTGGCAGTGGGGCACAGATTTCTAATGTATTAGAACCTTCTATTAAAGCTTTTGTTTTGGGATGCAAATATCGGTCTTTCATTGAAGAACAACATCTTACGGGCGATTTGTGTGAATCAAGATTTTGGTTTGGAGTAAAAAGAACTAAAGTGCAAATTCAGTCAAATATGTATCGAAGAATTTTACCCCAAACTAATTTAGAATTTCTTTATAGGTTGGATGAAGGCACCCCTAATCTAGGCCCAGGAGGATACACAGCAGTTGATTTATCTGGAAACGGGAATCATGGGCACGAAATTTCAAATGCATGGTATGTAGATGGGCCACCAATACAGTGGAATCAAGGAGATTAGATGGATAGTGTAACACTTATTAAGAAGGAAGCCAAAACAATATATTTTACTTTTAAGGATAATAGTGAGAATATTATAGATTGTAGTGTTGCTACTTTTGTATTACAAGTAAAAACGGCATATTCTGATACAAGTTATGTATTAACAAAATTAGCAGCCAGTTTTGATTTATCCGAGGGGAGTTCTGGAATAGTGGGGTTAGCTTTATCTGCAACAGATTTAGATTTAAGCGAAGGCAGATATATAGCAGAATTAATAGGCACTTTTTCAGCCACTAATATAGATAAGTATCAGTTTGAATTAAATATTACTAATACAGTGGTGCATTAATGAAAATATTAACTAAAAAATCTATTAGGAATTGTATAAGAAAAGGTGGTAGGATAGTACCCGGTAAGGGTGGATATGTATGTAAGGTTAAAATAAGTGGTAGAGGAAAAGGAATAACAAAAGGCACGCTTTTAAAAACAAAATGAGTACAGCATTAGCTACGATAAATGTAAAAGACCTTTGCGAAAAGATATTAATGTTTTGTGAAGAGTTGGGGCAGATAAAGTGTTACACCTATCAAAGAGAATTTGCTTTAAGAGTTATAGAAAGTATTGTAATAGGAGATGGAGAAGAGATTTCCGCTCTTATGAGCAGGCAAAGTGGGAAAACTGAGGCAGTAGGAGTTTTAGTATCTGGATTAATGGTATTACTACCTATATTAGCACAGTCTATGCCTATGTTGGCAAAGTTTAAAAAAGGAATATGGGTAGGAATATTTGCTCCAGTATTTAGTCAAGGTAGTACTACTTATGATAGAGTAAGATTGAAGGTGAAGTCAAAGCATGGAGAAATGATATTATCAGACCCTGAATTAAATGAAAAAGCATTTGAGAGAAAAGGAAGTATAATAGATTTGTCAAATGAAAGTCTTTGTAGAGTACAAAGTGCTTCAAAGCAAAGTAAAATAGAGAGTAAAACTTATCATTTGATTATAATAGAAGAAGCACAAGATGTTGATGAGGATAAATGCACTCGCTCCATCCACCCTATGGGAGCAGCAGTAAATGCTACAATATTAAAGATAGGAACTTGCGGTATTCAAAAAGGGGATTTTTATAAAACTTGTGTAAGAACTAAAGAGGCATCATCAAAGAAAGGAGCAAAGAAGAATTATTTTTTCTATGATTATAAGCGATGTCAAAAAGAAAACCCTAACTATAAAAAGTATATTGTAAAAGAAAAAGAAAGATTAGGAGAGGATTCAGATGCTTTTAGGATGTCCTATAAGTTAGAGTGGTTGTTAGAAAGAGGGATGTTTTGTACACAGACAATGTTAGAAGATTTGTTTAATAAAGATTTAGGAGTAGTTAGTGAGACAAAAGGCGGGATACAAGTAGCAGGAATAGATTTTGGAAAACAGCAATCTTCTACGGTAGTAACAGTTTTAGATTTAGATGATGCAGAAATGGATGATGAAGGAAATATGCTCAAGATATTACTAAATTGGCTGGAGATTGAAGGAGATAATTACGAAAAGCAGTATCCAAGAATATTAGAATTTTTAGCAAGATATAAAGGATTAAAAGGTGTAGGTTGTGATAATACAGGAGTAGGACAACCGATAGTAGATAGATTGATTGAAGATGTACCATCAAATGTTACAATAATACCTGTAAATTTAAACTTATCAAAAAGTAGTGAAGTATTTGTTTATTTTCAAAAAGAGATATTAGCTAATAGATTTATAGTTCCAGCGAGTAGAAGTTTACGGCGGGCTTTAAAGTGGCAGAGATTTTGTAATCAAATGGTGGATGTAGAAAAAAGTTATAAAGGAAGATATATGTCAGTTTCTAAACCTACTATTAGGGATGCGAGAGATGATTATGTTTATAGTGGGGCATTAGCTTGTTGGGCGAGTGCCACAGAAATAATGCCCGAAATTGAGTCTTTTGATAAGAATGATTTTTTTGGGAGGTAATTATGTGTAGTTTATTTAGTACAAAGAATAATGTACATAATATGAAACCTGTAGTAACTAATGGATATTTAAGAAAGTTAGCAAGTCAATATGCCTGGAGATACATAGGTACATGGTATTCGTGGGGGGGTGACGACCCCAGTTCTTTTGATTGTAGCGGATTAATAGTAGAATTATTAAAAGCTGTAGGCATATTTCCAAGAAAATATGATATTACAGCACAGGGAATATGGAATAAGTTTAAAAGTAATAAAGTAGATACTCCAAGAGAAGGATGTTTAGCTTTTTGGCATAGTGCAACAAATAGAGATGAAGTAATTCATATAGAATATTGTATAGATGAATTTCATACAATCGGAGCTTCTGGTGGCGGTTCTAAAACAAAAACCAAAGAAGATGCCATTAGAATGAATGCTTTTGTAAAATTAAGACCTATAAGAAAGGCTAATCTACATGGATACATTGATGTTTTTCAAGAATAAGTTTAATAGGTATGGAGTATTATTATGCCCTTTAAGGATAGACAGAAAAAATTAGAGTACGATAGACAGTATTATAGAGACCATTGGCAACAAGCACAGCAATATAGAAAGGTACATAAAAAGCATAAAGCTAATTATAATAAAGAGTGGCATAAAAAACATCCTAAGTATCATCTTGAATGGTATAAGAAGAATAGAAAGAAGTGTATTGCAGTTGTTAGAAAATCTCAAAAAAAGCATTGGATTGAAATTAGAGAAAGGCATAGAATAGATAGTGTGAAAAGGAGAGCCACATTAAAAGGCAGGATAGATAATAGGATGGCTTCTTCCATATCTAGATGTTTAAGAGGAAATAAAGAAGGGAGAAAATGGGAATCTTTAGTGGGTTATACTGTTGAGGATTTAAAGCAACATTTAGAAAAAGGATTTAATAATGGTATGAATTGGCAAAAGTTTATGCAAGGAAAGATTCATATAGACCATATAATACCTAAAGTTGATTTTAAGTATAAGTATCCTGAAGATGAAGAATTTAAGAAATGCTGGGGTTTAAATAATTTACGACCTTTATATGCAAGAGAAAATATAAGAAGGAGATTTTTAGAGGCGTTTGTGGAGTAAGGAGGAGGAATAATGGCAAGAAAATTAACTCGTAAGGAACAAAGAATGACTAAAGCAGGATTAAAAAAATATCAAAAGAGAGGCAAGATAGCAAGAATTTATAGTCCTGTATGGGAGTATAAGAACCCAACAGGAGAGTACGTAAAAAGAGTAGGACAAGGAATAGTAGCAGCAGGGGTAGGAGCTGGAGTAGGTATGCTTGCTTTTGGGCCAGGTAGAAGGTTAGGAGCAAAATTAATAGGAAAAATAGTAAAAGCAAGAAAATTAGTTTCAATAAGAAAATATAGAAAGATGTCTGTTATGGGAAGAGCATTAAAAAGACAATCTACATTAGGCAGGGCTATGAAAAGACCACAATACCCAGGATTTTAATAATGATAGAAAAATTTTACACTACAACAAGGGGAAGTGTAGGAAAAAGTAGTGTAAAAGATATACAAGTAGGAGTAAGTAGGAGAAGAGAAAAAGTAGATATAGTTTTTGAGGATACAGTGAAAAAATTATTACAGGATAAAAAGAATGGGAAGAAAACCGGCTAAAGTACGATTACCTAAAATTTTTAAAAAGACGTATGTGGTACAGCCTAAAACTAAGCAGATTACGATTGTACGATATAGACAGCCTATAGGAAAAGGATATGCAGGAGGAACTGCTGCGGAAGTAGAAGGAAAGTTGTCTGTCACTAAAAAGGGTATAACGGCAAGAGAAGCACAGCATAGAGTAAAACAGTTTGTCAAGAAAGCTAAAAAATTAGAAAAGATGCGAAGTAGAACATATAAAGAGGGAACTATTGAGATTGGTGGAGCAGAGTATGCTGAAATACCTCAAAAAAAGCAGGTATTTCCAGGACAATATTATTTTAAAAGATATACAAAAGGAAAACGAAAGGGAGAAATAAAATATAAAAAATATAGAGTAGGAACAAAAACAAGAGTATTGGAGCAGGCAAGAATAGAATTAAAAAGGAAACTTAAAAAGAGGGGAAGGAAAGCTAAAAGGATTTCAAGATTAGAAAGAGCAAGAAGGAAAATAAGACCGACTCATGTAGAGTATTTTAAAGAAGCAAAACGATTAGGCGTAAAAATACCTAGAAAATGGAGAACCAAAGCAGGATTTAAAAAATTAAAAAAGATGGGAATGAAAAGAGCAAAAGAAATATTAAGTAGACAATTTAGATGGGCTTAAAGAAGGAGGAATAGTGGATATACCCAGTAAAGTAAAGGTTGGAGGCATTTGGTATAAAGTAAAAATAGTACCAGCAAAGAAAATAGACCATAAGGCAGCAAGAACAGTATTTGATATAAGTACCATATTTATTGGAAAAGAATTGGAAATTAATCAGAAATGGGTAGGTTTATTCCATGAGATAGTACATACTATAAATGTAGAGTATACGGAGTTAGCATCAGAGTTTTTAGCACAAGCAATTTTTCAGGTTTTAGTAGATAACAAAATATTAAAAGTAGGAGGGAAAAAGTAATGGTAGAAGAAAAAGACAGTTTAACAACAGAGGACATGGTAGCAAATATGGTGTTAGAAATGAATGCTTTAATATCTTTATTGATTGAAAAAGGAGTAATAACAGAAGCGGAATATGATGCAAAATTAAATGCTATAGAGGAGGAAATGTTAAAGGAGGAGTAATATAGAATGGCTATCAATTTAAAGTTTTGGCAGACTAAGCCGAAGGTGCAGACACCTTTCCAGCTAGTACCTGGAATTTCTGCATCTGATATGACAAGGGTTCAAAACTATAAGAAATATTGGGATTTTTATTTGAATAAGCATTTTGTATATAAAAGACAACCGGGAGAGGTGCAAACTGTTATTAATTATTGTGCTGTATTAATTGAGAAGTCTGTCCAATTTTTAGTTGGTAAGCCATTTACGATAGAAGATGATGATTTAAAAGATTTAGAATTAATAAACCAAGTATGGAAGGGAAATGATGATAGTACTATTCAGACATTAAAAGCTATTGAAGCTGCTCAGATGGGCGGAATAACAGGAGATGTTTGGATTAAGCCTATTTATGATGAGGCTACAAAATGGTATAAGTTAATTGTATTAAATAGTTTATATTGTTACCCAGAGTTAGATGAGCATGATTTTAATAAAGTAAATAAGTTTAAGATAGTATATCCTATAGGGCAACCAGAGGAAATGAGGTATTTTAGAGAAGAAATAACTCCAGAAAAGATAGAACAATTTGATGGAGATAATAAGATAAAATCATTTCCTAATATTTTAGGAGAGATTGGAGTAGTGCATATTCCTAATTTACCTGTAGCAGGAAGTTATTATGGTAAAAGTGATATTCAGGATATAGTAGATTTACAGGTAGAGTATAATGAGAAAATGTCGGATACAAGTAGTGCTATAGATTATGGAGCTTCTCCTATTACAGCTATATTTGGTGCAAAAGCAAAACAGTTGGAAAAAGGAGCAAATAGAGTATGGTCAGGATTGCCTAAAGATGCCAGGATAGAGAATGTAGCAGGAGTAGGAGATATGGCAGCAACATTAAGATTTTTAGAGATTTTAAAGTTATCATTTCACGAATTATCACAAGTACCAGAAAATACTTTAGGAAAGTTTCAACCTATTAGTAATACAAGTGGTGTAGCATTACATATGTTGTATTTGCCTTTAATAGAGAAAACAGAAATAAAGAGGATGACTTATGGAAAAGGATTTCAGGAACTCAATAGATTGATATTAATGTTGCGGTCAATAAAAGAGCAGGTTAAAGTTAGTTTGAGTCCGACAAAGGTAGTGTTTGCAGAGCCTTTGCCTAAAGATAAGTTAATAGAAAGACAGCTAATTGCTCAGGATGTAGGAATAGGTATAGAGTCTAAAGAAGGTGCTATGAAAAGAATAGGAAAAACAGATGAGGAAATAGCAGAAACAAAAAGACAGTTGATGGAAGATAAACAAGAAGAACTGGCACTTATGTATGGACAGGCAGAAGTAGAAGCGGGAACAAAAAAGAAAAATAAAAACGGGAAGAAAGTTAAAAAAGTAAAAACAGGTTTTGAGGAACAATAATGCAGGATTTTGATATAGTAGTAGTAAGTTATAACACAAAGCAAAAACTCGCCCAATGTATAGGCAGTATTTTAAAATACAGCCCAAAGTCTCACCTTATAATTGTAGATAATAACAGTACAGACGGGTCTAAAGAATTTTTAGAGAAGTTAGTTAAAGTTGAGTCTAATATTACTACTATATTAAATACTAAGAATGTAGGTTATGGTACTGCTTGTAATTTAGGAGCAGTAAAAGGAAAGAGTAAGTATATAGGATTTTTTAATGCTGATACTGAAGTAGTAGAGAATTGGTTTACACCAATCAAAAATATTTTTGAAGAGGATAGTAAGATAGCAGTTGTATCGCCAAAGATGATAAATGAGTGTGGCAAAATAGTTCATGCAGGAGTAATTAAAGGAATTATAGCTAATGAACCAAAAAGAATAAACAGAGGATGGATGCAGGTAGATGAAGTAGATATATATAACGAGCATATCTTAGATTGCCCAACTGTTTGTGGAGCTATATTTTTTGTTAGAAGAGAAATATTTAAAGAAGTAGGCGGATTTAATGAAAAATATTTTCATTTTTACGAAGAAAGTTTATCAGGTAAAAGATGTATTATTATAAAACAAGGTAGAAAAGTAGATGTTATTAGTTTAAAGAAATTACATAAGTTAAGTAAGAAGTATAAGAATATATATACATTATCTGCTAATAATGCTTTAAAACCAGTATGGACAAAAGTATTAAAAACTATAAGAAGAAAAAGTAAGCATAAGAATATGCTTTTAGTAGGGTCTTCTAAAGGGTATTCAGTAGTAACTTCAGACCATTCATTAATTGAATTAAAGGATAATGTATTAGTATCTGTTAAGCCAAAAGATACAAAAGGATTGTTAGTATTAGATAAGATGCCTTTGTTACAAAAGAAAAATAAGGTTACTTTGATTAAAAGTAAAGATGTATATTTAATTGAGAAATCTAAGTATCATCTCAAGTATGTAAATAGAATTTTAAATGTGTTTGAAAAACAAAGTGATTTAAAAGCACTTTGTGCATTAATAGGAGCATATATATCTGAGGGGTATGTGACTGTTGTTAAAGGTAAGTATTCATATCAGTATAGATTTGGTATTTGTTCAACAGATAAGAAATGGTTGAAGAAATTGAAAGTAGTAATAAAAGGAGTTTGTCCTGATTTAAAGATTGGTTCTTCTGGATATGGTACTAAGAGCAAGAAGGAATGTTTTGAGTTAGTAGGGACATCAAAATTATTATTTAAGATATTTAAGAAATATTGTGGTAAAGGGTCAAGACAAAAAAAGATTCCTTCTTTTATGTATACTTTGGATTTAAAGTATCAGAAAGTGTTTCTTAAATATTTGTTGGATGGTGATGGGTATAGAGGAAAAACTTCTAAGTTAAATACTGAAGAGTATGCAAAAAAATATTTTGGGTATACTACATGTTCTTTAAAACTAGCTTCTGGATTAAGTTTTTTGTTAAAATGTATGGGATATAAAGTATCTATTTATTATAATATTAAAAGAGAAAGTTATGATGTGAAGATACGAACTAAGCATGGATATAGAGAGGTATTTAAAGTAAGAAAAGTAAGACATGAAAAATACGTTTATGATATAGCTACAAAAAATGGAATATTTTTAGATGCTTGTGGGCAAGTTTTGGTGCATAATACTCAACTATGTTTTGATATTAGAAAGAAAGGTCATAGAGTAGTGTATACAGGAGATGTTACTATGAGGCATTATCACGATAAGTCTCCTAAGACATTAGAACAGAAAATTGAGTGGCTTAGAAAAAGTAAGGCTATATTTGAAAGTAAATATCCAGGACAAGGTTAACATAGATTAATCACAGGAGAGAGGGTAATATGAAATATTCTATAATTGTAATTGTCTACAACCAGCTTGATTCAACTAAAAATTGTTTAGATGCTATATATCGTTATACTACTAATTTTGAATTGATAATATGGAATAATGGAGTAAGTGAATTATTGCGAACAAAAGAGACAACTATATGGTTGCAACAATTTTCAAAGAGTCATAGTAATGTTACAGTTTTAGGTTCTGAGAAAAATATGGGGTTTACAGCACCTTGTAACAGATGTGCGGAAAAAGCAAAAGGAGATTATTTGCTTTTTGTAAATAATGATGTGGTAGTATGTAGAGATTGGGCTGAGAAATTAACAGACCCATTTCATAATCCTAAAATAGGGCAGACAGGAATTATAGGAAGAGGAATAGGTAAAGATGGAATATGTATATTATCACAAAAGACAGAGTATATAGATGGAGGGTTATTTGCAGTACCAAAAAGGATATATGAAGAAATAGGATTGTTTGATGAGAATATAGAGTTTGCTTATGTTGAAGACCAGGATTTTAGTTTAAAAGTACAGCTATATGGGTATCAGTTATTTATAGTAGTTATATATGTATTTCATAAGAGAGCAACAACAAGACATAATGTAAATGATATAGATTTTGATGAGTTAGAAAGAAAAAACAGAGCTTATGTGCAAAAGAAATGGTGGCATTATTTTAGAACAAAAGCATTTGATAAAAGGATGGTAAAGTTATAGTGGATAATAGATGTATGGATAGTTGTAAATTGTTATGGCATATGGATAAAGTCATAAAGCATTTTGATAAAAACGAAAGAGTAGCTCCTATACATATCGATTGGGGATTATCTAAGTTTTGTAATGTAAATTGTGTTTTTTGTTTTGGTATTTATCAGAACATGAAAAAAGAGTATATACAAAAAGAAGCCCTTTTAAAGTCTATTAAAGAAGCAGGAGAAATAGGAGTAAAAAGTATTGCTTTTGTAGGAGATGGTGAACCGACTATGAATCCTTATTTGTATGATGCGTTAAAGATTGGTATGGAGGCAGGGTTATCTTTAGCATTATCAACAAGTGGAATTGCTTTAGATACAGATGAAAAAATTAATACTGTATTAGATACTTGTGAATGGATGAGGTTTTCTTTATCAGCCGGTGATAGAGAAGGGTATAAGAAAATACACAGAGTAGATAAGTTTGATGAATTAATTAAGGTAATTAAAAGAGTTGTTGAGTTAAAAAATAGAAAAGGATATAAATGTGATATAGGGCTTCAGGCAGTATTTGTTCCCGAATTAATGGATGATGATATGGTATTAGAGGCTAAGTTAGCAATAGAATTAGGAGTTGATTATTTTGTTATAAAGCAGTGTTCTTTACCAGTAGAAAATAAAGCAGTAGGAAAGGTTAAGTTTGATGTTAATAAGTATGATGATGCAAGAATACTAGATATGCTGCAAACATGTGAAAGCTATTCTACTGATGTAACAAAAATAATTCCAAAGTATAAAACAATGAAAAGAAAAGGTAAAAGAGAGTATAAGCATTGTCCTGCTGTACCTTTAATTTCAGAAATATCAGGTAATGGAGATTGGTTTCCTTGTGGTATATTTTTTGGTGATAAAAAGGAATATGATAAATATAAGTTTGGTAATTTACATAGTAAAAGTTTGAAAGAAATATTTGCATCAGAAAGATATTGGGAAATAATAAAACATTTCAGATATGAATTTAATTCATTTAAAGATTGTAAAGGTTCTTGCAGATTAGATTCTTGTAATAAATGGATTTCTGAGTATTTAAATAAACCTATAGGAATAAATTTTATATAATGAAAACTTCAGACTATATTGCTCAAAGAATAAAAAGAGAAGTAGATACTGTTTTTGGGGTTACAGGCGGATGTGTTGTAAATTTAGTAGATTCTTTTAAAAAGGCGGGCTTAAGAATTATACCTATGCACCATGAACAATCTGCATCAATAGCATCAGATGCTTATGCAAGGTTTAAAGGATTTGGAGTTTGCTACGCAACTTCAGGAGCAGGAGTTACAAATTTGATTCCAGGAGTTGCTTGTAGTTATTTTGATTCTATTCCTGTATTGGCAATAGGTGGACAAGTACCATCTAAGTTATTAGATGGTGTAGATAGACAAACAGGTTTTCAAGAGGCAGATGGAGTAAGTTTATTTAAGCCAATAACTAAACTTTCAAAAAGATATAAGAATATAAATGATTTAGAAGCATGTATTCAAGTAGCAAAAAAACCAAGAAGAGGAGCTACTTTTTTAGAAATACCTGATGATGTGCAAAGGGAGCAAATAGAAATTCCTGAAGAGGCAAGTGATGGTTTTGATTTACATGGCATACCAAAAGGGATGATTGCTAATTTTCCAGAATTTAAAAGACCTTTAGCAATTATTGGTTCGGGAGCAAGAGATTTACAATTAAAGATAGAAATGCCTTTTCTTTGTACATGGGGAATAAAAGATAAATATTGTCATAATAAATTTTATAAAGGTGATTTTGGAATTACTGGTAGCCCTAATGGAAATAAATTAATAAAAGAAGCAGATTTGATTATAATGATTGGAACAAAATTAGATACTCATCATTGTCCTGATTGGAATAAATTTGCTCCACAAGCATTTAAAATAGCGGTAGGATTAGAATTTCCTCATAAAGTTGATAAGATTATAGAACGTGAATTAAATTTTTCTTTAACTTTAGGAGGGAATGATTGGTGTAAAAGAAGCAAAGAAAATAAAACCAATACTAAGTATTATAGATGGATTGATAAAATAAGTATGAAAGCGGATAAGAATGATATTATAATTCCAGATATGGGACAAACAGGATGTATTGTTTTACAGAGATGGGGTATAAAAGAAGGGCAAAGAATGTTTAATGGAATGAATCATAGTCCTATGGGATATTCAATACCTGGAGCAATAGGAGCAAGTATGGCAACAGACAGAAGGGTTATTGTTATTATAGGAGATGGAAGTTTAATGATGAATTTACAAGATTTACAAACTGTATCTGATTGGAATTTACCAATAAATATTTTTGTAATAAATAATGGTGGATATGGAATGATTAAACAAACACAGGCAGATTGGAAAAAATATTTAGAACAGGATGTGGCTTGCAGTTTTAAAATACCTGATATAAGAAAATTAGCAGATGTTTTTGGATTGGAGTATACAGATAAATTATCAAGTAAGCCTTCCATTTATGCGTTAAAGTTTAATGACACAAGAATTGAACCTAAATGGAAATATGGGGAGGTATTGTAGTATGAAAGCATTAATTATAACCGGAGCGATGGTGCAAGACCATGAATTTATTTATCCTTATTACAGACTTAAAGAAGCAGAATTTGAAGTAGAGGTTGCTGCAAAGGATGGTAAAGAGGTTTTTGGTATAATAGGAACTAAGATACTAGTCAATACAAATTTTGAATTAATGAAGCAAGTAGAAGCAGGGTATGATTTGTTGATTCTTCCTGGTGGTGCAAAATGTATGGAGAAATTGAGACAGGAACAGGAAGTATTAGATTTTATAAAAAGATTTAATGATAAAGAAAAAATAATTGCAAGTATTTGTCATGCCACTCAATTACTAATATCAGCGAAAGTTGTAAAGGGTAGAAAAATGTCGGGGTATTATAGTATAAGAGATGATATTACAAATGCTGGTGCTGAATATGTTAATGCTCCTTTCGTTGTTGATAAAAATATAATCAGTTGCCCACATTATAAGTATTTAGGAAAATGGATGAAAAAAACATTGGAGATAACTTATGAAAAATGTGGTAGTAAAAAAGCCGTGGGGGTTTGAATATACTATTTTTAAAGATGGTTTAAGTGTTAGAATGTTACATATAAATAAAGGCGAAGAAACTTCTTTTCACTGTCATATGAAAAAGGATGTTTTGATGATTTTACTTAAAGGTAGAGCAAGAATGAATAGAAGTGGAAATGCTATTGATTATATGGAAGATGTTGAATTAAAGCCTATGTTTGTTAGACAAATTCCAAAGGCAATTTTTCATAAAACAATCGCTCTTGAAGATGCTATTGTTATTGAAATTGAGAGTACAGGAGATATTCACGATTTAGTTAGAGGAGAAGATAAGTATAATAGAAAGCAGGGTTATGAAGTTAAAGAGATAATAGCAGTTGATGATATATTGGAGAAACTATGAAATATGTTATTGATATTGATGGTGTAATTAGCAAAAAGACTGATTGGAGTTATATAGATAGTTATTTAAGATTAAGAGCGATGTTTTTAAATATTGAAGTAAATGTAGAAGTAGTTAAAAAAATAAATAAATTATATGATAAAGGAGATACAATTATTTTGCATACTTCAAGATTGTGGCATGATTATGATGTAACTGTTGAATGGTTAAAAAAACATGGTGTAAAATATAGTACTTTAATTATGGCAAAACCTTTAGGGGATTACTACATAGATGATAAGAATAAAACTATAAAGGAATTTTTAAATGAAAGTACCGGGTAGATATAATTATATAGGAATATTTTTAACTTTAAGATGTAATTTGAATTGTGAGTATTGTTTAAATAAACAAGGTGAATTTAATGGTAGATGTGAAAGGTCTGCTGAAGAGTGGATTAAAGTTTTAAATAATTTGGAAATAAGAAGTGATTTACCTATAACATTAGAAGGTGGAGAACCGTCTTTACATTCTGGTTTTTATAATATAATAGAAAAAGTTAATTATCCTTTAGATATATTGAGTAATTTGCAGTTTGATGTAGGTGAGTTTATAAGTAAAGTTAATCCTGTATGGTTAAATAAAGGCAGAAGCGATAGTTACAAATCTATACGAATAAGTTATCACGAACAAGATAGGGAGGATTTATTACAGAAGGCAGTAATGTTACAAGATGCAGGTTTTAATGCGGGGATATTCTCTATAAATTTACCAGAAAAAACAGCAAATAATATGAAAATGGCTGAATTGTGTAGAAAGAATAAAATTTATTATTTTATTAAAGATTATTTAGGTTATTATAATGATAAATTGTTTGGTTTTTATAAGTATCCTGATGCAATGAATCATAAAAAAAGAAGGGTTGATTGTAGAATAAAAGAATTACTTGTTGCTCCAGACGGAAAAGTTTTTAGATGCCATAGGGATTTGTATGCAAATAATAATTCTATAGGTTATATTTATGATAGTAATTTTAAAATTGAAGATATATTTAGACCTTGTAATATGTATGGTTGGTGTAATCCTTGTGATGTTAAGCTTAAATCAAACAGATTTTTAGAAATGGGTAGTTGTTCTGTGGAGATTAAGAATGGATTGGTTTGAAGAGATGTATAGAAAGTACTGTAATGATTTACCTGTTTTAGATGTTGGGTGTGGACATAAAAAAGCATTTAATTTTCCTTATACTAAAGTTGACAAATTTATAGTATCTAATAAGAAGAAAATAGAAGCTGATTATTATTTAGATTTTTGTGATATGCCAGTTTTTGAAGATGGAAAGTTTGCTTTTGTAAGGGCTTGTGAATGTATAGAACATACAAGAACTCCTGGAAAAGCATTAAATGAATGGGTGAGAGTTTTGAAAGTAGGAGGAATAATAGCCATTGGTTATCCTGGAAATATTCCAAAATTTACCAAAGAAGTAGCCGAGGAAATGGAAAGAAGGGTTAAGGCACTTACTGTTAGTGAAGAAGAATATATTAAAATTGGAGGAGATATTACTCATATTGTTGAGACACCTGATGGAAAGAAATGTATTGATGTTCATTTTGGTTTATGCACTACAGTAGAAATGAAACTTTTTATACCTAGTAATCTTGTAATTTTAGAAGAGAAAGAACAAGGGACACATTGTTATATAGTTCTTAAAAAGGAAGAACAATAAAGTAAGGAGAAAAATTTTAGAAAACGGAGTGTTACCAGAATGAAAAATATGAATGCTAAAGAATATGTGGAGTGGTTTCATAGTAAGTTTGTAGATAGACTTGGTAAACAATGGCCTAATATGTTCAAAGACCAGGAAGCATTAATTTGGATAATAGAAAAGTATGATGTTAAATCAGTTTTTGAAATAGGCACATGGGAAGGAAATACTGCTTTGTGTATGTGGTTGCATCCAAATGTTAATAAATTAAAAACAATAGATATTCGCCAGGAGTATGGGCATCCTTATCATAAACCAAAAAATACTTATGGAATTTATTTAGAATATACCAAAGCATTACAGGAAACTATTTCAAGTGTAGATTATGTTCCTAAAGAAAATGAACAATGGGATATGGTTTTTGTTGAAGGAAATCATGCCTATGATTTTGTAAAAAATGATTTTCATTTGGCATTAAAATTTAAACCTAAAGTAATAGCATTTCATGATTATAAAAATGGAAATGGTGGGGTTGATAAATTTTTAGATGAATTATGGGCACAAGAACAACACAAAGATAAATTAAAATTATATCCTGGAAGTGCTGTTGTTTATTATGAAGTAAAGGGGAGTTAAAATGGTAAAATTATCTATAGTGATATTAACACGCAATAGATTAGATTGTTTAAAAGATACTATAAAATGTGTGAAAGCTAATGTCATAAATTCATATGAGATTATAGTTGTTAATAATAATTCAACTGATGGAACAACGGAGTATCTTAACTCATTAAATGATGTAAAATCAATTAATTTATATGAGAATGATGGTGTCTGGGCAAGAAATCATGGGATGAAAGTGGCAATGGGCGAATTTATTGCTCAAATTGATGATGATGTTCATGTTTTTCCAGAATGGGATTCTGTAATGCTTGAACAATTTGTGGATGAAAAGGTGATTGCTGTAGGACAATGTTCAACAAATATTACTGGATGGATGGAGTGGGATAGTGAAGGAATAAGAGCTGGAGATTATGTCGATAATGTTACAGGGTTTTGTTGGATGTTTAGAAACAAGGGATTTTTATATGATAAGTTTTTTATGAAAAAATCGTGGCACGATGAAACAGATTTACAACTTCAGATGATTAAAGCAGGATATAAGATTAGAGTTTGTAATACAGTATGTAATCATTTATCTTTGAGAAAAGGAGTAAATTGGGAAGAGCATAATGAATGTCAGGCATATCTAATTAATAAATGGAAGCCGAAATGGGAGAATAAAGAGTTTGAATTAATTGGGATGCCGAGGTAAAAATTATGTCAGATTTTCCAATTCCTAAAGATAAAATGATTGAGTGTTGGGAGTATCGTGCTAAAGATAATGCTTTATTTTGGACTTGGAGCAATCGTGTTAGTGAAAAAGATTATTTTAAAAGTGGTATTGATTGGATAGAAAAGCAAGTAAAGCAACATTTGCCTTTAAAAAAAGAGTTATGTTTAGAAATAGGTTCTGGATGTGGTAGATTAACATTTCCTTTAGCAAAGTGTTTTACTAAAGTAATTGGTATAGATATTTGTGAAGGAATGATTAAAAAAGCAAATTCTTTTAAAGAGAAATTTAGTGTAGATAATATAAAATTTAAAAACAGTACTAATATAGATAAAAGTTTAAAAGTCGATTTTGTTTTTACTTATACAGTTTTTCAGCATTGTGAATTTGATATTTGGATGAAGTATGTTAAGGATTGCTATGAAATTTTAAATACAGGAGGAAGATTCTATTTACATGCCTATATTCCAACTAACCAAGAAAATATTATAAAATTAATTACAGAAATTGGATACAAAGTTATTCATACTGAACCAGAGGGAGATTGTATTATAATAATATTGGAGAAATAAAATGAAAAGTTCTTGTATTAGAATATCATGTGGTATTGGAAATTTTGTAAGTTATATAGTTCGTATAAAAGCATACAAAGCTATTGAAAAGATTGATAAGGTTTATATATGGATAGCAGGTGGATATAAAAGTATGGTAGACCTTATTTGTGAATTGGGTAAAGGTTGTGTTTCAGATGACTTAGTTTTTGATGTTTGTAAAAGTAAATATAATGTTGAAAGAATAGATGATTGGCAACCAGATAACGCAAGTTTGAAATATCCCATTTCAATACCATTTGAATTTCCTGTTTTGAAACAAGATAAAATTACAATACCCTGGAGTGCTAAAAAGGTTTGTGGTATTCAAGCAAAAACTAGTCTAGGTAATCCTAAAGGATTTGAACCGGAAAGACATTTAGAATTAGATAAATGGATTGAAGTTGTTAAAGGATTAAAGAAAGAAGGATATTATATTGTAAATTTTGGAGAGAATACATATATACCAAAGGAACTCGTTGATTTGGATTTATGGGGATTACCAATAAGACAATTAACATATCTATTACAAAAATGCGATTTTTTTATAGGAAATACATCTTGGATGGCATTAGTAACAGCTTATGCAGGAATATCAACGATTGACCTTTTATATACAAATTTACATTGGTTAAAACTTCATTTTGATAGTGATGTTTTACCTGCTTGTGGTATACCTAATTTTCGTATTGAAACACAAAGAAATGTGAAAACTATTCTTAATTTTGTAAAGGAACTAAGTAAATGAAAAAAGTATTATTTGTATCACATGGTTTTGCTTGTTTTATGTCTGACATTTTATTTCATGGACTGATGAAGTTAGGATATGATGTATATGAATATCCGCAAGGAATGCATTATTATGGTGGAGACAGTATTTTTGGAGGGAAGAAGAATCTGGGTAAGGATACTTTTCTAAATTTTTGTTATTTTAATTTTCAGAAATCTAGTATGACAGATAAGGAAATTATTGAGCAGGATTATGATTATATTATTATTACTTCATGGCGACCAGAACAGCCCTGGATATTAGAAAATATTTATAAAAGATTTAAAGGAAAAGTACCTATTGCTTTTGTGGATGGAGAAGATGATTTACATATAAGACAAGATGAATTTTATAATGATGTATATTTTAAGCGTGAACGAAAATTAGGTACTTATGAAAATAAAAATATAAAGCCCATAACTTTTGGGATAATAGATAGAAAGGAATACGAAGTGCCTTGTAATAGAAAATATTTGTTAAGTTTTATTGCTTCAGGACATAATATAGATGGGTTAAGATGTCAAATGTTTAGAAATTTAGCACAGAATTGGAACAAGGAAAAAATGTTTTATTTAGATGTGGAGCGTGCAAAAGATAAAATGTTGTTATATAAAAAATACAGACAGATTTTGTTGCAATCTCAAATAGGAATAAGTATTGCAGGGGAAGGATATGATACTTATCGATATTGGGAGATACCGTATTTTAAATCTTTACTCATGGCAGATATAGCAGATATATACATGCCGGATAATAATTTTACTGATATGGAGAATGCAGTTTTCTTTAAAAATATAAATGAGTTTAATGAAAAATTAGGGTACTTGCAAAATCATCCTAATGATATTGAAAAAATAGCCGAAGCTGGGCATAAGTTTTTATTAGGTAATCATACGTCGTTGCATAGAGCAGTGTATGTAATTAATGCGTTGGAGGAGATAAAATGAAAACAAATGAACCTTGGAACAAAGTTTATTTTACAAACAAAACAATGCGAGTTTTTAAAGATGTTAAAGAGTACAAAGTAGAAACTTGGATACACTATAAATTTAATGATGGAACAGAAGTACAGATTAATCCTAATAATGTATTATTTATTCATCTTAGAGGGAGAAAACACGTAAAATGATAGATATTGTTATAATAAGCCATAATTACAGACAGTATATTAAACCTTTGTTGTATTCACTTAATGATTGTAATCATAATGTTTCACAAAAGATTATTGTTGTTGATAATAATTCAACAGATGGGTCAAGAGAATTAATAAAGGATTGGTTTGTAAATAAGAATTATGGTGGATATAAATATTGCTTACTACCAGAAAATAAAGGGTATTCTTATGCAGTAAATTATGGAGCAAAAATGGGTGATAATCCTTATATAATGATTTTGAATGTAGATATGCTCGTTTTAGATGAGGATTGGAAGGAGAAACTATTAAGAGTATTTGATTCAAATCCGGGAATTGGAGTTGTAGGTTGTAAATTAGTAGACCAATTTAATAAAGTAGTTGGAGCAGGGACAACAGGCACGTTTCAAAAAAGAGAATTTAGAGCGTATGGAGTGGATGATTCTGACAACCCGAAAGATATTTTTAATCAAAAGGCAGATTGTATAAATGTTTGTGGTGCTTGTTATATGGTGAGAAGAGAAGTGTTTGAGAAATTGGGTGGATTTGATGAGGATTTTTTTATGTATCACGAGGAAGAGTATTTCTCATTTAAGGTGCAGTTGGTTTTAGGAAAACTTGTTTTTTATACACCAATTACAAAATTCTTGCATTATTCAAGTCCTCATAAAGCAGAAAATGAATCTAAATATATTTCTGAAGCACATAAAATATTTGTTAGAAAATGTAAAGAGGAATTGGGAATTGAGGTACAGCCATGATAATAGGAGCAAGTGTGGTACACAATGATTT
>Ga0307377_10002789_pt1 | contig 20285 bp, 13 predicted proteins | sample TR3MG_FD_202535 | JGI IMG/M metagenome (GOLD analysis project Ga0307377, IMG submission 202535) | Soil microbial communities from Risofladan, Vaasa, Finland - TR-3 | ecosystem: Environmental > Terrestrial > Soil > Coastal area > Acid sulfate soil | place: Finland: Risofladan, Vaasa | collected... | reverse complement strand
CCCGCGATCGGCAACCGCATTTACCACAACGTGATCGCGCTGAACCGCCACGCAGGATTGAGCGCCATTTACTGGGACTGCCCTGAATGCGAGCTGCGCGACAATCACTATGTCAACAACATCATCTACGACAACTCGCGCTACCGGGACAATCACTCCTTCTACCGCAAGCGAGACGAAGTCGGCAGTGTCCAGCTCCAGCTGACTGACACCCAGCACATGCGGGGTGAGCGCTACGACCACAATCTCATCTACTCAGCCGCGCCCTTCCCTCCCGGGGCCGCCGACCCCGTCGTCCTGTGGGATGGGAGACTCATGACGTTGGTTGAGGCCGAGAGCCATCCGAGCGGCTTCCTGCGCGACAATATATCCACCGACCCGAAGTTTGCTGACCCCCTCTGGGATGACTTCCGCCTCCGCGCGGACAGCCCGTGCATCGACGCCGGTCGCCACCTCACCACAACCACCGCTGGCGGCAGCGGCAACCGCATTCGCGTCGCCGACAGCAGCTACTTCTGCGATGGTTTCGGCATAGTTGACGGTGACGACATCATCGTGGCAGGCGCCGGCACGGCTCGCCTCACCGACATCCCAGATTCACACACCCTGGTCCTCGACCGCGAGCTGACGTGGCCCGCAGGGGCAGGCGTGAGCTTGGTCTACAAAGGCGAAGCCCCAGACATGGGCGTGTTCGAATTCGAAGGCTCGGCCGCCTGCCCCCGCGGGTGATCCCCGCCGTGCCCTTCCCGTTCTGTAGGGCGGGCGTACCCGAGTTTACCCTGAGGAAACCCGAAGGGCCCGCCGTGCCGTTCCCGTTCTGTAGGGCGGGCGTACCCACGCCCGCCGTGCCGTTCCCGTTCTGTAGGGCGGGCGTACCCACGCCCGCCGGCCGTTTGCTTTTCCTGGTAGCGCAGGTTTCCAACCTGCGTAGGCGGCGCAGCCGCCTCTCATCCGCGCCCATCCGCGGACCGCCTTGCCGTTCCGCGTACCGCAGGCTTCAGCCTGCATCCGTGGTTGTTCGGGTAGCGCAGGTTTCCAACCTGCGTAGTCGGCGCAGCCGCCTCTCATCCGCGCCCGCCCGCGGACCGCCTTGCCGTTCCGCGTACCGCAGGCTTCAGCCTGCATCCGTGGTTGTTCGGGTAGCGCAGGTTTCCAGCCTGCGTAGGCGCCGCAGCCGCCTCTCATCCGCGCCCACCCGCGAATCCCCCGGCCTTTCCCTTCGTGTCCTTCGTGCCTTTGTGGTTCCCAATGCCGTTCGCTGTTCCCCGTAGAGCACGCTCGTGCATCCTGCCCCCCTCCGCCGAAGCCTGGCGAAAGCGATACTGGGCGGAGGAGCCATGGCGAACCCCGCCCGTTCGCCATTCCGCGTACCGCAGGCTTCAGCCTGCAGCCGTACTTGCTTGGGTCGCGCAGGCCTGTCCTGAGCCCACCGAAGCATCAATAGCCTGCTACGCGCACGCGGCCGCCACCCGCCCTTGCCCTCCCTCCGCATCGTACGCCGCCCGGGGCCATTCCCCGTCCCATACGAGCGCAGCGGCAGTCTTCGCGGGAACCGATCACGTCTACTACGAACAACGCCGCCTCCTGTAGGGCGCGCTGGTCTTCGCCAGCGCGCCGGGCCGTTAACTCCCAACGGGTGGAAGCGGCGTACGATGCGTCCTATCGCAACGCTGACTTCAGGTCGGGAGCACGGTACCACCACACAAGCGCTCCCCTAGTCCGAGGGAGGGCGCCGGACAGCGCGGGAGCTTACCCCTGCCCCCTCGGCCGAAGCCCAGCGAAGGCGCAACTAGGCGCGGGAGTCATCGCGCACGCGGCCGTCCCCGCCTCCCCACTCCGGCGCCCTCAATAGGGGCCCACCCACCTAACTACGAGCGCATAGCGAGGGCCACGTGGGGGCGCACACCGCCCCCGCACGAGCGTCCCCCGTAGTCCGGGTGGGGCGCCGGCCGACCCTCCCACAGTCACCTCTCCCCTCTCTCCCGCCCACCGCCGAAGCCCAGCGTCGACGCAACTAAGCGGGGGACCTGTTGCGCAGACGCCAGCCGCCTTCCCTCCGCACCGTACGCCGCCCGGGGCCACCCCCCGCCCCATGCCAGCGCAGGCGGCCGTCGCCCGCAAGACGTCGTGAAACCGACGCGTTCCCGGTTCCGGCTACCGCCGGCCTCAGCCCTTCGCCCTTGAACTCATCGTCGAACGGCGCGGCCGAAGCCTGGCGAAGGGGCTACTGGGCGAGGAAGTCATGGCGTAGGCGGCCGCACTGCATGAGCCATGGCGAACCCCGCCCTGGACGCCGAGCTTGGCGAAGGCACTACAACACGGTTCGACCCCACAGCGCGCTAGGCTATCGGCCGCCGGCGCCGGAGGAAATCCTGCCCCGGCAGCAGACTCCGGGAACAGTACTGCTGTATGCTGCAGCTCTGAGACTGTGAGTGGTAACGTTGAGAGGTGCAGATCAACCACTTATGGAGAGTATCGACAAGAGGTAACAGTCATCGCTCATACTGCTCATCGCCGGGAAAGAGTGAAACGTGACCCTCGACCCCCACCATATATGCCGTGCCAAGCCCCCAAAAACGGACATCTCCCCCGGGGCGATCCTGCCGGTTTTGTCAGGATAGACGGGTATGGCGGCCCCAAACAGACGTTTTATACAAGAAGTCCATCAGATTCCACAAGCCTCCTTACCTAACAAACGAGGGTCGCTCTGATTGCTGGTAGGGCAAGTAGAAGGTGAAAACTCCTTTCCGTGGAGAAAGAAGCTCGCCAATATGGCACCCTACGCTGACCGACCTGAAGCTTCTCGGATCGCGAGTCTCCGAAACCCTTGGATGTTTGTATTGGTTCATTGTGAATTCGTCTCTCCGTGAGTGAAAAGAGCAACATGTGCGCTTCGTATACACGCTACCCTTAGTCACTCGCGGGTGAGCGGGGGTATAATATTACAAAGCCATTGCAGGAGAATTCGAAAGGCTTGGGGTACCAGGATGGATGTCGAAGGAGTTGGCTGCTTGGCGCTGCTCCTCAATATGGCATGCTCTCATATGAGCTAGTGTAGGCTTCTTCTTTCTTATGGCTGTTGCCATGGCTGGCCCCGGTAGATGAGTGTCGTGGCAGGCCCATTGCCTGGACGTAGGTGGATTTGTGAGATGGACAGCGATCCGGTCTCGCGAGGAGGCGTCCACAATGTTGAAAGTCCCCGGGCGATGCTCCCAGCCATCCCGTCAGGCTGCCTTGCGGCCAGTTCTCACTGATATCGCAAGGCAGGTCTGGGAGGCGATGCTGATGGCGAAACTGACCCCGGTTGAGATCAGACTCATAAACCGCTTCTATCTCAACGGAATGGACGTGGATCAGATCGCCAAGAAGGTTGGCATGGACGAGAAGACGATCTGCGATATACTCTTACGGGCGCTGAAGAAGATCCACGAGAGCGGCGAGCTGAACACGCACGAGGAACAGCGTCAGGTCGAGGCTTGGGGAAGAGGAATCCTGGAGTAGTCTCAGCTGCCGGTCCCCCTTGAGGCCAAGAAGAAAGCGACCCGGTGCAGTGCCGGGTCGCCAGAAACTAGGTAAGAAAGCTTACTCGGATTCTTCTTCTCGTTCCGCGGTCTCTCGCTCCAATTCCCGCATCAACCTACGAAGCTCTGGGTTCTTTACTGCTTTGGACATCTTCTTGTGCACGGCCACTAGTTCATCGTTTCTCAATGGCAGACCACGAACCGTCTTCACCGCAGAAGACTTGCTCGCGACAGTACGTCCAGCCATTGCTGCACCCTTTCGTGATTCAGTTGTGTCCCTCGACCGCCTTGAAGGCGAGCGACGGGATGGCTTCTGCTCCGCTGGCATCGGTTCCTGCTCCCACATAGCGCCCCTGCTATCTTATCAATACCGCAATTTGCGTGCCATAAGCCTCACTCGGACGGGTGATTGTTGATATTCTCACCGCGCCCGCAGCATCGCGCCGACCGTCACCAGGAAGCCAGCGAGGGCCACCACCATCGCCCAGGTGCGGAGCTTCACTGTCGCCTGGAGCGTCCCCACCTCCTGCGTCAGCTCCGTAGCCTGCGCGGCGACCTTTTCGTGTTCGCTACGTTCACTTTCTAGGTGGCCTCTCAACGCGTCTGCCCGCTCCTGTTGCCTCTGGATCTCCTCGGCGAGTCCCTCCACCCTGGCGCGTGCTGCCTCTGCCCGGGCCTGTATTAAACAGGGCAAAATAGGGGCAAAATAGGGACAGTCACCTAGGGCAAAATAGGGACAGTCACCTAGGGCAAAATAGGGACAGTCACCTATTTCCTGGAGGGCAAAATAGGGACAGTCACCTATTTCCTGGGGCAAAATAGGGACAGTCACCTATTTCCTGACCCCGGCCGCCTGCGCCCCCTCGCATTGTCGTCACGGCTCCCCTCATCCCCTCCCCCGCGACATCTGCGCGGCGAGGAGAATTGCATCGACCATGCTTGAATAATCAGCAATCCCTTGTCCGACAATGTCGAAAGCCGTGCCATGATCGACCGAGGTCCGGATGATCGGCAGACCCAAAGTCACGTTAACGCCCCCAACCTGCAAGCCAGCGCTAACTGCCGTGCCGAGCGTGCCGAAGTGTGCCGTTTCCCGTGCCGACCGTGCCGAAAGGCGTGCCCCCCGTGCCGAAAAGCGTGCCGGCCGTGCCGAAAAGCGTGCCGTTCGTGCCGGCCGTGCCGTAAATCCCGCCGTCTTGACGGCGATGTGACCCTGGTCATGTGTCATTGCCACGACAACGTCGAACTCCCCCGCCCGCTGCCGCGCGAAGACCGTATCCGGGGGCAGCGGCCCGAAAACCTCCATCCCCTCCTCCCGGGCCTTCTCCACGGCCGGCGCGATCTCTCGCTCCTCCTCCTCACCGAAAAGCCCAGATTCCCCTGCATGGGGGTTCAAACCCGCCACAGCAATCCGCGGCCTGGCCACTCCCATCCGCCGCACAGCCTCGTCAGTCAGCCGGATGACATCGAGCACTCGGCCGAGTTTCACCAGATCGCAGGCCTTGCGGAGGGGGACATGGGTGGTGACGTGGGACACGACCATGTCACCATGCACCAACATCATGGCGACCCGATCGGCCCCGCACAGGGCCGCCAGCATCTCGGTATGTCCGGCATACGGCACATCCGCCAGCCGTAGCGCCTCCTTGTTGATCGGCGCCGTGACAATCCCCGCGACCTTATGGGACTCTGCCAGCTCAACCGCCTGCCGAATGTAAGCCGCGGCCGCCAACCCCGCCGCCCGGCTCACCTGCCCCAGGGGTATCTCGTCCGGATCCGCGTTATGGAGATCCAACAAGCACACCGCCGAAGTGCATCTCTCCATCTCCTCCACGTCCCCCACCACCTTCGGGCGAAAACGCCGCCCAAGTGCCTCTGAAGCCATCCTGAGCGTTCTGGTGTCGCCGATGACGAGGGCGCGGCAGGCCTCCCTGACTCTCCTTTGTGCCAGCGCGCCCACAACAACCTCGGGCCCGACTCCCGCCGGATCGCCCATCGTAATCGCCAACACAGGCCTTGTTTGCGATTCCATCAGTTTTGCTCCTCAGGCACCCCACGGTGCCTCAGATAGCGAATTAGGGAAATCAGGGATGTCTCGTCGCCGGCGGCCCCGGGCTTGAGCACGACCGGCCGCCCGGCGAAGTGTCCGCCCATCGTGACACCGGCGGCGATGCCGGGCAGCGGCTCAGCGTCGATTTGTATGGCAACCGTCCCAAGTGTCACAAGAACGCCGTGGGCTGTGGCCCCTCCGCCGACAAGAAGAGCGGCCGGTCGGGCCTGTTTGGTAACGGCGAAGGACAAGTGTGCCAGGTGCTCGACAATAAGGTCCACGGGGCGGTCGACCGCGGGGAGTGGTCCGGTTGCATGGACGATGGCATCCCGGCCGGCGCGGAGGGCGGCGACCGCGCGGGCGATGGCCTCGCCTAGCTGGGGAACGGGCTCCTCCGCCCAGGAGAGCCCCTGGCAGTTCACAGGGATGGTGTCGAGCCCTTGCTCGGCGGCGAGGCTGACTTGGCGGGCGAGGCTCCGGCTGGAGCTGGCCAGGACCGCGAGCACCGGGCCCCCTTGTTCATCCGATGGGACAAGCGAGGGCGGCACGAACGGCACGGCCGGCACGCTTTTCGGCACGCTCGGCGCGCCTTTCGGAACGGCCGGCATACCTTTTGGCACGCCCGGCATGGGTTTCGGAACGGCACCGGGCGCTGGCTCGCTCGGCTGTTCGGACTCGCTACATGGTCCCTCCGGCCGTGGCACGGAATCGCGACGTGTGCCGTTCGTGCCGCCGCCCAATAGCCGCCTTGAGATAGCGCTTGCCAGTCCAGCCGAGCCCGCGAGGATCGGCGGCGGGTCCATGGCCAGGGCGGCCTCGGCGATCAGGTCGAGGTCGGCATCCGTGGTGGCGTCGGCGATCAGGATCGGCGCTTCGTCGAGTCGCCGCGAGAGGTGATCGGCTGTGATGGGGAGGTCGCCATGGGAGAGGTGGCCGACGGGGAGGTCGGGTCGCTGGGAATGAATGATCTCGGCGATGCGCGAGTGTGAGAGAGGGGCCTCGGGGTCGCGCGCCATCTCGGTTTCGGAGGCGGGGACGCCGTTGATGAGGACGACTCCGTTTTCGGTGGTCCTCCCCCGCCCGGGAAATGCCGGCGCGAGGAGGATGGGGCAACGCGCGACTTCGTGGAGGGCGGCGAGTTCGGCTCCGATGTTGCCGCGCAGGTTGGAGTCCACTTTCTTGTAGATGAGGCCCGCTCCGGCGGCGAGGGCGCCTCGGACGGCGGCCGCGGTGAGGTCGCAAGCGGCCTCCGCCGAGGCGGCGCGGGATTCGGTGGTGACGGCGAAGGCGGCGGCCCCTTCCGATGGCACGGGCCTTTCATTGAGGGATATGGGGACGGGTCGGCCCGGCCGGGCGAAGGCGGCGGCGGTGTCGGCGGCGCCGGTGAGGTCGTCGGCGATGATGGCTATGGGCAGCGGGTCCATGATGGGGTGGTCTTCTGCGTCGGGCGGCCGCGCCCTGCGGGGCGCGGAAGGGAACGACACGGGAACCACAGATGAACACAGATGGACGCGGATTGGGTGCCCGGCACGCATGTGCCGGGCGGGGGATGTAGCCGGGGGACTCTCCCGTCGTCCCCCGGACCCCCTGCGGGTCCGTGCCGGACCGGCGGGGTATTGACAGTAGCTGCAACGTGGGAGTGTCTGGCGGGGCCGGGTGCGTGCCGGTAGGTGGCGGGGGGAACGTTCGTTCCCGCCGGAAGCCGACAGGGGGGCTGCCGCCCCCCTGTGACCCCCCGCGAAAGCCCGGCACTGGAGTGCCAGGAGTCTTGTCAGAGGCGGCGCGGTGGTGCGGTTGGGCGAGGGTTGGCGGAGCGACGCGAAGCAGGGGCTCCACGGGAGCCCCTGCTGATGACGCAGGACCACGCAAGCGCGTTCTACAGGAATTGTCCTAGGTCAGAAGCTGGCGCATCACCAGGGAAAGCGTCCCCCTGATGTCTTCTAGCATTCCCCTTGTATCCTCCTCTGTGTAGCCAAGCTCTGCCTTCGCTAGCGCGAACACAAGGAAGTCACCGGCTACGAGCATTGAGGGGTTGTCCTTGTTGTCCAGTATGAACCTCTCGTAGAAGACGTGATCTCGATTCCAGTAGATGGTGATGACGCCGTTTGCTACTTCCGCGTCGAATATCGGTCCGGCCGGCGTCATAGAGTGAGTCATGAAGCGACAGGGTAACTTGCGCGGGACCCTATGGGTCTTCTTGGGGGTCCGGCCTCGGCCCCGTGTTTTTCCTGGCTCGTCTTTCTCCTTGCGCTCAAGCTCCTTCTTGTCGCGTTCCCGCCGCTCAATCTCGATTGGCGTCTTCGGAAGCAGGTTGGCTTTCTGTGCGATCAGTTTCTCCGCCTCGGCGTGGCTCACCTGCGAGTCCTTCTCCGTTCGCCGCGCCGTGGCGTTCTGCTTCTTAAGACGGCTAATCTCGGGATAGATGTGCGGCTGCTTCAGCTGATCGATCAAGGACTGTTTGAACTTCGGTGATTGCTTCGTAAAGTCAACTCCGAAAAGATCGTCAAGCGCGGCCGGGAAGAATATCTCGCCCCGCACACGGTTGAGATCTGGATGCTTCTCGCCCCACAGTCCATACCAATGCCCGGCTCCTATCTCACGGTTGTTTCGCATGAGACAGAAGCCTTGGTTCTGCTGGTTGATCCCGCGCTCTCTGTTCATGTCCTGGCTGAGGTCAGGAAGCCTCACGATCCGGATTCGGACCTTCTCAGTTTGCTCTATCCCTTCCGAGTCGGTGTATCTTACGTCCACGTTCTGGTCGTACTCCAGAGTCGTCCCGTCTTCCTGAAGCATCGTGGGATCGTCCGGTAGGACTTCCTTCTCGTTGACCGACAGGCTGAGAGGCTGCCCGCTTGACAGGAACATCCTGTACGTCCGCGCGAATCGCTTGACAAGACGAGCTGCGAACTGCGTCGTGTTCTTGTCTTGGACCTGATCGCACTTGGTGATGCGGACTACCGTCCCGCTCTGGACCTCGCCCAGCAGTTCCGCGAAGAGCGCCTCGTGTTCCTCGTCGGCCTCCTTGATCTGCGTCCTGAAGGCGTCAAGCCTTGCCATAACATCAAGGTCGTGAACGCCATACAGAAGAGGCCCGCCCTTCTCCTTCGTCAGTACGGTGATCCGCCTGCCGATCGAGATAGAGGCCGTGATGAGACCCATCCCGTAGAATCCAAGATCGCTCATCTCGTCGCGAATGGTGTCACTTCCAAGTCGCAAGGCTTGGTCAAGGACAGAGCGGCTCATCCCGCAGCCATTGTCAACCACAGTGAACACGTGCTCGCCCTTCACCACCTGGAAGAGCGCTTTCACGACACTTGCGGAGGCATCAATGGAGTTGTCAACGAGGTCGCCGAGGGCCACTGCATTGTCATAGCCCATCCGACGCATGGAGTAGAAGAACTTGCCGATGTTGGGGGGACTTTCGTTCTCGAACTGGTCCAGGAGTTCCAGTTCGCTGTCGGGGGAGGTCGCCAGACGTTGTACATCCGAGACGCGCGCGGCTGTTCGTGACATCGTATTCTCCTTCGGCCGGATGCCCTATGCACCCGTGCCTAGTATGGTGTGTTTGCTCCCTGGCTATTCAGGAAGCATGGGCCATTATACACAGAACGCACTGGATTAGTCAATAGCCCACTCGGGAGCATCGCACGCCGTCCATAGGCCGCTCGGGAGCCGGAGCTCTCTGGTCCGTCTGGTGTGAAGCACACGAACCCCGGCTCGACGTCACCTTGGAGAAGGCCCCTCGCGCCAAGCCGAAGCAGTAGAGGGATCACCGCCTTACTCGCTGCGCGGGGAGGCCAACGGCCTTGGGTATGAGGCAAGCGCCCGCCCTCCGAAAGACGGCCCACGACCAACGACGCGGCTTCGGCAGCAATGCACCTGAGGCGCACAAGGCTACCGAAGAACGGGACGGCCGCATCGCACGCCGCTTCCACCCGATGGGGACGGTGTTCTTCGTACGGGAACGTGTTCTGTTCCCTCCAAGACGGCCGTTGCGCTCGTATGGGACGGGGGGTGGCCCCCGGCGGCGTACGATGCGGAGGGGGTGCAGATTCGTGTGATGGTTGGTCAAGCTCGGAGGCGCGGGTGGTAGGCGGGAGGTGGCGCGACGGGCAGGAGGCAAGCTCCTGCCCCACGGGAGGCGGCTTCGCCGCCTACGCAGGTTGGAAACCTGCGCTACCACGACGGCAAGCGGCCGGCGGGCGTGGGTACGCCCGCCCTACAGGAGCGGATGGCCTTCGCTACGCGAAGGCGTCTATTGGGGAACGGATTCCTCCGCTTCGGTCGGAATGACAGGGGGGGGTGAACGGGGTGGCCCCGGGCGGGGCGCGACGGGCAGGAGGCATCGGCCTTTGGCGTTCGGGGGCCGAGCCGCCAATTGCTCCTGCCCTACGGGAGGCGGCTTCGCCGCCTACGCAGGTTGAGATCCTTCGGCAGACTCAGGACAGGCCTGTGCCACCAAGAACGGCGAACAAATAGCGGCCGGGCGCACAGCTGTGCGCCCCTACGAACGGCGGGACGGCGACGGCCGACAGGTTGGAAACCTGTCCCACCAAGAACGGCGAACGGCCGGCGCAGGAAGGAGGCTTCGGCAGCAAGCTACCGAAGCAACAGGATCGCGGCAGGAATGCCGCTCCCACAGAACGGGGAACGGCCCGGCGGGGGGGGCTTCGGCAGCAAGCTACTGAAGCAACGAAAGGCCCAGGCAGACGGCCCACTTCTACCCAACGAGCGGCTGGGTAACGGTAGCCCCGCCCTTCCCCTCAGCAGGCTTGCCAACGCGACCGCCGAAATTGTCGCCAGTTCCCGAGAGTCCACACGATCACGCGAGAAGGAAGGTTGAGCAATGGCAGAAGAGTTGAAGAGCCCGAAGATGACGCTGGAGATCGTCTCCCAGAAGGGATACTGCGGCGCGGGACATACGGTCGGGCAGAAGTTCGATCTCAGCGGCGGCACGCCCGCGGGCCTCTGCCAGTCGGCGCTGCACAGCGCCTATCCCACCATCTTCGCCCTGAGGTGGGGCGCCGATCTGCCCTGGGAGAAGGAGAAGGGCACCGCCCACATCGCCTGCCCCGATGCCGACAACCCCGTCGTGATGAAGATCACGCGGGAAGAATAGGCTCGCGGTACGACAAGGAGGCGGGGCGAGGCGCTTCGAGGGGGGGACACGGTGGGTGCTGAGGATCCCCGTTCGGCTACGCTCAGGGCAGGCCTGTGCTACCGGGAGCGGCCGGCGGGCGTGGGTACGCCCGCCCTACAGGAGCGGATGGCCTTCGCTGCGCGAAGGCTCCAATTTCGGAATGGATTCCTCCGCTTCGGTCGGAATGACAGGGGGGGTGAACGGGGTGGCCCCGGGCGGCGCGCGACGGGCAGGAGACAAGCTCCTGCCCCACGGGAGGCGGCTGCGGCGCCTGCGCCCCACGGGAGGCGGCTGCGGCGCACGACGGGCAGCAGGCAAGCTCCTGCCCCACGGGAGGCGGCTGCGGCGCGCGACGGGCAGGAGGCAAGCTCCTGCCCCACGGGAGGCGGCTGCGCTGCCTGCGCAGGTTGGAAACCTGCGCTACCACGACGGCAAGCGGCCGGCGGGGGAAACCCGTTCGCTGCGCTCAGGGCAAGCTCTCCTTTGATCCGCCCTATCCCTTTCACTCGCTTTTGTCGCTGCTGGCGATGACTACGACCGAAACGGCGCCCGTTACCCGACATCCATGAGAGCCAGCTCATATCGCCGTCCCAAAGCCCCCTGTTTCCCCGCGGGGTAATGCCGATGCTCCCGCGCTATCACCATAATGCAAGATACTCTCTAATGGATGTCGCCCAAAGAAGTAACGGGCGACATCCATTAGAAAGCCAGGGAATGCCTGAAGAAAGACGTTCGCGCAATGTTACTTCATTGCGCGAACGTCGGTAGAATGCTCGGGGGCGCGCCAGGGCCTCTTTGCGATTGGCCGTGCATTCTTCACGGATCGGCCATATCTCCTTCTATCAGTGTTCATACTATGCTGTTTACATGTAGAGGTAATGTGCTCAGGTGTTTCCCGTCCGGTTCGCCGGCGGAAGGCCGAGAAGGCGGCGCGGGAAGATATGAGGCGCGAGGAGGGGAGATGAGAGCGATTCGGCTTGTACGGGTGGCAGCGCCGTGTCTGGGCTTGTTCGTCCTGGCGACCGTCGCCGGCTGTGGAGGCGCGGGGAGTTCGTCCGCCGATGTCGCGGTGAAGGAGGCTCTCGTTGTCGTCACTCCGCATGTGGCGAAGCGCGCCCTCGAACCGATCAACAAAGGATTCGCTGCGAATCATCCCGAGGTGAAGATCGAGTTCAAGGCGGCCATGGTCGACGAGATGGTGGATGCCATGGAAGCTGAGGGAGGCTCCGGCGATGTCCTCGTGATGATGGACGGCCCGGAGATGAAGATTCTGGAGAGGGCGGGTGTGATGGATGTGAGCCGGAAGCGCGTATGGGGGACGTGTCCGGTGGTGCTGGTCGCACCGGAGGGAAACCCCAAGAGAATCCGCAGCATTTGGGACCTGACTCGCAGCGACATAGAGCATGTGGCGATCCCCGACCCCGACCGTGATTCAACCGGGGCGGCCTTCCGGCAGGCGGCGATCGGCGCGGGCCTATGGGATACCATCCAGGAGAAGTTGATCATCGAGGAATCGCCCCACGAGGCCTGCGCGGTGTGCGAGAAAGGCGCGGCCGACGCTGCCATCACGTATTCGCCATGCGTGCTCTTTGGGCACTCGGAAACGACTCTCTGTCTGGCTGCCTTTCTCCCTGACGGGCTGTATGAGCCGGCGGTGATGGCGGCGGCACCATTCGTCGGGGCGACACATCCTCTGGTTAGCGAGTACCTCGAGCACTTGGTGGCGCGCCCCTCCCAGGTGATCGTGGGGCGAGTGGGTTTCGAGCCGGTGGATGGGCCGTCGCCTGCTCGCGCCGAGCGCGTGCTGCTGGTGCCTTGCGGCGCCGGGCTGCAGCCTGCGATGGACGATATAGGAGAGGTGTACTTCCACCGGACCGGGACGCGCGTGGACTTCTCCTATGCGGGTGCGGGGATGTTGCTGGCGACCCTGAGTTCGACTCGCCGCGGCGATCTCTACATTCCCGGCGAGTCTTTCTACGTCGCGCTCGCGCGCGAGCGCGGCTTCATCGCCGAGGAGAAGCCCGTCGTCTACTTTCTCCCCGTGATCGTGGTGCAGAAGGGAAATCCGAAGCGAATCCGTTCTTTACAGGACCTGAGCCGCCCCGGCCTGCGAGTCGCCATCGGCGACCCAGAGGCGCTAGCTGTCGGGCCGGTGACCCAGCGCATTCTCTCGCGCGCGGGCGTCAGGGATGCGGTTCAGAGGAACGTCACCATGCAAGCCGGCTGCATTCCCGAACTTGCGAATGCTGTCTCCATGCGGACCGTCGACGCCGGCATTGTCTGGGACGCGGTGGCGGCTCAGCATGCCAAGAATGTTGATGCGGTTCCAATCGAGCCGCGGTACAACGAGGTCGCCGAGGTGCTTGTGGCAATTCTGTCTTGCTCAAAACAGCCAGATGAAGCGCGAAAGCTCATGGAGTTCATTGCTTCCGAGGAGGCGGCGGCCATCTTCCACAAACACGGGTTCAAGACCGAGCGTCCCGAGGGCGTCCGGGCTGCACCGAAGCAGGACTCGTAGGAACCGAAGCCATGTCCCAGCCTTGTGCTCCCAACCCGGCAGAGGTCGCCGATCGACACGCAGCTCGCGAGAGAATCTTTCGCTACAGCGCGATCGGATCGTTGGCGTTCGAAGTGCTGTTCGTCGGCGCCGTAGTGGTTGCGCTGATCGCCTATACGGATGCGTCGACGTTCCTGCAGTCCGTCACAGCAGATGAAACCCTGTTCTCCATCAAGCTGACCCTCCTCACAGTCACCGTCAGCACGGCTATCTCGATGCTGCTGGCGATCCCCGCCGGGTACGCGCTGTCGAATTATCGATTTCCCTTCTCCTCAGTCATCGACACACTTCTCGATCTCCCCATCGTCCTGCCTCCGGTGGCGGCCGGGTTCGCGCTGCTGATTCTCTTCGGCTACTACTTAGGCGATCCGATGGAGGAAATGGGGCTTTTCCTCCCTCACTCGCAGATTGGCATCGTCGTCGCCCAGTTCTTCGCCACCATGACCTTCGCCGTGCGGAGCGTCCGGGCGGCGCTCGACAGCGTAAACGCGCGACTTCCGGCGGTGGCACGGACGCTCGGCTCCAACAGATGGCGGGCCTTTCGGCGGGTGACGCTTCCTCTGGCGCGCAACGGCATCATCGCCGGAGGAGTGTTGAGCTGGGCCCGTTGCCTTGGCCTTTTCGGGCCGGTGGTCATGTTCTGCGGGGCCACGCGGTATCGGACAGAGATTCTGCCCACCGCTATCTTTCTGAACAACTCGGTCGGCCGGCTGGAAGAGGCCGTCGCCGGCACGTTGATCCTCCTCCTCCTCGCGGTCGTAACACTGATTGTCTTCAAACGACTGGGGAGCCAGGGGTTCCTGTTCTAGAGCCATGCTCGAACTCAATAACATCTCCATAGATCTCGGGCAGTTCTCTCTCCACGACGTCAGCCTCACGGTGGACGAGGGTCAGTATGTCTGTCTCGCGGGGCCGACAGGGGCAGGCAAGACTGTCCTGCTGGAGTGCGTGGCCGGACTTCACCGTCCGGAGTGCGGGAGAACCGTGCTCAAGGGACAAGACATAACCGATCTGCCGCCGGAGCTGCGCGGCATCGGTTACGTCCCTCAGGACTACGCGCTGTTTCCCCACATGGACGTCCTCGAGAACATCACCTACGGCCTTGTCGAGCGCGAGACGCCCAGACAGCTTGCGAGAGAGAAAGCCGAGTCCGCGGCAGAGCTGCTTCAGATATCGCACCTCTTGCACAGGGATGTGACGACGTTGAGCGGGGGGGAGCGCCAGCGTGTGGCGCTCGCCCGGACCCTGGTTCTCGACTGCAAACTCCTGCTTCTCGACGAACCGCTATCTGCACTGGACAGCGCGACCACGAAGGAGCTCAGCCTTCACCTCGCTGAGATTCACAGGCGCCTGCATCTCACGGTCCTGCATGTGACGCATGACTTCACCGAGGCCTTCAGACTGGCGACACACATCGCCATCTGCAACGCGGGCCGGATTCTCCAGACGGGCACCCTGGAGGAGGTGTTCACGCATCCGAATTGGCGCACGGTGGCGAGCTTTCTGGGCATCAGCAACATCTTCCCCCGTCGGGGTCAGGAGGCCGCTCGCTGTCCCATCGTCAGCCGCTTGGAAGGGACGGACCTGCACCCGCGGGATGGCCACTGCATCTGCATCCGGCCCGACCAGGTATCTCTTCGCCGGGGGGACCCGGCACCGGGCGGCCTTGCGTTCGAGGCGGTCGTGCGCAATGTGCGGTGGATGGGACCTACCCACGAAGTCACGCTCGATGCCGGAGCGCCTCTTGTCGCAACTCTCAGCCGACAGGAACAAGAGGCCCTCAGCCTGCGAGATGGAGATCTGATCCAGGTCTCCATCGATAGCAGCGCCATTCACGTGCTCGAGGATAGATAGCGGAGAGCATGGAGTCCGGCAGAGAGGGCGCTGGATTGACGGCGAGCGACGGGGTCGCCACAAAGACCACTATCCGAGGAGGCATGTTCATGAGTCGTTCCGTGCTGTGTTGTCTGCTGGGGCTGTACACAGCGACCCTCGCGATCGCCCCTGCCGCGGCATCACAGGGGGCGCCGATGGCTCTCCCCGGGGCGAGGCCGGAGGCCGTCGCTCAAGCCGAGGAGACTCAAGCGGTAGAGGAAACCGGCGTCGAGATCGAGATGGAGGTTATCGGCACCCACGAGTGGCCCGCCAAGGTGGACGTAGTCACGGCGGAGCAGGTGGAGGAGATGGTAAACTCCCCCTATATCTCCGACGTGCTCAAACGTCTGCCCGGCGCCGACACACTGACCGGCTGTCCGGCCGGCGCGCCCCTCATCACGATCCGCGGCAACAACTCGGAGTGGACGCAGATGCTCCTTGAGGGCGTCCCCCTGAACCCCATCGGCCGCCCCTACGTGCTCAACTTCGTCCCCATGTCGGCCATTGATACGGTGCGCCTGCTCAAAGGCCCGGCGCCGCCGAAGTATCCTGGGACCACCATTACGGGTCTCATCCTGTTGGAGATGAAGACGGGCGACAAGTACCCGGGCGTGGACCTGTCGGCCACGATCGGCGACTACGGACAACGCCTGCTCGACGTGAATGCCGGGGGCGGCACCGCCGAGAAGAACTACTTCCTGTCCTTTACGCACAGCGAGATGGCTGGGTGGCTGCCACACTGCGACATGGACCTCAACAACGCCGCGGCGAAGGTGGTCCTCTCGCCCGACGACCATTCGAAGTTGAGCATCGTAGGATCATACCTCTTTGGCGAGAAGTTCGGGCCGCGCCCAGAGGGACCGAATCCTGCCGACAAGTGGGCGGCCGAGTGGACTGACATCTCCCAGCCGAAAGGCTCTATCACGTACGAGCGTGCGCTGAGCGACAGGTCCGATCTCATGCTGCGAATCTCGCCCTACTCGTTCTCTGGCACACAGAAGTGGAACCAGTGGTTCACAGACCATGACGAAGAGCGCTTCATGATCTGGGACTATGAGCTCCTGCGCGGTGAGTTCCGTCATGACATCAGACTCCAGCCCGAACGGATATGGAGCTGGGGCGGCTCGTGGCAGAAGGATGTCTACAGCTTCGCCGGTCCCATGCCGATGCGTTTCTGGGGGGCAGTGCCCGGCGACCGCTGGTCGGAGTACGACAAGCGCGCCCGGTCGCTATTCGCGCAGCACTCGTTCCCCACGGGAACTGATGGGACGCTCACCCTCGGCGGAAGGTATGACGACGAGGAGCCGGGCGAGGCCATCGCTTCGCCCTTCTTCAGCTGGCATCGGAAGCTCGACGAGAGCAGGCGGCTGCGTTTGGCATTTACACGAAACCGGCGCTTCCCGAAGCTGATGGAGCTCTACGGGGAGGGCATGTGGGTCGGCAACCCGGCGCTGGAACCGGAGCTCGGCTGGACGTACCAGGCAGACATGTCGTGGGCCCCCGGATCGAGCACGTTCGAAGTATCGGTGTTCCAGAGCGACCTCGACAGCCTGATTGTGGCCGATGAGAACAACCAGTTCCTCAATGTCGGCGAAGCGCGGGTTCGCGGTCTCGAGCTTTCGTGGCAGGATACCTGGCGGGCGGGCTCGTGTTACGCCAACTACACGTATCTCGACTCCTGGGACACGCTCGGCGATGACCCGCTCGTCGTCGCGTTCCGGACGGTTTATCCTCGCCACAGCGCGAAGGCCGGCGTTCGCCTCGAAGATGCCAACGAAGGCAAGCACTCCATCGAAGTTCTTGCCTACGGCCCGCGCCGAACCGATGTGGACGAGCCAACCTTCGTCGGCGATCCGTGGAACGTCACCGTTCCCCCGCGCATCCCAGGCTTCACGTGCGTGAACTACAAGTACACGCGGCCGCTCAACGAGCACACCAAGCTGAGCCTCGCGGTCGAGAACATCTTCAACGTCGAGGCCCAGGATCTGCTGTTCTACCCGCGGCCTGGACGCTGGGTGAGCGCCGCATTTTCCGTGCACTTCTGATCGAGTCGGAGCGACACGTCGTGCCGCCGGCTCCATGAGACGGGCGTGTCAAGGGCATCCCGTGTGTGGTGTTCGGACGATCCCTATGGAGCTTCTTGTGTTATAGGAACGCTCGGCGTGGATATGCCGAGCGAAAAGGGCAGGCGGGGGGAACGACCGGCCCGCCTCAGGCGTATCTCATTCGCATCCGGCATGCGCAGGCTGTTCGAATCCATCAACTAAGGAAGTGATAAGCTCGTTGACAGTGATGACTCTGTCCACCCTCCAAGCATTGGCGCCTGCGAAGGCGAAACCGTTCTCCAAATCTCCCCGCAGGGCTCTGACAAGGGCGCTGGCAATGCAATAGGGCGCTGTCTCAGGGTCGCAAGCCGTGAGACACTTGTATGGGCAGACAAACGGTTTCTTCAGCCCCAGTGCGACATCTTCCGTAAAACGATTCCTTATCGCCCTGCCCGGCATGCCTACCGGGCTGTCAATGATGACCATATCCTCCTTCGAGCTCTTCACATAGGCTTGCTTGAACTCGTCGGAGGCGTCGCTCTCAACCGTCGCCGCGAACCGGGTTCCCATCTGGACCCCTTGCGCACCCAGTGAGAACATCCTGTAGATGTCGGAACCCGTGAATATCCCTCCCGCCGCAATCACCGGAATGGGCTTGCAGTACTCGATCTCCATACGCGCTGCCTCGGCGACAATAGCGGGAAGGATTGCTTCGAGCGAATACCCGGGGTCGCTCAACTGCTCCTTCCGGAAGCCCAGGTGTCCTCCGGCCATCGGTCCTTCCACGACAACTGCGTCAGGCACGGCGGAGTAATGCTTAGACCATAATCGGAAAATCAGTTTCATCGCCCGAAGCGACGAGACGATCACTGCAAAATGCGTCGGAATCTCATTGAGTCTTGACGCCACCGAAGGCGGTAGCCTGGGCACCCCCGCACCAATAAACACGATGTCGGCACCGCTTTCCACCGCCGTCTCGATCAGGCTGGCGCTATCCGAAACGGCCGCCATGACATTGACGCCTATCGCCCCTCGAGATGTCTCCTTGGCACGCTTCACTTCTTCTCCAAGCACCCCACAGTTGGCAGACATGACATCCTGCTGTTTCAGGCCCTCTCTAAGCAGTCCGAGCCCAACGGATGCAATAACACCGATGCCACCGGCTTTCGCCACTGCAGATGCCAGCCCGCTTCGGGAAACCCCAACCCCCATTCCTCCCTGGATAATGGGGAGCTTCACGTGAAGCGAACCGATCTTGAGGGAGGGGATTATCGGTTCGTGGTCTCTTGGCATACAATACCTGTGCTCAGTACTATGTCCATCCGCCAGCTTCCCTGGAGATGATAGCAGACTGCCCGTGCTGTCCGCAAACTCGTCTGTCTCCCGCGATGCTCGTGCCGCCTCTCTCGTGTTATTCTCTCCCTTCGTGGATATCCCTGCGATGAGAGGCACGGAGGATGGAGAAGGCCGTCGAACGAGGGCTGGATTGGGTTGGGCTGCCGGTGATCGCGACCCGCGCCGCCCGTGTGAGTCCCTGGCGGTGTGACGGGCCCTGCAGGCATGAAGAGGTTCTCGGCCGCCAGGGGCAAATAGACCGGTGTCGCACACCGTGCGCGGGTCTGATACCGGCAGTCACTAGCAGTCACTCACCCGCGTGACCGAGCTCGCACCGCAGGCGGGGACGCGATGGGTATGCGCTCTGAACACACCGCGCAAGTGCGCGCGTCAGCACATGTCTCGAACGACAGAACTGTCCAATGCGGCCGCCTGTTGGGCCGCCAGCTTCAGCGCATCCTCAGCCTCGTCGACCTCGAGGTGGCAGGGAATGGTGCGGTCCCCCAGTCCTACGTTTTCGGCCCCAACGGCAGGTATCGACCTCAGGAACCCGCGGGATCGCAAGTCCGGTACGAGGAATTGCTTAGCTACTCTCGAAACGAGCCTCGCTTGGAGTTGGTGGCAAAGGGGCTGGGACGGGCACTTCGTCTCGGCCATTTCTGCAGCGGCGAAGGGCCACTGCCCGTGGATGGCTTCCGTCTGTGCGCCCTCGAGCAATGGTCCAACTACCCTGTGGCCTCGCTTGAGGCGAACATCGGATCGATCTCCAGCTACTGCAACTGCAACTGCGAGTTCTGCTACGAGAAGGGCACCCGCGGGGCGGGGATAGCGTTCGGGCGAGCGCAGCTCAGCCTGCGCGAACTCGATGCCCGGATCAAGCACTACTCGAGCGAGAGCAGGACCGGGCTGCTCCCCTCGTCGCGGTTCTCGCTGGAACCGTTTGCGAATCCACATTGTCTCGAAATTCTGGACCGGATTCGCGAGGCGGCGCCGGGGGAGCAGATCAGCCTCACGACGAACGGTTCCTGCCTGACGGAAGAGGTCGTGGAGCGACTTGCTCGGCTCCGGCCGATATTGGTGACGGTTTCGATGAATGCGGCCACGCCCGAGCTGCGGATGCGCACCATGCGCGACCGGAAGCCGGAGAGCGCGCGGATCGCGCTCGAGAGCATACCTCTGCTCCGAAGGCACGAGATCCCGTTCCTCGGAAGCTACGTACCGTGGCCGTCGAAGCCTCTCTCGGATATGGAGGACATGATACGCCTCCTCGATCGGAACGATGCAGTCGTGGCCCGCATCTGCCTTCCCTCGTGGACGAAGCACTCGCACGAGCAGGTTCCCTTCGAGACAGAGACCTACTGGGCGGAGATTCTCGGGGCGATCGACGGTCTCCGGCAGGAGGTCGATATCCCCATTCACGTCATGCCGAACATGTATCAGTTCCGTACGCTGCGGCCACTGGTGCAAGGTACGATCAAGCACTCGCCGGCAGCCGAAGCCGGCTTCAAGTACGGCGATGTCATCGTGCAGATCGAGGGCCGGCCCGTCCATACGAGGCCGGAGGTTTCGGGCTGGCTACGAGCGCGCTTTGACGATCCAGAGGTGTCTCGCACGACCTTCCTGGTGGAACGTGAGGGGGAGCACATGGAGATCGAGGTGCCCCACCGCCCCCTCTCGGAACTGGTGTATCCTTATTACTGGCTGGCGCACCCGGAGGCGCCCCGCACCTGGGCGGGCGCCCTTGGCATTCACCTGGCCGACG
>Ga0307377_10002786_pt1 | contig 20305 bp, 16 predicted proteins | sample TR3MG_FD_202535 | JGI IMG/M metagenome (GOLD analysis project Ga0307377, IMG submission 202535) | Soil microbial communities from Risofladan, Vaasa, Finland - TR-3 | ecosystem: Environmental > Terrestrial > Soil > Coastal area > Acid sulfate soil | place: Finland: Risofladan, Vaasa | collected... | reverse complement strand
TGAAGGGCCGCTTCAATTTCCTCCACTTTCTCGTCGCCACCAAGCTTTTCCTTCACCCATTCCACAACGATTTCTTCGCTAAGGGAATCAAAAGGAATCATTGTCTCAGGGTCAGGCTGCTCTAGTCCAACGCTGCCATAGGCACCCGCAGAATAAACTGCGTCTTTGGCATCAATGGTGTAATGAGCAGTTGTGACCACTCCGTCAGCAGTGTGGCGGATTAGTTGCGCAATGTGCCAGTTAAATTCAGTTGTCATGGGAAAACAATGTCTCTAAGGAATTCTACAGCACTGGCATTTCATATTCCTGCGTTGTGTTGCAGTAGTGCTTAAAGATTACTTCGCTAGTGTTTCCGGCCCATGCTGCTACCTGCGGTACGGGAATCCCTGCCTCAATCCAGCGACTGATAGCAGTGTGACGACAGTCATATGGCCTGTACAAATGGGAGATCAAACCAGCCTGATGCAATGGTGCCATCTTTTTGCGGAAATAGCTTTGGAATGCCAATCGATAATCAGAGACAAGGCTGGTAGGGCATAAAGAAATGGAACGCTCGGCAACGTAAGCGTCCCACAATTCAGCAAGAGTCATGAACGCAGACTCGGGGTTTGTAACCCCAATCTAGGCCCAGATTTGAGTAGGTCTACTGGGTCTAGGCGATACCAGCATCAGACAGACGCTGTTCTAAGGTTTCGATCTTTGCGATTGCTTCTTGTAGTGCTGCTGTTAGTAGTGGTACAAGTTTGGATTGGTCGATGCCTTGGTAGATGGGGTTGCCTTCATCATCGATTTCATCCTTGGTGCCGTTGATTGCCTCAGGAACAACATCCTGGACTTCATGAGCGATGAAGCCATCAACGGTTTTGTCTGGGTCCGCAATAAAGTTAAAACGGTTCGGTTTCAGTTGCTGCAGGCGGGTAATACCATCAATAACTGCAACAACGTTCTCCTTTAGACGGTAGTCTGAAGATGTAGCGTAGTTGACCGTTGTAGTGCCATTATGCGTGATCGCGCCTGCAGTATTGGCAGCCGAGTTTAAAAAAGTAACAAAGTTTTGTCCAGCTCCTTGCGTGACAGAGTTTTTTATAAGAAGACCGTTGTCATTATTAAGATCAGCAGTAATACCAAATCTTGCAGACGCGGCGGTAGAAGTGTCATTTAAGATTAACTTGCCCGCTTGCGTAATACGCATTGCCTCGGTTGGGCTGCTTTGACCGTCTCTCGTAGTGGAGAATGTTAGGCGGCCTGGAATATCACTTCCAGAAGAGCTAGTTCCGTCGCTAGAAGCATAAATACTTGCGTAATGTGCGTTAGCTGAAGAGTTATCAGCGCTATACCAACGAATGTAGCCAATATCTGTATTTGCGGCAGTTGGACGTGATCCACCCCAGCAAATATCAAATGTTCCGGCATTACCACCAGTATTCCCTGCCGTGACTAATTTGCCGTTGCCGGCGTAACTAGACGTACCAACTAACAGCCTGCCCGAGCTGTCGATTCGTAGGCGTTCGGTTGGTGAATCAGCGCCAGTGAAAAACTGCATCGTGGCGTTATGACTAGCATTGCCACTAAACGCTTTTAACTTAAAAGCATCACTAGACGTTTCAAGCGATCCATAACGTGGATTGCTTCCAGATTGAGTTAGTTTTACAACACCCGAGCTGTCGATTCGCAGGCGTTCGGATCCATTCGTGAGAAAGAGTGTTGGGCCATTGGAGTTATTGTTGACGTAAAAGTCTGCTCCGTAATGGCCGATGAGTCCATAATCAGTAGCACTTCCATTGGTGCGTACATAACAAGCTGCGCCAGTGGTTCCGTTAATATCTAGAGTTCCACCAAAACCGGATGTGTCACTGGGGCTCGCAGTGCCAACCCCCACATGGCCCGAGCTGTCGATTCGCATCCGCTCGTTATTTCCGCCGGTAGCAAACAATAAATTTGCTTCTGCCCTAACCAAGCCATCTGTAGTGGCTGACCCAGACAACCAAGAAGAGCCTCCAGTTCCTGCATATAGTGCCTGAACATTCCCTTGCAGGAGGGAAATACCACCCCCTCCTGCAATAGTAGTATCAAGATACAGCGGATTGTAACCTGAGCCAACAACATGAAGTTGGCTATTAGTGTTAGGGGAACTAGTCCCTATGCCTACGAGCCCTGCCGAGGTGATGCGCAGGCGTTCTTGTGTATTAGTGCTGATGGCTACTTGGTCAGCACCAGGGCTGTAGATGCCGGTGTTCTTGTCACTTGCGAAGGCAATGGCTGGAGCCGCAGCCGTGCCAAGGTTCAAGGCCCTCGTGATGCCACTGACCGTAACGCTTTTATTCGGGCTTCCCGTATCGTCAATATCCCTAATCAAAAACTGATCGCCGATGGCCAGTGAATCACCAATGGACGAGAGCTGAGAGATTTTAGTCACAATCGCAATCTAAGCAGTAATTAATCATAGTCTACCAACGTTTAGGCTAAATCAATTTTATAAGGCACTCCCCTTATGCTGATTCCCATTGTCACACTGGCCACTTTTCCAGATGCAACCACCACATTGCCGCTACTAGTGACATTATTGACGATTAAACCACTTGGTAGTACCACTCCAGAAGCTGTTTCAATTTGAAGAGAGGACAATGGCGAAGAGCGTGAAAATAATGCATCAGTGCTTCCTGAAAGGACAATGCCGCTAACAACAACGCCACTAGCACCAATCTTGCCACTATTAGTCCAAGTGCCAGTCAAGGTGTCGCCTGCCTTGTCTGCATACAGAACAGGCGTGATTGTTGCAAGCAGTGCCGTTGAAGAATCTACTTGGTCCTGGAAATTAGTGGAAGAGTTTGCAATTTTCTGTACGTCTAAATTGGTTAGTCCCGACGAGAGGAAAAGCCCCTTGATGCGTTTGTAATCATTGTTTTGCAGGCCAAGATTAATCCTTGCACGTTCTGGATTAATTAAATCCCTTAAATTGTTTTTCCGAACCAATCCGCGAGTCATGATTAACCAGCCTCCAAAATGGAATCGTCTTCAAGCCTAAACAAATTCACTCGTTCATCATGAATTACTTTTGTAAACGATAAATCAGCCGCATCTGGATCAAAGACAAAGCCATATCTCCATCGTAAATACTCTTCCTGCGAAAGCAGCTCAGCATCACTCAACACTTCATTGAACAGTGCCAAGGAGCTAATACTGCCCTGAAAAGCATTGGAGCGACTCACTGAATCGCTCACACCAATTACAAAATTACCTGCGCTGGAGTAAGTGTATGAAGGGGGAGCAATGAAAGTTTTTCTTGCACCATCAAGCCTAAATTCAAGACCATAGGCAGTGCTTGCCCTTACGCTCATAATCAGGGTGCCATTAACTGGCATTGCAGTGGGAAAGTTGGAAATGATGCTGCTTGTAAACAAGCCCCATGCGCCATTGCCGCTACCACTGCGCCAAGAGCTAGAAATATTAGCCAATGAGCTAACAATGCAGTAGACGGCATCACCAGCCGTTATCGCATTGCTAAGGCTTAGCGCAACGACAAGAGTGGCTCCTGTTGACAAGGTTGCTCCAATTGTGCCAATGTTAAGAAAATCATTACTGCCATCAAATTGAACGGCGGCTTTACCATTGAGGTCGCTGGTGATAACAGTAGGGCGATAAGCAGCTTCAGTTTGTGAAGCATTAGCTCGTTGCAGCACGTCTTCCCATCGTCTTACCCCCACGCCATCTAAAGTAATTTGACTAAATTCTGAATCAAGCCATAAAACATTAGAGTCCAGCACCGTTGGTGGAGCTAAATACAATGGCGAAAAACGAAGGGTGCCGCCACTATCCGTAAGTCTTAAATGAGTGCGATATTTGACAAAGTAATCAGACCATTGTTTTGTATCTCCTGCAAAATTAAAGCCGCTAATAGTTAAATCAGGAATAGAAGCAGGGCCAATTAAATATTGAGCGCCAGCGTTGTATCCTGATGCCGTAGTAGGAGAGAAGAAGCTATCAGTGGATGCTGAAAGTATGTCAAATGCAGCGTTGTAATAAGCACGATCATTATTAACAGTGGCACCAGAGAGAGTGCCAATACCAGAATCTCCATTTTTGCTGATCTTGCCGAGCATTGCCACCAGTCCAGAGGCCGCTCCCACCGTGAGCCCACTAATTTGAGGCTCTAGAAAAGTGCTTAAATCTTTGCAATTAAAATAATCTCCTTCTGTTACACCAGCGGCGCTAGTGCCCACTAGCAAAGCTAAGTCACGCCTGTCAATGCCTAAGTTATCCCAGCAATCATCCCTGTCTTCAACTTCTGCTAAGTTTCTAGCGGCACGAAAACCAAACTGTTGCGTCATGATTGCCCCGCCTTTAAATAGTAAATATAGTTGCCGTCCCTTACGGGAATAGCCACTTCTGGCGCTGCTACTGTGCCAATGCTAAGAGTATTTTGAACTGTAAAGCCACTAGAGACGATCACATTGTCTAGCAATATAGAGGTGGAAGCAGTGCTGCCAGAGAAGGGCGCCGTGGCCAGCGACTGTGCTGCCACTCCATTAATTTGTAAATTTTGTACGTCTAGATTTCCATTAAGCGAATAATCTCCAACAGACAATGGAGATGCACGCAGCAGTGCATTATTTTGAAGAATAATACCAGATGCCACTTGCTGGCTAACTGTATTAAGCCTTATCTGTGCATTACTAGTAAGACCTCGCAAAAGCAAAAGATCTCTTGCGCTGACCCTGTTAATGCCAGTAACTGCAAGAACGTCTGCTCCCTTAATAACAACTCCGCTTGTTGTTACATTATTAAAAGTGTAACTAATGCTTGCTCCTAAATTATCCCAAGTTGATTCTGCACTGCTTACATCGGAAAGATTTTGTGCTGCTATAAGTCCAACAAAGGCCATTACTGTTCCTCCCAGTTAAGACTTGCACTGGCTTCCCCTGATGCAGTGCGAGCAGTGGCAACAACAAAAAGTGCGCCTGTACTTTCAATGCTTCCAGGGCTTCCCGTTATAAACATTTTATCAGGACCAAACAATGAACTGAGGTCAAACGAACGACTTTCACCACTTCCTATGAAGTAAGTGGCAACGCGCTGCCCTCCCCTTAGTACGCGCAATCCTTGCTTATCTACCAGCACTGCACTCAATGGATCAGCAAGACTATCAACAAATTTATTTGCTACATAATCAGTGCCACCTGCAGCCGTTGCATTTTCAGTGAAGCCACTGCTTAGTGGCCAAGACGTTTGAGCTTGTGTAGCGCCGCTGCCAGGGTAGAGACGCACTGCTAATGGCTGCTGCGCTAACACCACGTCTGACACCACGGCGTCAGCATGAGCTTCTACCACTAGGCGGATGGGCCACGGGGAATTGCCTGAAATGGTGATTGAGCGTCCTGCTGCACTGATCGTAGTGGTGCCACTTGTTGGGAAGGCGATGGCAAAATCAGTAGCTTGATTGCAACCAAATGAACTTGGAAATCTAGCTTCTCCAACTACTTGTCCAATACGGTTAAATTGAAGCGCTGGATAATCAGAAGCCACCCACAGCACGGGATCAACCAATGGGTTGTAGGTAAGTCCTGATGCATTAGGCAGCAAGCCAATGCGTGCAAACCCACTATCAAGACGTCTAAAGATCGTGCCCTGGGTCACGCCACTATCAACAAATCCACTGCTTACGACATAATTATTCATGCGCCCAAGCGTGATGCTTGTAATGCCTCCAGGAAGCCCTCTGTTAGTAGTGATGCGAGTGAGGTCGTCAGACAATACAGACACATGAGTGGCGAGAATACCTGCTCCTACCACCTTCACGCGATTGCCGCTTCTATAGTCAACAGCCCCTCCCAATTCATTCCTGATGTCAGGGAAAAATTGTCCCGATGGTGTGGTCAGTGTATTGCTACCTGTTCGGATGACGGTAATTCCAGAAGCAGCATTTGCAGTTAGCGACGTGCCGTTGCCATAGAAATAACTCTCTCCTCCGCATGCGCTATTCTCTTGAAAAACTAAATCAAAGCGCGTAGCAGTTGTGGCAAATACTGACAAATTGGCTGGAAATACAGCTTTCTTATTTAACACGCCATTGATAGTGCTCTTCACTTGCAAGCCAAGAATACTTTTGGGCGTGCTATTAATTGGCTTTAAGGCATCCAAGCCTGCTGCTCCAGTGGTAACAGTACCCTTGTCGCCACCATCAATGTAAACACTGCTGCCATATAGATTGATAAAGGCAGGAGAGGTGGCGCCTGCAGTAGTGCGAGCCTCCACAAAAAGTTTCAAGAAAGGATTGCGAAGGCTGGGGAAGATGAATTGGTTTTCTGCAAAGAAATAATGCAATGCCACCCATCGTGCTTCATCATGATTAATTGGCACGTAAGCCAAGAAACGAGCGCCAACAGCACCGTACCAGCTAAATTCAATTTTAAACATTGTCACGCGAGACAAGTCTAAGTTCCAACCAGTGCTGCCTACATTTGGTTGAATAGGGTCGCCATTCCAATCATCACGACCAATTTTTGCCGTGCCAAGATCAGGCGAAGTGCGCACCACATATAAGTCACCACCTTTATCAAGTTGAAAGAAATAACCATCCCCTACATTATTTCGGCATCCCCATCGCACTACTTCGCCATCGTAATCACTTCCCGTTGACATTCTCACGCCAAAAGTGAAAGCAGTCACCCTTCCTGGTTGATAGCGAAAGGCACGCTTGCTTTCCCAAAACGTAGTCATACTGCCATTGCTCTGCCCCCCTGGAAATCTTCCCGTGTTGTCATCCACCAAATAAGTAAAACTCAATGGTGGCGGAAAAGCATATGCTTGAATGGCACTTTCTGCTTGGATGTGCCGCCAGAAATAACCATAGTCGTCAGCAAATGTCCAATCGCTAGGGTCTGCCGCATAGGCATAACCAGCCGCGCTTGGTCCAGCGTAAAATTCCTTGTCATTAATGCCATAAATATTTACTGCATCAAAAAGCCCTAATGCAGTTTCACTGCGAGGAATACCAAGCAAACTAACTTCTACTTCGCTCTGGCTTGTATTGACAACATTCACGGGCACATTGGCCGCCGTAGTGTTTACTACTGTGACAGGCGTCAAGCCTTCATCTGCAACAAGTACCAAAGTACCCTTAGCATCTCCCGTGAGCACTTCTTGATCCAGCGGGTCAATTAATGAATCGCCTGTTAGGAAATCAATTAACTCTGCATCAATAAGGTCACTGCCTGCGGGTTGAGCATCGTCAGGCACTTGGTAATATTCAGAAAAACTTGTCATAGGTGCCTACACTTGCTCTTCCCATGTTAGGGAAGCGCTCATGTTTGCACTTGTTCCCATGCCCTGCGCAAACACATAAAGCGTGTCGCCAGTAACGGCTGTCAATGGATAGGAAAGATAGTCTTTGTTATAACCAAAATATGGAGCCAAGTCAATATCGACGCCACCATCGCCAACAAAAAATGTTGCCACATTAGTGCCGCCCGTCAATGAAACCACTCCGCTTGTAGTGGTGAAATTCACTGGGCTGAGAGTGCCAGCAGAAGTAAACGATGGAGTGCCAGAAGTAGCCGTTGGTCCTTTAATTAATTTAACAACTGCTCTTCCACTACTTCCCACTCCTAGACGTGTGGGATACACTTGCATACGATTGCGAATGGAATTGATGTTTTCCTTTACTTGCAAGGCAATAAGCATTGTGCCGCTAGTGGTTACAGTGCGATCAACGGCATTGCTTTCAGAACGAGCAGTGACAGTGCCTTTGTCGCCACCATCAATGTAGTACGAGGCACCGTATTTATAGATCGCACATTCATTGGCGCTTGTGGCCTTCTGTGCCAGGTAGGAGATGGGAAGCGTGGGATTGGCTAGGCTGGGGCTCGTAAGCTGGTTGGAGGCTCGTATATGGTGCATACGCGCCCATCGCGCCTCCCCCGTGGTAGTGGCATCAGGAACATAGGCCAGGAAGTGCCCGCCTACAGCCCCATACCAGCTATATTCAACCTTGAACATTGTTACTTTTGAAAAGTCAATGTTCCAAATGCTGGTATCAGTGACAATATCACCGTTGATATTAATTACTGAACTGCCATTGGTATAAGAAACTGTTGGATTAGAGGCAGTTCCTCCAATGGAGAGCGTAAATGAATTGCGCCCTGGAGTCTTGTCTGCATAATATTGAGCCTTGGTTTCGCCATCGAGACGATCATGACTGAAATATTTACGTGGCACTCGATATTCGTAGGTGTAACGATAAGGCGTTTCCACTGAAATAAATGAGCCCGAGACACTTGTCGTGCCATCAGAAGAAGCAATACCGCCAATGTTCACTCCTCCAGATCCTCTTATGCTGCGATCAAACAAACCAGCATGAATATAAGTGAGGCCAGCGCGAACGATCACTAGGCTTGCTCCTGCCTCTCCTATGTCTCCATCTACAACGTTAGGAGTGCGAATACCAGGCTCATTGCTTTCAAAAGCACTAGTGCGTCTTACGCAATAGCAATTAAATTCTTTGCTAGCGGAGTCCGTCTGTCCGCCGCCTTGCACTTCAACGTAATAACCATCGCGCTTATCAAAAGCACCAAATTTTTTAATGTCGGTGGAATCATTAGAGGTGGTGCTCCTCACGCCAAACGTAGCAGCGCTAACTCGCCCTGGCTGATAACGGAAGAAACGTCTGCTGCTTAAAATTTGATAGTTATTAGTATTGGCAGTACCAAGAACTACTTTCGCTGCACTTTCATTGGGAATGTGAGTAGTAGCACCACCTCCTTCACTTGCCCATTCATTTGGATTGATGTCATAAGTGGTAACATCAGCAAAGATGCCAAGCGCCACTTCAGCACGAGGCACGCCAAGTAAGCTCAAGCTCACTTCACTGACTTGCTGGTTTGCCACTTCCACTGGCACTGGCGTTTGGTCAGAAGCCATTACCACTGGCAGACTAACTGCCATTGTTTGCTGGCCAGGAGGAATGGGCGCTGTACGTCCTACTGTGACAACTGCTACGCCTTCTTTCAACTCAGCCATAGTTCCTCAAGGAAAACAATTGGAGAAAGTGGTGCCAACAAAAATGCTACCAGCCGCCACTGTATCTTGTCTTAGTCTATAAACACTTCCTCCCATAGCGGCGTTAGTAACGCCAGAAAGGGAAGCAATGGTAAAAGCATAAGGAGAAGCGTAAGTGATGCCAGTTAAATTGGTATAAATACGAGCGCTAGTGCCATTGTAATTTATGCCGCTACTAGTGGTGCCGCTAAATACTGCGCGTTCAGTGGTTCCTAGTCCATGATTGGTTTGAGAAATAAATGTGCCGCCACTGACACTTACTAGGTCTGCCACATATTCTTGCTTTTCAATGCGAATGTCCCAAATCAATGGAGAAGCAGACAAGGAGTCGCTGGAATTTTCAATGGTATAAGCAGTGGGGAAAAATGCTTGACTGATGTTGGAAGGTCCAGCGTCAGCGGCAGCGTCCCAAATCAATGCAGTTTGCGTTGAAGTGAGCCAAAGCCTAACCTGACCATTACGAAGCGGCTCTTGCTCTTCAATGTTGAAAGAAGTAATTAGGTCTGCAGTGGTGGCGCCAGTACGCTTCCAAATTGCTGCACAAACTTGAACATCTCCCAAGCCAAAAGGTTCGCCTTCTTCATCTTGCAATAAAAAGCTAACACCATCAAAATAATCCCTGCGCAATAGCCGCAAGTCAATTTGAGGCGCCAAGCTTGTAGCAACGAATACACTCATGTGGGGACTTCGCGGTAGGAAAGCATGACGGTGTAAACAGTGGAGCCACTTACTACGGCATTAAGCTTTTCACTTACAACGCTTTCAAACAGGCCCAAACCATTGGCTTGCGTCAAATTACCATTCGCTCCCAGATGAAAAGGAGGTGTCTTGTCCGTTGAGGCGCCGCTTTGAAGCTTCACAGTGCAGCCCGACAGGGAAGTAATGGTCATTGCCATTACGCGCAACTTGCTGCCGCTCACAGCCGTCACCACGTCTACGTTGCCACTAGCTGCAACAAAAGCGCTCTGCAGTTCGTTTGTAAACGAATCGTTATGAACAAGGTAAGGATCGGAATCACCACCAGCACCTGTAGCCTTTACATAAGCAGCGTTGCCTACTGCATCTAGTCCGTAAAGATTGGCCATATCAGAGAACTAAGAAAAGGAAACGTTGATTGGATACAGTCGTACCATCGCTATATCTTACAGTCTGACTTGCTGTAAAATCAAACACAAGGGGGCTGCTTAATTCGACGATGCTAACAGAGAACGGCGAGCGCCTTCCATTAATCCCAATTGTAGCAATTCGCAAGCGATAAGAAGCGCTGGTCACATACACGTCTGATGGAAAACGAATGTAATTGACAGAAGTTGTGCCAAGACTAATAAATGTTCCATCAACTACGTCCGCATACTCCACATCAAAAGCAAGAATAAATGGATTGTTTTCTAAAGGCTTCCAACACGCACCAGGAACAATAGCGCTCAAGATTGAATATGGCGAATACTGAGGGAATCTCCAAGTGATTTCGTTGTAAGCCATTATTTGTTTACCTCCAGAACGATGCTGCCATTAGCCACTTTTGGCACCACTTGAGGACCCGCAATAGAAGTGCGAGACAGCCCTAAGGCAGTAGCTTGATCCGCTTCAGTAAATTTAGTCAAGCTATATTCTGTAGCGAAAACGGTCATTTCTCCTGAATCTTCGTTAATTCCTCCCACGCGATACAACTCATAACCCTCTCCATCTTCTTGCAGCACCCACACAGCTCCTGTAAGAGGGGTAGAGGACAATGGGGGAGAAATGGTGATAGTCGAAGAGCTTCCTGCACCGTTAGTGACAGTACGAGCTTGAACAGAACCATCTTCAAGCATTACAGACAGCGAATAAGACTTGCCTGAAAGAATTTCAAAAGGCGAATCAATGTTAACAGAAGAAACAGTGGCTCCTAAAATACGCCCGCCAAAGCGCTTCCCTTGTTTAGCAGGATCTGCCACTCCAATAATTTCACCGGGTAAAATAAAGTTACCTTCAGTGGCCACTTTGAAAGTGATTGTAGAAGTTTCAAGCTGATTGGTCAGTAATATCCACCGCCCAACACGCTGAGCTTGTCCTTGAGAAGTGGTTCCCATTGCTCGCACTTCCACTTCTTGAATGCCGTAACGAGAAGTGCCGTCAACGTCCTCCACGTATTCAACTTTTTCTTTGTAACTGTCAGAGGGATCATTCCAGCTTACTAAAGCTACAGTTTTACGAGCTTTCCTCGCGGAACCTTCATAAACAAAAGGCGGCGTCGTTGTTTCCCCATTGTCATCCACTTCTTGAATAACATTGGCAGGGGAAAAGATTTTACTGACATTTTTAGGACGGTCTTGCAAAGCAATAATGGTGCCTTCAGCAAAATAAGTAAGCCCTCTGAATGCTGCCGCAAGAGCGTTCAACACTTCGTAAGCATTACCTCTGTCAGTGATATAGGCATTAAAAGTCATTCGAGGCTCTAGACCTCCTCTGCCGTCTGGCACTAGCTCGTCACAATACTGAGCAATGGGATAGAGACTATATCTATCCACTTGAGTTGCATCAATAAATTCTCCTGCTCCATAGCGACTATTAGTCAGTAGATCATAAAAAATCCATGCCGGATTATTAGTCCAATTAGTCTGAAATGTGCCGTTCCATACGCCAAAATATTGCCTTGTAAAGGGATTATAGTTTGAGGGAATTTTTACTTTTACGCCATACAATTCTGCTCCAATCTTTGGCACCGCGCTAAAATTTTCAGCGCCAATTTTTAAACCAATAAGGCAAGAATTTGGATAGCGAAATGATCTATCAATAATGCCAACAATACCTTTGAAGAATAAATCGTCTGAAATAGACGTTGTTGTGGGGTCTTCAGTGAGACGCTCTACCGTTACCACCCACGGACCTGCGCCAGTCAGGCCGAATTCATATTCAAAATCTACCGGACCTCGTGATTTGCCTGTAATGTTAATATTTTGATTGACAAAATCAGAGCCTCCAATTGGCTTAATTTTTATATTAAAAGAAACAGTGCGTCCTTTCACATCGCCAGTTTCTTTATCAATATAAAACAACGCACCAATACCAACCCTAAGGCGAAGGCGGTTAAAATTACTTGCAAGCGTTGTACGAGAGATGGGGCCGCTTGCTCGTGCTAGTCGCAGGCCCACGCTCTGCTCTGCTCTAACATCGTTAAAACCTGGCATGGGGTCTTGATTTTGTGTGCTCACGCGATAATCGACCACCAACGAATTGACTTGCCCAGTGACTGTGCCACGTTGCAAGCCTGGAATGCTTTGGGCGATGGCAGGCTGTAAATTACCTTTGCCGTTGGCTGACGAAGAGCTGCCAGTAAAAAACGTAGACACTCCATAGTTAAAGCTGCCATCAAGGTTTTTAATTGGCGTATTATCAAGAAAAATTTTAGTGAGAGGATCCACTCCAGGCTCAAAACCAAACACTTCTCCTTCGGAAATCAAGCCGACAACTGTAGCTTCCGAACGACTTCGGAGAGATTCTGGATCTTCTTCAGGCTCGCGACCTCCTCCTCCCTTTTTGCCGCCGCCGCCGCCGCCCTTACCGCCGCCGCCTCCGCCAGAGCCGCTAATGACAATTTCCCAACCGCCTTCCTTTTCGTAAAGACTCTCTCCCATCAGATTGGCACCTGTTGAGTAGTAATAGCGGAAGAGATGACTAATGGAGAAACAGCAAGGAATTTGCCGTAGAGCAGAGGTACTGGCTGTCCTTGAACTGTAAGAGCCGCGCTGCGATCAAAAAGGAAACTATCAACACGATCTGCCTCTTTAGATTTAGAAAGGTCAGGTGTGGGAGAGAGAAGCGAAGAAACGCCAGTAAGTACAAGAGAGGTTCCCAGTGAAAATAACAGTCCACTGCCAAGAGAAAACCCTGCTGAAACTCCCGCTGCTGCTGCGGCTTGTGCTCCTAGAAAGCCAGCAAAAATCGTGCTGCTACCGAAGCTGACAAAAGCCAATGCAACAAGGGCCACTCCAATTAAAATCCTGCCAGTAGATCCTCCTCCAGAAACAATGGGGGCAATAATTAATCGCCTGCAGCCCATTAGTACATTCTCATAATCCATCCCATCGACATCATCGTCTATAAGCTTAAAACCAACGCCTTTTTCGTGAGCAGCGCACAAATACTCTTTAAAACCTTCCAATTGGTTGGATAGTGCAGAAAAAACATCCCTCGCAGAATGCGCCATGAAACAATGCTTTCGCCCAAACTTACGGCCTAGTTCTCCTAAAAGCTTGATTTCTACCATTTGCATTAGAACAGCTCCTTATGTCGCATTAGGCGTTTGGTGCATTTCTCCCAATAACCCCCATAGACATTCTCTTCTGACAGTCTATCTAGAAGATGATGATAGAACACGTTTTCATTAGGCCGTGCCAATACTCCGATGTGATTGACGAAATCACACTGCAGTTGCATCAAAATCATATCGCCTTTTTTCTCTAGCTTGCCAATCTCAACAAAGCCTTGGTCAGTTACATTTTTTTCAAACATGCGCCATTCTGGACTGCTCCATTCAAACTCTTGTCCTCTATCAAAATCATCTAGCACTATGCCAAATTCGTTTTTATAAAAATCTCTAAATACGCCATAGCAATCGTACATACCATAAAGCCATGGTCTACCAATGTAAGGGGCATCTCCATAGGGTGACATTTCATGCCATTCGTTCAAGCCTACAGCCAGCACTAACCAGGGCAAATTGCTAGTTTTGCATGCTTCAATGTCGTGACGGCTAAAGCCACCTATAAAACCAGGATGCGAATGAAAGATGCCTTCTATCTCTCCTTTTTTTTCTGCCTTTGCATATGCTTTGGCGTCAATTGCAAAATTAGACGATGGGAAAGAATGAAGGTTTTTACAAGGAATGTATTTGCCTCCTGCAATAAGACCACAAACTTCCTCTTCTGGCGCCGTCAATGCGTGCGCTCTCATTTCAGCTCGTAAGTCTTTAAACATCAGCCTCTCGTTAAATTAGCACCAGGGAAGCCTCCAAATGGTAGCGATTGCGCAGGGAAACGCAAAGCACAACTAGAGACACGTTTGCCGCATACGTCTGAAAGCCTGAGAGGGTCATTACTAGGCAACGCTGCAGTCGCCGCCGTCAACGCTGCCTCTGCACTATTGAGGTTGTTTTGCGCAGTTGTAATAGCCGCTAACGCATTAGAAGCCGTAACTCCAGCGGCTGCACATGTTCCAGGGCTAACTCCCCATCGCTCTATCTCGTAGTAATAAGCTGGACCTAAAAATTTAATAAAAACTTCCTTTCTTTGACGACCCTGTCTGTATGTTGGTCCAATGGGTACAGAGTTGTCATTAAAGACAGCCAAAAATCTGGTGGCACCACCGCTACTAAAAGGGCCGTCTGGACTTCTTAATACAAAACTAGAGGGCGACGATTCACTGTATTTTGTCTCTAGTAAGACAGCAGCAGCGCATTGCGCTTGCTGGTTACCGAGCGCTTGGTTATACGCTTGACGAGACGCTTGCAGTTGTGCCTTGCGCTGTTCTCTCAAGTACCATGCATTGATAACAGCAATTCCTTGAGCTGTCTGCCCTGCCGTACTAATTACTTGATCACGAGAATTAAAAACTGGAGCGCCTGTGTAACTGCATTCACTGCTGCGATACCGCCACAAACAAAGATTTTGTGTAATGACACGACGAGGAAGTTTTACTCCTTCAAGATCAAGAACATTACTAAGTTGCCATGTAATGGTTAACGCAGTTTCTTGCGTTTTGCGTTCAATGTAAAAAATATCAACGGGAAATTCTTGCAAAGCATCAGCCTGCGGGCTGCCGTCTAGGTATTTTTGTAAGGTGCGGCGTCTTGTGATTTTCGCTCCTACTAAATCATCGTATGATGCTACCACTTGCGTAAAAGTGCCAAGCACATTTGCCACTGTTAAAGATGGTTGCGCGATTTGCCCATTAGTATTTTTGTCGTAACCTGCCGAAATAATAGGCAATGGCTCATAAGTTTCTCCTTTCCATTGCACCTTTGTGCCGTCTTCTTTCAGTTGATTTGTAAAATAAAAAATATCAGCAGGACTATTTGTAAGACCAGACAAGTCCACATCGAACATTTCGACAATAGCATCATGCCAGCTTTGTTGAACGTCAGCTTCTAGCGTCATAAATCCTCCTTACGGCAAAGCTAAAGGAATTGTTATTAGGTCCAAGTACGCGCCATTGCCACGAATTGGGCTCTAGTCGATATTTATATAGACTATCATCCATGAAAAATTGACTGTAAAAGAAATCACCACGGAGTGCAGAAAGCTGTGCATCCAGGGCAATTGCTGCTGCGTCTGAAATGGGAGCCGTATCAATGGTGTATTCACGAATGTCAGTGTTGACGCCATTAGGACTCACTTGCTCGTAACCATCGCCAAATTGTGCCTTAAGCGTGCGATTGCCTCTGCGTACCGTTAGGCCATATTCACAAGCGATGGCAAAAGTGGGTTGGGTCATGATTTAGCGCCTCCCTAAAAGACCGCCAGGACGCAGTTCATCCACGATAACTTGCTTCACAGCGCCTTCAAGCTTACGGCCAAGACCAGCAGAATCAGAACCTGCTCCAGAAGAGGAAGTTTTACCGTCAGAGCTTACATTTACCACGATACTACTGTTAATTTGAGGCCCCGCTGCACCGCCCATTTCCACTGGAATAGAACGACCATCGGGAAGAGGAACAACTGCCTCATTGTAACGGCCTTCACCTACAAGACCTAATGTGGGACCAGTGACAACGCCTCCGTTAGCAAAAGCTTGGAAGCCTCCAAGGAGAACATTGCCATTAGCGTTCGGCAATACACCAAGAGGATTCTTAATATTTGCAGGAGCGTTTAAATCAGACAAGCCTGTTGAACCACCACCAGGGAACATTTGCCTAATAAGACCAATGGCTTCCATGTATAGCCACTGAGCAATCATCTCGCCAGCCATGTCAGCAAAAGATTTACCAATATTGGCAAACGCTTGAGCTAAAGATTCTTGTGCTGAGCCGGACCCTGTAATTATCGTGCTAAATAATCCTGCAAATTCGTCCTTGACACCTTGTATGGCGCCTTTAATATCTTCCATTCTCATTGTAGTTTCTTCTAATTTTGCCAGCTCCTCAATTCTTTCTGGGGTGGCAGATTCTCCAAGTCTTTGCCGGATGCCTTCTCTAAGCTCTTGACGAGGATCAAGCATTCCCGCAAGCCTAGCTTTGCCTTGAGCATCTGCCAAAGGCCCTTTATTGTATTTTTGTTGTTCAGCCAAAGCTTTTCTAACTTTAATCAAACGATCAGTCCCTGTGGCGGCGTCTTTTACCTTTTGAATAGACAGAGTTAATTGATTTGTGTATTCTTCCGTCATTCCTTTCAATGATGTTTGAATGTAGATTTCAGCTTTTTCGACGGCACTTAACTCTTCTCTTCCTGATTTAAGCGCTTTAATGCTTTCCTTAAGCTCATTTTGCGCTTCAATTTCGCTTTCGGCTCTTTTTGTAAAAGGTGATAAAACAACAGTAGCAAATTCTTCTTCGGCAAGCTTTAATTCTGCGTCTAATTGAGATTTCTTATCGGCCAAGTATTGTTGCCTATCGGCAACAACAAGTTCATTTGTTTTTCCCATATCTCGTTGGTACTGGGCTCTGGCAAGTGTTTCTTTAAGGGTGTAATCAATCGTGGCAAGAGCTATTTCTTTTTCTCTGGAAGTAAGATCCATCCTTTGCTTGATTCCTTCTGATTCTGTTCTTGCGATATTGGTGTAGTGGCTGGCAAGATCTCGGTCATATGCTTGAAGCTTACTTACTTTCGTTTTTCCTGTCTTCTTGTCCTCATCTTCGCCAAGCGTTACTTCTTGACGAGAGGGTAGTAATGCTGTTGCTCTTTCTCCTGCAACACGTTTGGCATTGTTTACAGTTTTTTCTGCTAGCACCCTTTCCTCAATAGCCTTTCCGAAAGCAGTATTTGCAGTTTCTAAGTTTTTCTTGGCAGCATTGACTTGGAGCAACGTCGCAGGATCGGCGTAACTTTTTCTTTTTTCAGCATCTTCAAGCTCTTTTTGTCTGGTTGCAACTATTAGTTCTGCAGCTTGCTCTACTCCTTGTTTCATCTCAAGATTTGATTGAGCGGCAAGCACATCTCCAGCCCCAGCTATGCCATCCAACTGATGCTTCAATTGTGCCACGTCGCCTGCAGCCTTTTTCGCGTTGTCTCCAACATCAAGCATTGCATTTGCAATTCCGGCAATTACCAAAGAAATACCAGCAGTTGCAACTGCCGTCAGAGCGCCTGTAAACAATACAGCAGAGATACGAGCGGCTCTGAAAGCATTGCGAAGCCCAAGCATACCGTTGGTTAAACCAACAATCCATAATGCAAATTGCTTGGCCTGTGCCGCTACCATTACTGCAATAAAGTTATAAATAGCTGCAATAGTAGGAACAAGTCCAGTCGCTTTTAATACGCTAAATGCTGTCGTCAACGTGCCAACAGCGCCAGCAAAAATAATTATCCCTCTACCTAAATTTGTATTTAAAAATTGAAGCGCTGCAGTGACTACGTTTACGATAACAGGGGACAATTGCAAGAGAAGTTGGCCAAGAGACGCAACGGAAGAAGCAGCATTTTGCACTGCAGGAGTTAATTGCTGAATAATTTTGTATAGGGCCATTCCTTGCGGAGAAAGAGCTTTAGCGGCATCTTCAGCGTCGGAAAAATTACCACTTAATACAGAAAATACATCAGTTGCGTCTTTTATAATTGATTGAATTTTAGGCCCAAAAGCCTGAGCAAATTGATTAACAATTGGCGATAAAGCCTCATACATTGACTTAATCGAATTATTTATGTTGTTAATTGAGCCTTGAAGGGTTTTTGCAGCGCCTTCTGCGCCTTTACCGAAACGCTCGCCCAAAACAACACCTACATTATTTAAAACTTGTCCTAAAGCATCGCCACTTAATTGGCCATCTTCCATAGCCTTTTTGAAGTCTGCCATGGACATGCCAGCAGCATCGGCCATTAAAGAAAGAGCGCCTGGAATTACGTCGCCAAGCTGCCCTGTGACTTCTTCGCTCATGATTTTGCCCTTACTGGCCATCTGCGAAAAAGCGTATGTAACGCGATCAACTTGATCCGGCGTCATTGATAACGTGGCCGCAGCTTGCGAAATACCAGTGAACAATCCTTGGATAGTGCTTTGATCAATGCCCGCAGGTTCCATGGATGCATAAAGACGTGCAAATCCAACACGAGCACTTTCTAGGGGCACGTTAAAGCGCTGAACAGTATCTGAAATGAATTGAAGCGATTGTTCAAAAGCTGGACCGCCGCCAGTGACAGCCATTAATTGGTTCTGAAAACTTGCTAAAGAACGAGCAGCCTCAAATGCCTGCGCTGGCATGTCAATAATAAACGCAAGTGCCTTGTACGCCGTACCAAATAACAGCACTTGTTTAATAGCGTTGCCAAATTCTCCTCCCAACTCGGAAACAGCTCCAGTCAATGGCAGTCGAGCCTGCTGCAATGGAGCCATTCCTTGTTTAAATCGAGACAATTGTTGCGAAATCTCTCTAAATCCGCCCGGACCGCTAATGCCGCTTTTTCTTGGCAATCCTCCACTTCCTTTCCCACCTGGTAAGAATGGGCCGCCAGCGCCTACTGGCACTTGCCCTGCAACGGTGGAATACATTTGATTTTCGCCCATTACAGAAGCGCTTCTCGTTGCCGATCTGAGCCTTGCCTGTAGTTCCTTTGCGGCAAATAGTGCGCCTTTCATGACGGCAGCACTACTTTCGCCTGCCGCAGGCAAAGCAAGCTGCATTCGACCCAGCATGTCAGGAGTAGAAATCGCGCTAGCAACACCGGGCATGCCGGACAATGCACCTTGAGCCCCTCTTGTTGGCCCTCCGATAAACGGCTCAAAACCACTTCCACCATACATTCCCCTGTTGCCACGACCCCAGGGTACTTGGCTGTTTGTTGGCAATGGACCAATGGGACTCATATATTGCGTGCCACCGCGCACTCCGCCGCGAGGACCGCGCACTCCGCCGCGAGCCGCTCCAATTCCAGCTCCGATATTTACATCTCCAACGGATGCAAGCTCAAGTCTCATTAACGCAACAATTTTTTTGATTTCACTTACTGCCCTTACCTTGAAATCTTTTAACCCCTCGACGAAGCCAATTTCCAAGCCATCAGCACTAAATTTACCAAGCTTCTTGAAAATTTTGGATGGAGATGCAATACCTGCTGCGTCTTTAAAAGAATCAATAAATAATCGAGCTCCTTTACCTCCGTTTTCTTTGAGTTTGGGGTTCAAGCCATTGGCAAGTCCAAGTGCAATGTCTTTTGAAATTGCGGGGACACCGCTAATGATTGAAGCTCTAAGCGAGCTAACTGTGCTCTTGCCAACCTCCGCCATGGGAATATTGGCTTTGGCCATTCCTTTGTAAAGAGCCTCAAGAGGGGCTTTTGTAGCTCTATTAATTAACGTTTGGATTTTGCTTGCGTCTACCGTCGCTCCGCCAACTCCTCCTGTTGCGCGGCTTGCTATTCCTTTGCTTGTTTGAACAGCATTATCCAATCCACGAAGTGCTTTGGCTAAAGTGCCAGCATTCTTGATTTCCGCTTTAATATTAGTTGCGACTTCCAGCCTGTATTTTCTTTGGCTAACATTACGCCCAAGCGCATTTAGCTCATTCTGTACAGAACGACGATCAAACTTGACATTGATCGGCACTGAGTAGCCAGCCGCTGCCGGTCCTAATCCCGCTAATTGTTGCCGAAAAAATGCAAGATCAAGACTTACCCTCAGTTTAAGTTCGGCGTCTTGAGCTGCCATTTTCCCTTTGCGTCCAACAATGCCTTTATTCTATAATCATTGACTTTGTTTTCGCCCACTAAAGCTTTTAAGTTCGTCAGCTAACAAACCAATAATCCTTCCGTCCATACGTCTTGTTTTCATCAAGCGTTGAAGAACAACCAAGCTTGCATCAGTCACACCATCTTCTTTCTTCATTTGATTGGAGTCAAATGGCAGGAAATCATTAGGCTTTACTTTCGATTTCTTTCCTCCCAGCATGCCTGCTGCCATTGCACCAAGCTTGGCTACGGCTACGCTTTGCACATTGTATTTAGACATATCATGCTTTCCTAGATATTTCAGTGCAGCCTTTACATCGTCAAGCTTTTGCTTGCCAAACTCCGCTGCTGTCCATCTCGGATCATTGAAGTCCGACGTAACTAGACGAAAA
>Ga0307377_10002783_pt1 | contig 20320 bp, 36 predicted proteins | sample TR3MG_FD_202535 | JGI IMG/M metagenome (GOLD analysis project Ga0307377, IMG submission 202535) | Soil microbial communities from Risofladan, Vaasa, Finland - TR-3 | ecosystem: Environmental > Terrestrial > Soil > Coastal area > Acid sulfate soil | place: Finland: Risofladan, Vaasa | collected... | reverse complement strand
GGAATCTGTGAGAAGTGGACGAACGAACGCGTTTGGGTACAGGAACGAAAGATATTCGTTTGTGCGGATTGCATATTCAAGAATGTTAAGTGCGAACCTATTCTTATGACATTTCCTTATGATGCAGAAGAGTCTTTCATTAAAGACGGGACTGTTCGATTCAGGGTTGAGTTCATTGCCAGTCAGGATGATATTGCGAAGATTCCTGTTGGTGCAGATGACATATCTTATACCGGATGCTGTAGCCATAGTTCGAGTTTAATTAATATAGCCAGTGGCCTTTCCAAAGATGGTCGCACCTGATACGAAACCTAGTCAGGCGATAGTAATATGGGCCTGTAGTGAAAGCGAGAATACTAGGATAAGTGGTGCTCTTGCTGGTGTTAGTTCTTTTATAATTGGGGGTGAGTGATGGCCTGTCTTGAACATGAATGTAATAAGTGTGGGGAAACGTGGTTTGATAATGATTCAAATTCTGTATGCCCCAAGTGTGGTAGTGCTGATAATCGTATATTCTTTGATGAGGAAGGTGACCATGACCCGGATATCTGAGAAAAAAGAAAAGGAAATACGGAGACGGCTGTTGGATTTAAGAACCCAGAAGAAGACCTGTCCTGTGTGTAAACAATCACTGAGCTGTGTCTTTAAGGTCTTTAATCATATCAGCTGTTTACTTAAACAGGAGAGGCAGGAGAGGGGTGATGCCTGATGGATACCAGATGGGTTTGTGGATTATGCGGTAATGATAAAGGTGTTCGGACAAGAAAGCAAGACCTTTATAATCAATTAACCACATGGAAGACCTATGAATCAGTATCGAGCTTCAGCTCAGGTAAGGTTGAAGGAGAGGTCGTTACTGATGTTTTTTGTACTGGATGCGGAATCATGTATGCTCCTGAATCAATATCAGAGCAGTGGGTTCCCGGAAATTAAGGAGAGAGGGATGTCTGAAGAAGGAAGTAAAGAACTGACTACAGTTTCGCTGGCCGATAAGGTCAAGGAGAAGATAAAGGAAATGGTCGTTGACCTTATCCCGGAAGAAGCGTGGGGTAAGATGGTTGAATCTGAGGTGAATAAATTCACGGGGCCTCGGAAAGTAAAGGATGGGTATAACAATTTTAAAATGATACCATCTGAGCTGGAGGAAATGATTCATGATGAGCTGGCGGCCCGGTTCATGGAAGTGGTCAAGGATGAGTTTACGAAACCTATCTACCAGAGCTGTTATGAGAACGGTAGGACTAAGATTCCAGAAGCCTTGTGTCAGGTGTTCAAAGATAATGCCGGGGTATTTGTTGAGGCCCTGTTCAGTAATATCATGAACGAGGCTATGAATGCCTTTCGTAACCAGATGCACAATGCATATTAAGGAATGAGGGATTTGATATGAGCGATGATGTATATGGCGAGGGGGCCGCTTTAAAAGCCGATGGATTTGATAAGGCTGTTCTGGGGATTGCTGAACTGTGGGTGGGTCATTCAAGAAGACAACTGGTGGCCTATGATTATGACGAATGTATTCAGGTCATGGTTGACCGGGACGGAATGACCCACGAAGAAGCCTTGGAATTCATGGAGTATAATGTAACAGGGGCCTATATGGGTCCGGGAACACCAATCTTTATTCGTAAGATGGATATGGATGAGGTTGAAGAAGAGCTAAGTCAGTGATAAATTTATTTTAATAAATCTGCTGTTTTTGGTACTATAAATAAATATTTAATATACAGGAGATTTATTACATGAGCTGGGGAGAACGTAGCTGTGTTCACAAGGGGAAGTGTCCTATACCGGAAGAACGCTCTATCGGTACATGTGATGTAAAATGCCGGGAGTATAGGTGGGATGGGTCTACAAAACCAGATTCTAAAAAAGATAATACATCTGATATTCCCTATGGGTGGGTAAAGTGTGTTTTCTGTTTGGGATTTGGATGTCGTTTGTGCAGTGGGGTAGGGCTGGTTCGGAAATGAAAGATGAAATACAAAGGGCCATTGAATTGGTAAAGCGGACATACCCGAAGACACTAAGGGCCTTATCAGATTCCCGGTCATCAGTCTGTGCTTGCGGACGGGTAATAATCCCAACGCTGGCAAAACGTATTGAGGAAGAAGAGTTCGATATTGGCGGCGTGAAAGTCTGTGGGGCCTGTTATATTGAAGCGATAGAGAAGGGTGTTGTATGAAGAGGGATGATGCTCTTTGGTGGTTGGGTGAGGTTGATGAGATTGCGAATGAAATAGAGGACTTTCTGAAAGACAAGGAGCGGTGGAACGGAGAGGTTCAGATGAAGCTGGATAAAATTCGTGAGGGGGCTGAGGAGTTGATAGAGGTTGTTAAGCGTATTGATGACCCGAAGGGCCGGGCTCACCGTAAGGTGCTGGGGGCAGTAAGGAAGGGGAAGGAAGCTGATGTCAGTAAAGATGCGAGTTAAGGGTGAGAAGGAGTGGGAGGAGCGAGAGCTTACCGGAGTCTTTGGTCAGTGTCCTATTAAAGCCGAAGTCGAATGTTTTGCTGAGGAGTGGGGTTTGAAAGAGGGGGACATAATAGAGGTCTATCGTAACGGTAAGTACAAAGTAACCAACGTTTGGGTTGAGTATTCCCATGATGTGGAGAAGATTAAATAGAGAGGAGAGGGTATGGCAAGAGGGGTACTAACAGACGAAGTAAAAGAAGTATCAAAAGAGCTGATGGGCTATGAAATAACTCAGCAGGAGTTGAGGCTGATGCCCTATCTGTTCAGCAGGTTGCTTGACAATGCCGGGATTTCCCGGGAGTCTATCAATCGTGATGAGAACCGTATCTTGAATGAGTGGGAGAAGAAAGGGTTCATCGTAATTGAATCATCTTTTGACAAGAGGATGGTTTATGTGTCTAAGGAATTCTACGAGACCCTATCAAAGATTCTGATGGTGGGGTACGTTTCAGGGATGATAGTGGAGCCTGTATCATAATGGGTTCACGAAGAACAAGCGGAGGGTATAATCACCTCAAGTTTAATAAACATACACGGGAGAAGGGGAAAAAGACCGACAAGTATGGTGTATGGAATGTGAAGTTCAATGAGTGGATAGGAACTATTTATTGGAGAGGGGGTTGGAGGCAGTATGTCTTCAGGGCCTGTCCTGATGTGGACATGTCCCGAAGCTGTATGAAGGAGGTCTCCGACTTCATTGACAGTTTGATGGAGAATAGAAAATGATTAAACACATAGCTCAAAAGGAAGTGTAATGGACTGGAATACCTTATTCATGAACATGGTCTATCTGGTCGCCATGAAAAGTAAAGATGAGCGAGCTCATATTGGGGCCGTCATCGTTGGCCCGGACAAAGAAGTCAGGTCAACTGGGTATAACAGTTTTCCCCGGGGAATAGATGATGGTGTTCGGGAAAGGCAGAAGAGCCCGGAGAAGTTTCATTGGTTTGCTCATGCTGAGGCTAATGCGATATTCAATGCGGCCCGGGTGGGTGTTCCACTTAAGGATTGTACTTTATATACTAATGGTGTTCCATGCACGGCCTGTGTTCATGGTGTAATCAATTCAGGAATAACCGAGGTCGTGGTAGACAAGACATGGGATGAGGGTAGTGATGAGGGTAAGTGGGGGCCTATGGCTGAGCGGACACGAGAGATGTTCCAAGAGTCGGGGGTTAAGCTTACTTATTGGAGAGGGGAGCTGGTGCATATACATAAGTTCAGAAGAGGGAAGAATATTTCAGCTCTTCATGACCCACTCTGTTTTGAAGATGGAACGAGAATAGGAGAGTAGTATGAGTACTTTAATAAATCATGCGAAGGTTGAGCTGGAGTCCGCAGGTCTGTTTGATGAGGATAGTGATTACGGGGGGCTCTTGGGAAAGGCCGTGCTTGAATTGGTTGAGGTGTTTTCAAATCAGGGTCACAGCGGAATGTCGGCATCAATAGTAAGAAATATTTTTAACAAGGTTGCTGACTTTAAACCTTTGGGTCCCCTGACCGGGGAAGATAAGGAGTGGGCTGATTCCTGTGATGGTGAAATATTCCAGAACAAAAGGTGTTCTGCTGTTTTCAAGGATGGGAAAGAGGGGACTCCGTATTATCTCGATGCGATTGTTTGGAGAGGAGGGGACTATGACGATTCATTCACAGGGTCGGTTGAGGAGTTTCAAAGTCGGCAGTTCTTGAAGTTTCCATTTGTTCCGAAGACTTTTTACATTGATGTGGTTAAGACGGAGTTTAATCCGGAGGTTGATAAGGACCATTATGAGGCTGATGACGGGAGCAAGTATGTCTATAGGATTAAGGACAGAAAGCAACTTGAGAAGGTGTGGGAACACTATATAAATCCAGAGGAGGTTGCCAATGGAAAAGCTGGCTGAGACGATTGAATTTTTAAAGAGGCTGGCCGTGGTTATAAAGAACCCGGATACAAAGCTTTCCACAGACGAGGTGGACAATCTTAAGGATGCAGTTGATACTTTGAACAAAGCTTTCATGGACCGGATGAAGGCCCCATTTACGGACAACACTTTAATGCCGTTTGGAAAGCATCGTGGTACGCCCTTAAAAGATGTTCCGGCCGGGTGGCTTGACTGGTTCATGGACCAAGACTGGGCCGAAGAAAAGTGGCCTCGGCTGGTGGAGTATTGTAATGGAAACATCCATGCGATTGAGCAGGAGCTGGATGAGAAGAGCAGAGATGATTTCTTTTCTGCCGCAGGTTTTTAACACTTGATAACGGAGGATATTTGTATGAAAAATAAAGATAGAGATGCTTTGATGAAAGATGTGAGGGAAGGGACAGTTCCGGTTCCTATAATATTTAACATGAATGAGGCCAGTCAGTTGAAGAGAATCCTCATTGACAGGGCAACGAATCATCCCCATTTCACGGATGTTCAGGAGGCTATCCACCTGTTCGATAAGGTACAGGCACATGTCATTCTAGCGTGTGAGAATGAGAATGAGCGGATAACCAAGTCTGTTGAGGGGCTACAAGTCTCGTTTATACCGTCAGACGAGGGGTCAGAAGATGAATAAGCTACCATGTGGGTGTTCCACACTGCGAATTCCCGGTTCAGTAAGCATCGGCCGGGTACTCAACAACAAGACCGGGGCAGAGTTGACAACCATTGTAGTTACGGAGAGGGAGCCTAAGAAACAGGTGACTGATAATAAGTGCATTCATTTGTTCAGCTTTTGTCCTGAATGTGGGGCCTGTTTTCTAACCAAAGAGGTTCTTGGGGCATACACGAAGGTGCTTGATGGGGTCCGGGGGGCTTCAGAATCAAACGAGGGCGGCCAGTTTGAGCAGGGTGGGGTTTTTGACAGGTAATGCCTGTCAGTGGACCTCTTGAATAGATGAGGCCTTAGAGGGGCTTTAAAACCATATTATAAGGAACATGTGATGGATAAACCGGGTAATAAGTTGGTTCAAAGGACCACAACAGAGACCATTGTTGCCCCAAAGGCAAGTTGTAAACATTGCTATGGGAGGGGGTATATCGGAACAGACCCGGATATTCCGGGGAGGAAGGTTTCTTGCAGATGCACCCGTAGGAAGGTAAAGGCCAAGGAAAAGGTTGAGCAGACGGGTAATTTTGTTGAAACAGATGCAGTGGCTTCATCAACAGATTCAATGAGTAATGAGATGGGTATGTTGGATTCAATGGGAGAGCAGGAGAAGCCAGTTCCTGTATCGGAACAGATAGACGAGCTACTTGAGGGAAAGCCAATGCTGGATGAGGACGGAAAGCCTCTTGACATTGGGGTGGAGCCGGGGTGTTCTAAGAAGGATGTGGTAGATGGCCCGGAGGAGTAGTGGGTCTAAGCTAGAGAGGAAGTTTTCAAAGTCTGCGTGGCTTATATGTCCAGAGGCTGGGGAGTGTCCATCTAAGGGATGTCCTCATAAGAAACGGCATAGAGAAAAGAAGGAATGCAGTATCCCGGTTCATTTGTGCTCACCTTGTGTAATTACATCTAAAAGGAGTTCAAGTGAAGACCCAAAGGTATAACAACGGAGCAGTCATTCATGGGAACTGCTTTGACCTTCTTCCGAAGAGGAAGCATGGGTCAGTTGACTTAATAATATCAGACCCTTTCTTTGAAGACCTTACTCCGGAATATATAGACAACATCAATAAGTTATACCACTCGCTGTTAAAACCAACCGGGGTTTTAATCTGGTTTGCAAAGCAACCCCATACTCCAGTGATTCAGGTGCAAACGGAAAAGCGGCTGAAGTTTGTGAATGAGTATATATGGCACTTCACAGATACAACCTGCTTTCGGGCCATGCACATGCCGTTGATTCATCATCAGAACATTTTGGTGTTTGTTAAAGATGAATTTACTGGGATAAATATGGAAGAGATGCGAGAGCCTGTGAGAAGACCAGCCGAGGAGCGGAGATTTAAAACAACGAAGGTCCGGGGAAAAGAGACTGGACAGAGGAGATACTGGGAGCCTAACGAAGCAGGTTCTTGGAGAAGCTCTGTAATTCAGGTTCAGAAATCCCATAAAGGACTTTTACTTAAAGAGAAAACACCAGTGGGAGTTAAGCCCTTTGAATTATTTGATATTCTAATAAGAGGATACTCAAAGAAGGGAGGGCTTGTCCTTGACCCATTTTTTGGGTCCGGAACAACGGGGGCCGTGTGTGGAAGTTTGGGAAGGAAGTTTTTAGGGATAGAGATTGAAGAGAAGTGGTTTGAATTAAGTGTAAAAAGACTTAACCTTACGATAGCTCAGGGTGGAAAAATAAATAAAAGACTTTAATATATAGGCGGTTTCCGGTACTTATTAGCATGGAACATAATATGACGGTTAAAACTATCAGAATGAGGACATATAAGAATGGAGAACAGGCTCTTGTTTATGGGTGTCCTGTCTGCACCGGAGAGGTTCGTATAACAGTAAATAAACTGGGTGGATTTGACTATGTTGCTACATGCAACCATTTTGTTGAATACAGCCCCCAGATAGAAGAGTGTTCTTTTACTGAGCAGGTAGATTAACCTGTGAGTCTATTTTAGGAGAGGAAGAGAATGGCTAAAAAGAGTACACAATGCTCCAAGGCCAGCAGGGAGAAGAAGTCGTTGGCTATTAAGTCTGGAGAGGTCGTAAAGGGTTCTGTTGTTAAGGGACACAGCACAAAACCAGTGACTATTGCCCGTTCAAAGCTGTACCGTCTTTTGATAACAGAGGGAAAGCATCCTGATGTTGCGGCAAAAGAGCTTGGGTGCAGTGGGACCACTGTTCGCAGAAGGGCCTACGAGCTGAGTATTTTGAAACCACGGGTTTATAAGTCCATGAGGAGAAAGAAGAAATCTGATAAGCCCGGGTATGAGATTACAGAGATTGAAACCCTTAATGGACTCCTTGAGCGTGGAGCAAAGATTGAGGGATTCATTCCCAATGGGACCAAGATTCATGTTGTCCTTGATTCAGGATTCGGGTTCTGGATTGAGGGAAAGGTTGGTCCTTGTTCTCGGGAAGAGATTTCTGATAAGAAAGAGGCCCTGAGGGTTCAGTATACCCGGCTGAAAAAACAAGCGGAGCTTGCAGGAATAGCATGATGTCCGAAGAGAGCAGAAAACTGAGGGTCTGGCATGTGACCAATCCACCGTCAGACCCTCAGCATTTACCAGTTGATTCTTTAGAAGAGGCTATTGAGCTTATTGAAGGACTTTCACAAGAGGACCTTGAGAGCGAATCAGTAAGAGGTAGTTCAATAGGACTTGAAGTTTATGAGGCAGGTAAGTGGATTGAGTATTACGATGAAGATGGAAATGATATAGACGATATAATGAAAATAAGGTACGAAAGAGATGTTGAATCTGAAAACCCTTGGGACTCTATAGGAGATGCTATTGATGAGCCCGAAGAGTCTTTTGAGTTAGACGATGATATTGATGACCTTGATTATAAGGATGAGTATTAAATGAGTGATATAGATAGATTTAAAAAGCTTAAGGCTCAGGTTGACCGTCTTCACACTGTGAAAGTCAGAAAAGAAACAGAGCTTAACGAGCTTCACAAGAGAGAGGCACAGCTTAATGAAGAGCTGAGGGAGTTGGGGGTTAATTCACCTGCGGAGCTTTCTCAGAGGATTGCATCGTTGCGGAGTGAACTAAACTTAGAGATTGACCAACTTGATGCTCAGCTCCAAACGGTTGCTGACCTGTTAGGTTAGAGATGTCTGGTCAGGAAGAGCAAGTAATTCAGGAGCTGAGCCGTTCGGACTCGGTGCTTGGGTCATACATGAAAGCTTTTACAGTATGCTCCATGCAGAGGAGAGAGCTCGACTCTCTTGAGAAATCCCTGTCTGAGGGGAGGATTGAAATTGAACAGCTTGGAAAAGAGCTTGAGGTTGGTGGGAAGGGTCTGGAGATATTTAAAAAGCTTATAGACCATCTTACTGAGAGGAGTCTAGGGACTATAGAGAAGCTTGTGTCTGGTGGGCTTAGGGTCATATTTGATGACCGGGACCTTAGTTTTAAAATCGTTGTCGGGAACCGGGGGTCAGCAAAGACTTGTCAGTTCCTTATGATAGAGGATGGTATTGAGAGAGAGATTGAATCGTGTGGGGCCGGACTTTCAAGCGTGGTGTCCATGCTCCTAAGGATTTATTTTATAAAGGAATTGAAGAGGCCGAAGTTCCTTATACTGGATGAGTCAATGACCCGTATAGCTACGGCCTATGTGGATAATTTTTTCTCGTTTCTTAAAGAAGTTATCAGGGCTTTTGGTCTGGATGTTTTGTTTATAACTCATGATGTAAGATTTGTTGACTATGGGGATGATGTGTACGAAGTTCAGAAGGGTGGGGGAGTGGAGTTGATAACAGCAAGTAAGGCTAAATCGGTAATAAAAAATAAGGAGGAATCTGATGCTGTGTAATGAAAAATCCTGTATTAACCATGTGTGTTGGAAAAGTACAAAAGGCACAAAGAAAGAAGAACATATATTCTGTACCGTAATGAATATAGAGGTTTCAGGGGTGACAGATTGCAACCGTCTAATGGACAAGGAGACCACGCTTGGTCTTCTGATGGAGAATGGTCCGTTCGGTGATAAACGCTCTGAAAGTGAATTACCGGATGACGACCCGGAAGACGACCCGGAAGACTTTGACGAAGAAGAGGCCAATGGAAAAAAAGATAAGGGAGACCCAAAAAGGTTGGAGCTGTAGGCTATGAGTGATAGAGAGCGTTACCTACGGGATTTCCTTAATCTACCAAAGAGCAATGACACCTATTCTAGTGGTTCGTTCTTGGTAGTTGGGGACCCACACTTGGCCTCAAAGAATCCTCGGTCAAGAAAAGACCAGTATTCAATAACAGTTCTTGATAAGCTGAGGCAGATAGGACAGATTGTAAAGGAAACAGAAGACATGAGGTTTGTTCTGTTACTTGGGGATTTGTTCCATCTTAAAGACCAGCCCCATTACTATACCTCGGTGGTGGCCCAGATTCTGCGTAAGATGGGGGTTCCGGTATATACCATCATTGGTAATCATGACATATACTGGGATAGGATTGATTCAATAGGGAAGACTCCTGTATCAATCCTGATGGCCAGTGGGGTGTTGAAGTGGCTTGATGTTATAAAGATAGGAAATTTATTTATCAGGGGATATGATTACCAGAGAATTGTAACTCTTAATCCAGAGTCACATTCAGGGACAACAATGGCCGTTGCTCATGCATTTTATCGTTTTGAGCACTCAGTTGATGGGACCATTGATGAGCAATCTATAGAGGATGCAGGATATGACTATCTTCTTTTAGGACATGACCACATGCCCTACAGTCCTTTGCAGAGGGGGAAGACTTCTATCCTAAGGCCCGGGTCTTTAACAAGAGGGACCATTCATGATTACAACATGACCCGGGATGTTCAGGTGTATGTTATGCATGTTGATGATACGGGTCCCTTGATGTATCGTCCACACATACTTAACGTTCAGCCAGCAAGTGATATTTTTAAAGAGGCATCACTATCTGGACGGGATGTTAGAAAATCAGTGTCTGAGTTTGTTAAAAAGATGCAGGAACAAAAAGAAGCTGTGTCTCAGGATATAATGGAAGCTTTGTGTAAACTAACGGATGAGGCAGAGGTCTTACGATTCTGTGAGGAATACCTAAGAGAATTCAGTTTGATTGTATAGGAGATAGAGAATGGTTGATGGCGAAGAACTGGACATGAACTTTGATATTGATGATGGGGAAGTTGAAGAGGCTTCTCAGGAGGATGGGTTTAAAGATGTGGGGAAGGTGAGGATGGATGGCTCAGAGCACTTCCTTGAGTTGGATGCGGCAAGGTTTTCAGCAGTACTGAAGCTGTTCAATAAGATTGCGATGACCAGTGGGGACATCCTATCTAGGTCAGTGCGTATGGAACCGGGGGTCTCCTCTGTAAAATTCAAGGCAACCGACAGCCTCTGTTATGCTGAGGCTTCCCTCCCGGCAAAGTCCAGTGGGTTTGATAAGGCGATTACTTTTGAAGTAACCTCAGTTATGAAAATAGCCTCACTTAAGGCAAACAAGTTTTATTTTCTTCAGGAGGAAGATGAGATATTTGCGGACTTCTTTGCAGGGAAGATTTATGTCCCAACAACACCAATAGACCCAAATGAGTTTGAGTGTGATTTCGGGAAGGCTCTTAAGGACACTGTTGTTGATAAGGAAGAGCTTAGAGGAGTTCTTTCAGCCCACAAGGGAATTGTATCCCGTGTTGAGGTCCCGGAGCTTTCATATATATTTCTTGAAGAGGGAGGGGTGTTTTCAAGCGACAGTGTTATAGCATCCAAGGTCAACATGGATATTAAGGGAAAGGTTGTTTTACGACAGAGAGATGTTGACCTGCTTATAAATTTTATAGAGCTGGTGCGGTCCGAGGACAAAGAGTTTAAGATTAAAGTCACATCAGACAGGATTAAGTTTATTTGTGGTGATTATTGGATTGTTGTTCCTCAGGTTAATGCGGAGTTTTCAGAGCAGTATCGCAGGTCTCTTGAGATTGTCAATATAGAGGATTACTTTTATATTGATGTTAAATCATTATCATCACTTATTAAAGTGCTGAAGTCAATGCCTCAGGACTCAGGTGTTCTTACACTGAGGACAGTTGAAGAGGCTCTATACGCAGAGGCAAAGACCCGTAAAGAAAAGACATCAGCGTTCGTATTATCAACATCGGTTGAGGGGTCTCCAAAGGAATTCTCATCAAAGATAGGGCTGAGTGTCCTTGCTAGGGCCATAAGTCTATTCGCCTCGGATGCATCTGTTAAGTTTGCAATGGATGGAAAAGCGGTGTACTTCTTTAATGACACTAAGACACAGGTAATCCTTCTTCAGAGATAGGAGTGTTAGATGGATAGTATTATGACTACTGATTCTTTAAAATACCTTCTTGCAAAGAAAGGTCTTTTATCAGAGGATGAGGTCAAGGCCATTGATACAGCCGACTCTCTGTTAAAGGTCCTGATTGATAAAGGAGTTATTTTAAAAGAAGATTTAGATGCGTACAGAAAAGAGGCAGGGGATTTTGTTAAGAAAGTTTTTGAACTCATAGAGACGGGACAGAGGGTAAGCGGAGAGGCCATGAATGAAAATCCTGAGTGATAGCAAGAAAATACGAGAGGTCTTGGATGCAAACATAGACAAGTTCGTATTTCCTGCATGGATAAGAGATTGGGATAATAACCTAAATCCACCTCATAAATGGGATACTGCAAAGAAGCGTATCCTGTTAGTATTTCTAAGTCCCGGAAGGACCCGGTCCGTTTCAAACACGGATACAATCCTTAATAACATAATAAAATCAGAGTTTGGGGACAAAGTATTCGTAGACTGTTGCTACTTTCCAGAACGACTTATGATGCGGTTTTATGAGAGATATGGTATCCCCTATATGTTGGGTAACGTATCGCAGAGACCCTTCTGGGATTATGATTTAATAATGATGTCAAATAGTCTGGTTAATGAGAAAGCCAACGTTGGGACTATGCTATCCCGGTCCGGATGTCCTTTGTGGCATGATGAGCGGATGAAGAACAAGAACGTTCCCCTGATTATGCTTGGTGGGTGTTCTGCCGACCACTCAGAGTGTCTGTACGGACGCTCTAAAAACGGAGAGCATTATGGTCTGGTAGACTTCACTTACATTGGACCCGGGGAGGGGAGGCTCAAGAAAGTTCTCAAGACAATTCTTTTTGATAAGTTGCACCCAAAGAAGAGTAAAGAGAAAATAATTCGTAGTCTCATTAAGAAGTATGATAACATTTATTATCCTTATGATTATGAGATGGATTATCATACGGATAAATTCTCAATTAAGACTTGGAAGTATAAGCCCAGTACTAATCCTAGAATAGTGAAGTTTTATAGGCCGAGTAATCTTGACCTGACAGAGAACTTTGACAGGAAGATATTTCATTCAGCATTAGGGGAAGATGCTGTTACGGCCGGGGAGCTTTTGGTATCCCATGGGTGTTCCAGTGGGGGAGCCTGTACATTTTGTCATGAGGGTTCTGTGTATGGGAGGTGGAGGGAGAAGAGTCTTGTCAGGATAAGAGAGGACCTTAAGTCTCTTAAAAAATACACTCAGGCATCAAGGGTTTCTTTTTTTAGTTTTAATTTATCATTCCTTTCGTATTACATAGACCTCGCTTACGAAGCGGCCAGTTTCTTTCCATCAATATCCTATATAGGGATGAGGGCAGATACATTCGGAGCAGATTCTGATTATACGGATGTGAGCCGTATGGTTGGACGGGGAGTTCCTGCGGTTGCTATGGAGGGAATATCGGAGCGTATTCGTAATGGATATCTTAATAAGAATCTTTCTGAGGATGAGTTGTTTCGGTGTTTGAGGGAGCAGTTAAGACTCGGTAGGCCCAGTGTAAAGTTTCAGATGATAATGACCGGACTTGAAGATGAGAGTGATTATGCTGAATTCAAAGTATTTCTTGATAAACTAGTTGAGCTCCGGGAGGATTTTAATTTAGCGACTCATTTCATGTTTAATTTTACAGCCCTGCAATATTTTAAAGACACCCCTCTTCAGTGGGAGAAAAGAAGGTCAACACTCGGGAACTATAGGAAGGAGAGGCCGGGGCAACCACTAATAGATATTCTTGATGACTATAATGGTATTCAGGTTCGATTTACAAGCGAGGCCATGAGTCCCACATTTACTCAGTTGATTCTTGATATAGGCAGACCACTGACGGCTGTTTTTGAGCAGTGTGTGGAAGAAGGAATATTTCATGCCTCAGGAATAATGGACGACCAGATTCAGAGATTTTGTAGGCTGGTTGAGTTAGAGGGGATTTCAATAGAGGAGGTGTTTAAAGAAAGACCATCCAATTACATATTTCCCGGGGAGTGGATTCACTGTATGGACAGGGATTATCTCAGGAAAGTTTGGACTCGGATACAGAAGGGACTATCAACACCATCGTGCTTGAGGACTGTTGCAAAAACGGATAATCGTAAGTGTGTTAAATGTGGGGTGTGTTCATCACCTACCCAGATTAAGGAGCAGACTGGACGAGCGATAAATAATAATGAGAGAACACCAATAGATGTTCAGCTTAAGATTCAGGCAAGCAGGAGAGCCCCCTATCTTATGAAGATGGCTTTTGATGTTAATTACAATGGACGGATAATGAGTAAGAATTCAATAGGAAGGTATGCTGTTGCTAAGATTATGTCGGCACTTCCCGGAGAGGGATTTCTTAACGTTTCCATGGTTGGTAGAAGTAATTTTTTCTGGATAGAGAGGGATAAGTGTTATGATTATACTGAGGGGGAAGTGTGTTTTGATGTTCTCTTAAAAAAGAAAATATCAGAAAAGGCTGTGATGAAAGCCTATGATAAAGTTAAGAAAGAGATAGTGTGTTCAGAGCTTAAGTATGCACTATACCATAACCCAGATAAGGCCTTGTGGAGGAGCAACTTCTTTGGGGCCTATATGATTGTGTTTGACCATCCAACTATGGATATAAAGCAGAAAGCCAGTGGGTATGATGGGACGGTTAGCCTCCCTTCAGAGGGTCATATAAGAGTCTTTAAAAAAGCAAAGATGAGTATAGGAACCTTTGATATATTGTATCGGGTGGGAAAAGATGGGAAGGGGTATATGTTCGCAAAGCTTCCCGTTAAAGTTTCTCCATTCTATTGTGTAATGGGAATGCTTTCACGAGGACATTCCTATACCCTAAGCATGATGAGGGCTAAGTGTCTGTATACGGGAAAGGAATCCGACATTCCATGTGAGATATGTGGAAATAAAACAACCCTTAAGTTTGGGACAGCCTCATTATCAAGATTCTGTCCTTCATGTGAGGGAAGAACCCTATTATCAAAAGTGTAAGGAGGCATCTAGTGAATGAGTTTAAAACATGTAAGTTCAAGAGGGAGGGACTGGAGTCGGTCCCAACCTCATCAATGTTCAAAATGCTCCCGGTTTTACTCGGGGTGTTTCAGTCTCTTGATAAGAATAATAAGAGTGTTAAGAGGGGGGCCTTTCTTCATAGATTTCCGTATGGGGCTCCTGAACAGCGGAAGTCAATACAGGATTTTATATCATCACCAATGAATGTGAAGGTTCAGGAGGCTGTGACCAAAGACCTAGTGTGGGTATCAAAGGTTGATATTGACTCGGAAGTTCCCTGTGTTTATTTTAGGGGAAAGTATCCTCCATCAGCCCAGACTCTCGCTCTTAATCTTCTTTTGAATAGCGTGGTCGGAGACTGTGCTTTTTCACTTGGGCTTAAGAAAGGGTTGAATATTGATGGTAAAAAGTCAGACAAATACTCCATCATATCAGCCCCGGTTTCAGAAAACGGAGAGGTTTCTGAAATGAGTATTGTACGAGCAATCGCTCAGGAGTGGGACTTTAATAAGGATTCATTTAATCACCGGGCAATCTATATCAAGGAGGCCCAGAGGCTGATGATTTGGGGAAATACTATAGATGATTGTGACAAAAGATGTCTTCAGATATTGAAATCTTAGAGAAATTTTATCAGCAGTTTAGTCCGATAACCTCAACAGAGGGGGGCGAGGATAATAGCTGGGTGTACACTATGAGGCTATTAAAGTGTCATGATGTCAGGTTAGGGACCTATACTCCCATACTTGATGAGTTGAAAGCAGTATCAATAAAGTTTTTTATGAAGGAGCATAGGGTAGCTCTTATTATCCCACTGAAGTTGCAGGGGATTTTATACGGATTCATTTTTAAAGCTCTTCTAGTTAAGGAGTTCAATATATTTGTGGACCCCTTCATTAAATTATATATAACACCACGAGCTGACAAGGCTTTAAAGAGCTTTGGACAGCCGTGGATATTAACAGAGGGGGTAAAGGATGCCTTAACGGTTAGCCTTATTTATCCCCTAACCTGTGCATATCTTGGGAGTGCTTGTTCTTCTAAGGTAGCAGAGTTTATATCGTGTTTCACGAACAGGGTTTTTATTATGCCGGACAACGATAAGGCAGGGGAGGAGGGTTATAAGAGTACAGCGAAGAGCCTATCAAGACACGGGGTTACCGTAAGAAGAATAGACTACGCTCTGAAAGACCCTGCTGTTGCGATAGAGGATTTCATGTCCGGGGATAAGAGTTCGTTGGCTGAACTAAAGAAAAGAGTTGAATTCATATTGAAAATATTTTAGGAGAAGGTCATGGAGAAGCTTAACAAGGATTCAGTTGTTGCCTGTTTGAAAACTCTTGAGGACACCTATGAGGAGATACCGATTAAGGGAATGGAAATAAAACAGGCCTCGAAGAAGGAAATGCGTTTAGAAGATGAGACCTTCTCATCAGAGGGACTTTTTGATTTCAGCAGTATCTTTAAGATTCCTAAGGGGTTCTTTGGTTCCTTAACAACAGCAACTTTGAACGAGATGTTCCGTGAGGTGAGGGCCTCTATGGATGCAACATCATTGAAGGTCCTGAGGAATAGTAAGGGGGTCATCTGTCGGGTTGGTGCTCAAACATCTCCGTTCTATAAGATGTCTGAGATAGTAAGCTCTCTTGACAATCTGGACCTGATGGGAGGGATACCGGGAATTCACACGAAGCTCCGGATATTCGGGAATTCGTTTGATTCTGAGCTTGAGGATAAATTCAGGGTAGGCTCTGAATTTACAACAGACTTCTTTGGGGGAAATGCTCAGGTCCTGTTGTCAGCATTCAGGGTAATCTGTACGAACGGGTTGGTAAATTCAAAGTGTCAAAAGTTCGCAAATATTGAGAGTGACCATGTGGGAACAATCATAGCAGAGTTGGAAAGGCTAAAGGGGGATGCTCAGGAGTATGCTTCCCGGGCTCATCAGTTCGTAAAGAGCTCCCGTGAATTCAGATTGAGGGAAACTGCGGCTCAGGCTATTGACGAGGCTTTTTCAGAGAGGTTCATTTCAAAAACAATCCATAGAAAATCTCAGGCTCATGCGGAGAGGTTCCTGAAAGGTAGGGAAACTGATTTCTATACTAATGCCGGGATTACATCTGTTGACACTGTTTGGGGGATGTGGAATCTGTTTACATTCCTGTCAAAGGAGTTTGTAAGTGTCCCGTCTCGGTTTAAACAGGAGGTAAATGCATACTCATGGGGTGCAACCTACATGAGTAAGAATTAGGGAGGGACTATGCTTGCTCAGGAGTTAAGACCTAGAAGGTTTAGAGATGTCGTAGGACAGGACCTCAACAAAGAAATTCTTTCTTCCATAGCATCAAACCCAAAAACAGCCCCTAGGGTTTGGGTGTTTGAGGGGGCCTATGGATGTGGAAAAACAACCTGTGCTCGTATTCTTGCAAAGGCCCTCAACTGTAAAAATAATAAATCAGACCCATGCCTTGAGTGCGACCATTGCAGACAGAGAGATGAGCACAATGCATTTTATCAGGAATACGACTCCACTGATGTGGGGAATATTGCATCCATCAGAAACATGAAGGATGATTTAATATCAAAGTCTGATATAGTTGAGTGGAGGGTTATAACCTTTGATGAGGCCCACTCAATATCTCAGCAGGGAATGAATGCCTTACTGAAGGTATTGGAAGAGATTAGGCAAAACACTTTCGTAATATTCTGTACGACTGAGGTGGATAGAATTCTTGATACGGTCCGGTCTCGGTCTATTGAACTGACTTTCCATCCAATTCCTCTGGTTGAGATATTCCAGCACCTCAGGAATATCTGTAATGAACATAAGATTGAGGTTGACGACTCTGTTCTCCGTCAGATAGTTTTTTATTCACGGGGACACATGAGAGATGCCATCATGAAGCTTGACCAGTACAGGCTTATGAATGACAAGACAATTTTTTCAGAGACAGTATCTTCATCAATAATATCAGTAATTGAAATGTTGATTCAGATGAAGCAGGGAAACAGGCAGTCAGTTCAAGAAGCTATTAACAAGGTAGTATCCCATCCGCTGGCCGTTGTTAAGCTGGATTACTTTGAGGTTATCCATAATATGATTAGGATGTTTGTTACGGGGGCAGAGGAACCTAAAATTTTTAAACAGGTTACAACTGTTTATGACCGAGATTCATTCAGATTATTCAAGATGTCAACAGACACATGGGCTCTTAATTCATTTTCAGGAGACTTGTTGATTCAGTCATTCTTCTGGACACTTTACTACACACTGAAGGACTCTGGAGGAGTGGGTAGTCTTCAATCAAAGAGAGACAGGGCTGTTAAGAAATGATTGATGAAAAAACACTGAAGGCATTTGTTAGGAGGGAGTCCTATGACGAGTCCGTGCTTGTAGAGACTATTCAAGGAATATCACGGATGGTTGTTCTTAAATCACCTTACATTCTTGATTACTCAGAGGATGTTTCGGTTGGTGTTTTAAAATGCTGGGAGCTACTTAACTCAGAACACGTTGACCCAGCTAGGAGTTTGGTAAGGTTTCTGTTTTGTGGAGTTCGTAACACGCTAGTAAATCGTAGTAAGAAAGAATCTAAAATAAATGATGCAGTTGAGGAAAAGCAGTTGTTAAATGGACTCCCTGTTTTTAAAAGAAGTGATAGCTGGATGGATGATTATTTTAAGTATTTTGACGAGCATTTTTCACAAGTTTGTGGTAGCCTATATTTCATGAGAAAGAAGGCCCATCAGTTTAGAAACGTAAAGGATATCTCTGCACTATGTCCACTTATGAAGAGGATAGCCAAAGCAATAATGGTGAAATTCCTATGGGAGAGAAGCATCAGCCGTCTGTAGAAGAATATTTTGATATTCGGCACATAACCCAGAAGGAGCTTGACCTGCTGTTATTTTATCTGACAGGCCGTCAGAAGAGCACTGCATTGTTGGAATATCATTTCCTATTTCCAGCAAGGGAGGTATTGTCATTCCTAAGCCTTTTTCAAGGAAGGTCCTTTAAGGTTCCGAGGGTGAATACATTAAATAGATACCGTAATTACATTCAGGTTTATGCGTTTGTTGAGAAGAGGTCTTTCAGTCAGAGTTCCTTTGAGGAAGCTTCTCTTCGCTTTAAAAAGAAACTTGGAGATGTAAAAAGGATTGTTAAGAATGTTCGGAAATTTATAAGGGACGGAGAAAAGGTTTTAGAGAAGGAGGAAAAAGATGGAGATTGATTATCTTAAGAAGTTAAGTAAGAAGGAGCTGATTGAGCTTATTCAGCTTTCCGAGGACAAACATTCTTCTGAAATGGAGGAGCTTAAGACTCTGTGCAATTCAGTGGAGAAAAAGAATGCTGAACTAAGAGAGGGAAGGAAGAAAGAAACTCCCGTTTCGGGGGGTTCTCTTAAGCTGGAGGCTTTGGACCTTCAGATGGTTTCAAATTTATTTGACCAGTGTAAATTCTCATCTTGGGGGACCCAACCAAGTTTGAGGTCTAAGATAGAATCTGTTTTGGAGAGCATTCGTGGAAGAAGAACACCCTCTTGATATGGAAGATTCACAGGATAAATATAATAATCCTCTGAGGGAGATTGTTGTTCGTGGGGAGGAAATCCTTGAGGATGAGCTTGGAGGAGAGGCTAATCTTGAGGTTGAGGTGGCTGTTCATAATACCAGAAAGGCTATCAGGGATGTAACTGATTACCTAGAGGGTAGATTAGATGATGTCCCTGAGGTGGTTATGAAAGCCGCAACTGACGCTAAGAAAAAGCTGAGGTTTATCACCCCATTCCTGTTGATTTCTTCTATGGCTCGGATGTCAAAGGCCGCAATAGTTCTCCAGAAGATTGAGCGAGAGATATTTGACCCGGAGCAGATTTCCGCAATGTCTTTTGACCAAAAGGTTGATTTTTATAAAACGATGTCAAAGGCTCATACAGATGAGATGGAGGCCCTTAGGAGGTTCATGGCCCAGAATAAGGACCTTATTGACTCCATGGGGATTGATAGTGATGAGGAGCGGTTGACCAAGGCTCTCAGAGCCCTTGACCCTGAGAAACTTCTTAAACTTAAAATGCTCTTAAACGAGATGGAAAATGACAGACTTTGACGATGTATTTGGCCTTCTCGACATGGGGGCTAAGCTTGAACAAGAAATAGTAAGCATTGATACATGGGCCAACTCCCACCTATACAACACACACTGGGCTAAGGCTTTATACCCGTACTGGAAAGACCAGATGAAGATTTTCTTTGAGGGTAACTACGATGAGATAATAGTAACCGGAGGACTGGGGTCTGGTAAATCAATATTCGGTTCTCAGGTTTTGTTAAGATATCTGTACGAGCTTGCCTGTCACGATTTCCCGGCGACTTTATGCGGTCTGGCAAAGACATCACGACTATTCTTTGGGTACTTATCCGTCACTATTAACCAAGCGAAGATATCAGGATTTGAAGATTTTGTCCGGATGATTGACGGTAATGAGTGGTTTACAAAGAACTGTAGCCGGGACTCAGAGATAAACTCAATGGTTAGGTTACCTAAGAAGGCCATGATGGTAGTCCCGGGGTCAGATGCAATTCATGTTATCGGAACTAATCTTTTAACATGCACTCTTGATGAAACAAACTTTTACAGGAGGGGTGGACAGGCCTCTTCAGGGGATATTGAGAAAGCAACCAGCATTTATCTTGATACCACTGATAGGCGTAGGTCTCGTTTTGAGGGAAAGAATATAAAGTATAAAGGTTTTTCAATCCTTATATCATCAGCCACAGTAACAACATCTTTTACGGAGTCACGGATAAAGAAAGCAGATAGCCGTACTTTAGTGATACACGCTCCCACATGGGCCACAAAGCCAGAGAAATATTCTGACGAGGTTTTCTATGTGTTCAGCGGAAGTAACTTCATAGAGCCCCAGATAGTTGATGCACC